>Ga0074199_1002382_pt1 | contig 11547 bp, 10 predicted proteins | sample EPASupsiteSAE347_FD_64528 | JGI IMG/M metagenome (GOLD analysis project Ga0074199, IMG submission 64528) | Bioremediated contaminated groundwater from EPA Superfund site, New Mexico - Sample SAE3-47 | ecosystem: Environmental > Aquatic > Deep subsurface > Groundwater > Contaminated ...
CCTTTGCCTGATATGGCAATTTTCATAATGCACCGTTCATTTATAATCAATAATTTTACTTTGTATTATAGTGAATATCTGACCTGTTAGCAAACTATTTTATATCAGGAGTCAGGGGTAAGGAAAAGCAGTCAGGAGTCGAGAGTCAGGAGTCAGGAGTCAGGAGTCAGGAGTCAAAAGTCAGGAGTCAAAAGTCAGGAGTCAGGAGTCAGGAGTCAAAAGTCAGGAGTCAAAAGTCAGGAGTCAAAAGTCAGGAGTCAGGAGTCAGGAGTCAAAAGTCAGGAGTCAAAAGTCAGGAGTCAAAAGTCAGGAGTCAGGAAAAGAAGTCAGAAGTCAGCAGTCAAGAGTCAAGAGTAAATGCTTTTCGCTCTTCACTTATGACTCATGACTCTTGACTACCGGCAGCGCCGGTTGTCGCAATCCTTTATTCGTCAAGGTTCTGATTCTGACAATTTAATATAGATGAGGAAAAATTAGCAATTCAAATGTCGCAATCCTTTATTCGTCAAGGTTCTGGTTCTGACAAATTTAGTTCTTTGATATCCAAGGAAGTGCTGGCGTCGCAATCCTTTATTCGTCAAGGTTCTGGTTCTGACGCATTAGCCTGGGGATATGCTGCCAGTGCTGCTGCTGTAGTCGCAATCCTTTATTCGTCAAGGTTCTGGTTCTGACCCTGAATAAGATCAACATCGACCACGGCGATATTGTCGTCGCAATCCTTTATTCGTCAAGGTTCTGGTTCTGACGTTTCAACCGGGAGTAGGAGAAAGAGGAGTATCAATGTCGCAATCCTTTATTCGTCAAGGTTCTGGTTCTGACAAACGGAAGGCTTCACTCAATCACTGGAAAAGCTATTGGTCGCAATCCTTTATTCGTCAAGGTTCTGGTTCTGACAACAGGATCAGGACTGACCCAATACAAGAAGGACTTTGAGTCGCAATCCTTTATTCGTCAAGGTTCTGGTTCTGACGAAATTCTGCCGGTTCCTTGAAGGTGGCCGGTTGGTCAGAGTCGCAATCCTTTATTCGTCAAGGTTCTGGTTCTGACCCTCTTTCACTGGCCGAATGGTGGAGAGCCAACATTTCGTCGCAATCCTTTATTCGTCAAGGTTCTGGTTCTGACGCCTCCCGGCATGGAATCAATGGAAGAGCTCAGGGATACAAAGTCGCAATCCTTTATTCGTCAAGGTTCTGGTTCTGACGCAAGAAGCCTGATGCAACAAAAAAAGTGCCCACTTGAACCTCTCGGTTAGTCGCAATCCTTTATTCGTCAAGGTTCTGGTTCTGACGTAAAAAATGGGAAAGGTTAGGCTACAGACCCGATGCGTCGCAATCCTTTATTCGTCAAGGTTCTGGTTCTGACGTAAGATTTTCGCAAAGAATCTAATGACTGAGTTAGGCATACCGACGTCGCAATCCTTTATTCGTCAAGGTTCTGGTTCTGACGTATTATGCAAGGGAAGTTGTTCCTGATATCATTCGGCATACTGTCGCAATCCTTTATTCGTCAAGGTTCTGGTTCTGACTTTAGACCCGAGGGCGATTCCATCTGCTGTTGAAGCTAATGAGTCGCAATCCTTTATTCGTCAAGGTTCTGGTTCTGACGGAAGATAAATTCTATCATGCAAATGCAATTGTCTAACATGCGTCGCAATCCTTTATTCGTCAAGGTTCTGGTTCTGACAAAACATAAGGAGATTATCATGGTTAAAAAATCAGGTCGCAATCCTTTATTCGTCAAGGTTCTGGTTCTGACACGAGGAAGCGGAAGCGATACTTGAAGCTCCTGTCTATGTTGGTCGCAATCCTTTATTCGTCAAGGTTCTGGTTCTGACCCGTAAAGCTGAAGATTGTTGGCGTAAAATCATAGCAGTCGCAATCCTTTATTCGTCAAGGTTCTGGTTCTGACGGGAAAAAACACTTAGCCAGCCAGAATAAAAAAGGTTGGTCGCAATCCTTTATTCGTCAAGGTTCTGGTTCTGACCAAAGCTACACTTGGTTTAATGGTATCTGGTCTTGAAATTGCCGTCGCAATCCTTTATTCGTCAAGGTTCTGGTTCTGACGGACAGAGATAGGCGCAGCAACGATAACGGATATGGTGGCGTCGCAATCCTTTATTCGTCAAGGTTCTGGTTCTGACACATTAAACAATATCATGTTGAATTGCACGGTATTCTTGGTCGCAATCCTTTATTCGTCAAGGTTCTGGTTCTGACAGTGAAGCTTGCAATAATGGTTCCCTGTTCATTTCGTCGCAATCCTTTATTCGTCAAGGTTCTGGTTCTGACGCAAAAACACGCCGCCGTTTTCATAAGCTATACGAAGCAAGTCGCAATCCTTTATTCGTCAAGGTTCTGGTTCTGACCATGAAGTTGAGCCAGGGGTCGTTGTACGGCCGATTGGCTCCAGTCGCAATCCTTTATTCGTCAAGGTTCTGGTTCTGACCAAAGAAGTTTATCGAAGATATTGTTGCATTTCCCACCTACGAAGAGTCGCAATCCTTTATTCGTCAAGGTTCTGGTTCTGACGGCAAACTATACTTTTAACGCCTCGAACAACTATGAATCAAAAGGTCGCAATCCTTTATTCGTCAAGGTTCTGGTTCTGACGATACTGCCTTGCTGTCGGCCGTTGAAGCCGCAGCCGTCGCAATCCTTTATTCGTCAAGGTTCTGGTTCTGACCCCTTGAGATCGGGGCTGTCCTCGGAATTGCCTTTGGGTCGCAATCCTTTATTCGTCAAGGTTCTGGTTCTGACCGAGCCTATTTATATTCAAGTATACGGAGATTTCTACAAAGTTAGTCGCAATCCTTTATTCGTCAAGGTTCTGGTTCTGACTTCGGCTTATTTATACCATTGTCAGGCAATGGTTTGCAATGGCCTTTTCTGTAACCTCCTGTTTTACAAATTTCTTCACCTGTATCTCTTACCTTTTTTGAAATTGTCAAAGAACAGCATAGCTAATAATACCGGTTGATTATATGAATTTCTGTAACCTGCCCTTATTTTACCGTTTTTTTAATATCCGTTAACACCTTATAAAATAAAGATATTTTCATCCTTGGTGATCGTGCCTGTGCCCATGACTATTGCGACTTTTTCGCATTTGGCGCATAAGGCATAAATCCTCACACTATCCTCCCCGGAGACAATTGCGGCAAACCTTGCTTTCATGTTGCTCAACGCTTCGTCATCCATAATGCATTCGAAGACGCTGTATTGCACTCTTTTGCCGAAATCAAGGAGGATTTTCGCAACTTTGTCTCTTTTGCGGTCATCAGGTACATCGTATGAAACAACATAAAACATTTTTTATACCTCAAGATTGAAGGTTGTGTATTCCTTGCCGCCTTTGATAAAATTCGCAAGCTTTTCCGCCTGCAATCTGAAACATTTCCTTAGCGTCGATGTTTCTTTTGTTTCGGGATGGGTAAATTCTCGGTTAAGATACTTCTCATAGTGGGCAAAATACCGCTTCAATGCCTCCCTCATGAGATACACACCATCCCCCTTTGGGTTCCTGTAAAAATCTTCTGTTTTAAAAACCCTGTTGTTTATCAGGCTAAGGGTAAAACGGTCTGCCGATGCCCTGAATTCTTCAACAAGGTCTGATGCAAGGGAGGCTCTGCCGTATTCTATGGCATGGAAAAATCCGATATAGGGATCAAAACCTATCCCGTCCAGGAGGCCCATAATTTCATTGAACATAAGGGTGTAGCAGAAAGAAAGGAGGGCATTTACCGGATCAGGGGCAGGGTGCTTCCGGCGGCCTTCGAATTCAAACTCGCCGAGGATCATCTTGCCGAATCCTTCAAAATATATCCGGGCCGCAGTGCCTTCGATACCCATAAGCGAATCAATGCCGGCGGCATTGCCGACGCCGTTGCCGACGCCGTTGCCGACGCCGTTGCCGACGCCGTTGCCGGACAAACTGATGTTGTCTATCTCTCTTTTCAGGTCTATGTCCTGATGATTATATGAAAAACTCCTCATTATATTAAGGCAGTTCGTCACTTTACCTTCAACGATTGTTTTTGCAAGCATGAGCCTGAATTTTTCATCCATGTGTTTTTTAAACTGATCGATCCTTAATTCGACATTTTTACTTTTCGGAGAGGTGATCTGTCCTATAAGGCGACCTGTACGCGTGAGAATCGCCATCTCGACGCCGTGCTGAAAAAGTTCGTGCACAGCCTGGGTTGTAAACTGGACATTGCCGAAAATAAGAACGCTGTCTATTTTGTCACAGGGTACATCAAGGAGAATCTCACCGTCCTTCTCGACGATAAGCCTTTCACCCGTCTTCCTGAGCACTGCGCCTTGTTCGGTTATGTAGATATTAGCCATGAAAAGTCACCATTCAGGAGTCATAAGTCAGGAGTCATAAGTCAGGAGTGAGGAGCGACTTTGGAAATCATGGAGGAGAGCATGGCGCGTACTTCGCGATAACCGGTTTCCAACTTTCCATAATCTTCCGTATCCAAATAGCCTTCCTCAAAGCTCAATAATAACCAATAGTCCGTTTCCCCTGCCTCCCGTCTTGCAATTGTAAGAGAATTCTGAAATACCTTACCCTTATTTCCGCCGAATCCCTCAGCAATATTCGCCGGTACTGATGTTGCTGAGCGGATCATCTGCCCCTTGATTATCCTTGCCTCATCAGTATGTGGGAATCGCCTGCACACGTTGAGTATCATTTTTGCCAACTCATGTGCTTTCTGCCAAACAATCAGGTCCCTATAGCTCTTTATCACTCCCGACTCCCGACTGATAACTGCCGGCAACGCCGGCCTGTCCTTTATTCATCAAGGAATCTGTTCTGCCTTAAATCGAGTCCCATTCATCATTACTTATTCCTGCCTGTCGGAGGATCTCCTTTAAAAGGGTAATATGTATGGACTTATTCTTATGCGGATTCGGAATATGAATCTTCTTTTCACCTTTAACCATAAACTGGTGTCTGCCGCCTGAATATGGGCCGGAGTAACCAAGAGCCCTGAATTTCCTCATAAGTATTTTTCGTGAAATACTTGCATCGGCCATCAGGCTGCCTTCGGTGATTTTATTGCCAAGGTAATCCCGTCGATTACAGGGAGCGGATTGCTGTCGCGAATTTTAAGGAAAAGCCATTCTTCCAGAACTTCTATAAGCTCTTTTCTGCATATTTCAACAGATGTCCCGTTAGCCCAGACACCCTCGAATCCGGGAATTTCGACAAACCATGTACCGTCTTCCAGCTTCTTGTACTCAGCCCGCTCAACAGCTTTTTGTATGTATTCGACTAACATTATTTTTCCCTCCTCAATATAATCTTCTTCTATTTCCGAGATATTCTACCACAATTTCAATAAATTAGCTCATTTCGTACCGCCTTTGCTTGAATCACTCCTAACTTTTTATTTTCGACTACTTTTGTACGCCGCCACGTCGAGAGGAGGGGGATAATACAGGATTTTCCTCTCTTTTTTAGGTTTGTCAAAAGGCACCATTATCAGGCTCCTGCAGAAAGTCACGCCAAGAAACTGAAAGCCCTGGTCAAAGCTTACAATATCGGACTCATCGAGCTTCAGGCGGAGCCTCTCCAATACTGCTTCGGTAAGCTCCAAGGCTTTCACGACCTTTTCTGGTGATTTGCAGAGCACGATAAAATCATCGGCAAAGCGCACAATTTTTTGATTATCTTTCAAGAGTATATCGTCAAGCTCGTCCAGGAATAGATTTGCAAGTATCGGCGATACCGGCGATCCCTGGGGAATGCCTTTTTCCATAATGCTTATGGTTTTGCCATCCCAAACTTCCGCTTTCACCCACATACGAATAAGTTCCTGGATATAGGCGTCCGGTACGTACCGGCGCACCTTCTCCATGAGAAGTTCGTGGTCAATGTTATCGAAGAAGGCGTCTATATCCGCATTAACTATCCATCTGAACCCTGCTTCATAGCATTCTTTTATTCTGTGGACTGCCTGCCTTACCGATCTTCCCTTTCTGTAGGCAAAGCTGCAATCCTCAAATTCTTTTTCGAGGGTGGGTTCAATTACTTGCAATACGGCAGTCTGTAAAACACGATCCCTCACCGTAGGGATACAAAGTGCCCGCGCCTCGCCATTGCCTTTGTCTACCAGAATTTTGAGAAGCGGAAGCGGCTGGTAGGTTTTGTCCTGAAGCCCCCGGACAAGGTCCGCAAGGTTTCGTTCAAGGTTGTCTTCAAACCTTTCAATAGTAACCCTGTCCACCCCCACCGCCCCGTGATTTTCCTTGACGTGCTGGAAGGAGGCCAACAAAATATCAAAGTCAATAATATTTTCAGATTCTTTCATTATGCCCTATTATTAATGTTGTCTCGCCATATTCTTTCCCAGATACTTAAAAAGACATCATAAAGCGTAAAATAGGGTTCATTCTTTTTTATTATCATGACCGGTTCTTCGCCGGTATTTTTGAACGGTAATAGACCGACAAATATATTTGTGTTATCAAACATGTATACCCACCACGGCAGAAATTCCTGAAAATATCTGATCTCAACATTCCCGGCCTTATAATTATCCGTATTTTTTAATCTTTCAACATTGGTTAATATTTGCCTCTTCTTTATTTCCACCTCTTTTGAGAGAGACTCTTTTCTGGAAATGTCCATTAAATCATTCTCAACATACCCTTTTCGGTGGGCTTCCTGACGCCGTATGGTGTCGTCATGTACCGGGTCCATCAGCAGAAAATGATATTCAATCTTCTCCCCTTTATTGCTTTCCATAAATTTTATAAGTCTATCAATAATACTATTTGCGCTAACGCCGAGGTAATAGAATTTTTTATGAACAAACTGCCATACCTTCTCATTTTCTTTATCAGGAAAGCTGTCATAATATCCCTGCGCGCCAGAGTGAAAAACTTTAAATATTTTCGCAAAGCGGAACAATGAGTAACGATGTTTGTCATAATAACCTCGTCCTACCCATGCCGCAAATGCAAAAATAAACGAAGCGATGATGCTGGAAACGATACCTGTAATCATACTATCCCCTGACTTTCATTAATAATCCATAGCTTCCAATATGCGGATCAGGCGGATCAGCTTCTTCAGTGATCACAGAACCGGGAAGCCAGAACAGATTATTATGCGCAGATAAACGTTCAATCAGTTGACCTGCCCCATGTCTTCCGACCACATTTCCCTTGTCGTCGTTGTATTCCACTGTACCCCATGCCCGCCCTACAAGCGGTTCAATATCACCCTTGATTTTCATATTGGAATTTATATTAAGGTGAGCAGGTATAGGACCGTTCTTAGGTATTGTTACGGTAGGCCACCCTTCGGAAACATCTAATTTAATTCTACAGTTAAAGAAATTATTATCAGTTTTTTCTAAGGTCTGGGTTTTCATTTCGTCTAATACAAGCCTGCCCCAACCGTATGTTCTGTCCCCACCGACGAAGATTTCCGAGATGGCATCCTTGAGGTTTATCTCTTTTTCTTCCCATCCTACAGAATTGCCGTCAATATTAGCTTGATCATTGATAAAAATGTATCCGACAAAATAGACCGGTTTTTCATGTTTATTTTCATTAATCACATGCGCAATAAACTCCGACTCGTGAAGAGAAGTATCTTCGGCCGTGTTGCTATCGGGAACTACGGCAGTCTGACCGTAAGAAGAAATGAATAATCGTTCAAACTCCTCAGAACTATAAATATGCCCACCATTATCATTGCATCCGAATTTTATGCCTTCATCGGTATATTCCGGCAACAGAGGATGATCTTCGTCCAGAGCCGGAAAAAAGTAGCTCATAATGATGTTCGTCCGTAAAAGTTTGCCGATTTTTTCATATTGGCCCTGATCTTTATTTTCCTGCGCCCGAACAAGATTTGCCGTAAATGCTCCCCACATAGTCCTGCCTGGAATATAATAACGGGTCAGATTAATATAGCCCAAGGTATGCCAGCCAATATGGATAGGGCTTTTTGCTTGATAGACAAGACGGTATGCTCGCCAGGTCATTTCCTTACCCCCTTATGGTTTTAGCATGATAACGCGAATAGACAAGCACGCGCTCAAGGATGTCTTTCGCTAAAAGCATTTTATCAAGATCATCTGTGATTTCCGATGCTATTTGACATCCCTCCTTTGTTGTATCTAAATCGTTAAAGATAATTGTTTTAAGTATTTTTTTGCTTTCTGACTCTATTATTTCATAAACCTTTTTTTCTTTTGATTTCATATAGAGGTAAAAAGCATAGATGCCATTCTCCTGGAGAACACCCAGGGCTTTTGTTATCAGTGTTTCTGCCTCTTTTCTATTTCCTGCATCTAACGATAGGCAACCTGTCTTGATTACATCGGATGCTGCGGCACATTCAAATTCAATATTAAGCATGGAGAACCTCCCCATTTGTAATATCTATACGCCCGAACCCTCTGGTGTTCATGCCGCCCAATCCCAGTGTTTTGAAATATGACAGCCCTTGTTCAACATAGTAGGCAAGGTAGCTCAAATTATCCAGCGGTATGTTTTCGCGTGAAAAGGGGTCTTGAATATTCGTCCTCGGAGGTAGCATGATAAACGAATTATCGATTCTGAAGTACTGAGGGTTGCTATATGTAATATCAAACCAGAATATTGTGGTGCGAGGGATTGCTTCATAGGTAAAAAGGGCTTTTGGTACTGCTGCTCCAGTCTCAGGATCTATAGCAACAGATGTACGAACCTCGAGATTGTCATTTACTATTCTTGAAAACATCCTTTCCGAAACCAAAAAGAGCCGGGTTTTTACTTCCTGATTAATATGATTGAATCGATTTTCAAGCGAAATCGGCCCATTGTCCGCATCCTTATCCAGCATAAGCCAACCAAAATTGAGCCTACCTCCTTCAGGGATTGCTGTTGTGCCGAGGTTTTTGTATGTTTTCCAGTCGCTCAGATTGGCATCAATGCTATGTTCCTTTAAAATCGATGGAGATGTTATCCATACAGGTCCCAACATTGAATAAACCGGAAAAAAAAGGATTCTCGCATCTGAAAGCTGAGCCAGCCCCTGAAAACTCTTGTTTGACTCGCCTATTGAAAAACCGAAGGCAACGCATACCGGGCATTTATTTTGTCCACAGTGATTTCTATTATCTTCCCTCCCTTTCCCTGCGCAATCCGGATATTTGTTGACTTCGGGATGGATAGCAGTAAATGACCGGCATACCCCTGAAATGCTTGACCCAGGAATTTTAGGGATGCTTGTTCCGGGCTCACGCACGATTGTATTATCGACTCTTCCAAGTCTATAACCTCCTGTGCCTATATGGATTGGATCAACTGACAAACCAAAATACCGTTTTGCAATAAATGGCATTGACATATTTCCTCCTTTTTATATTGCCTTTTCAACTAACTATTCTATTTTCAGTATTTCTAAATACAGTTCTAAAGTGTCAAAAAAAAGTCCGCTTTTAATGCATTTGTCAAATATCTTCTTTTGTTCATTACCAACCTCTTTATCAAGCATTGTTTGTACAAAAGAACTGAAGATATGCTCTCCGTTATCTTCGGTTCTCCAAGATTTCCATGTCCGCAGAAGAGAATCTATATTTCTAAGTTTGCTGTCGGTCATATTGTCCATGGACAGCAGTTCATTCCACAGTCTAATGACTTTCTGGCTCAATTCATCAAATAGAAAAGGGCGAGTAAACTGCCTGTCAGCCCCGGAAAAACGTTTTTTTGTATTACCGATCAGCGAAAGGTCATATCGACGGACAGTAGAATCAAGGTATTCAAAGTCAAAAAAATTCGGATACAAAGAAATCCTGTCACCTTTTTCAATACCTGAATAGTGAATGAGCGGGCCCGGTAACGTGTCAAAAAAACTATTATGTCTATTTTCACCGCTTTTATCTTCCATAATGAAATATGGATGAAAATTGTCTTGTTTGCCATTTCCCAAGGCAATAGGACAATTGAGCTCAACAGTGCAATCCAAATCATTAACGCTGAGATTGAAGGAAAAGTGTGTATTTGGCACAGAGCTGCCACATGCTGGTTCGTTCAATATTTCTGCGGTGAAAGGCTGGCTGGATAATAACTCAAAGTTTTTCAAAAACCTCGATGCCCCGTCCAGTACCACAAACATTGGTGTTTGAGGTTTAAAATAGAGGACCCCGATGCTCAAAGGCAGACGGCCATATACTTTAGCAAATTCTTTTTTATAATTCTCATATATGTTTGTGCATATATCGATGCTGTTATCGCCAGGCACAAAGGTCATAAAAATATCCGGCGATGTAGTTATTGTTCGAGCTCGTACAACATCCGCGGGCTGAGCAGAAATGATCTTGAGGGTTTTACCCTGTATTTTTTTTGTAAACTCATCTGCTGTTATAGTCAGTAACGCACCGCCCCAATCAAAAGAGGCATCGAATCTTTGATTAATAATGAAAAGTGATTCTTCAATCCTCACCACCTCTATATTGAGTTCATGCTGATCAGGAAAAACAGCCCGACCTGCCAGGATAGTGTCCTTTGGAAGATCATTGATACCATCCGTGAATAATTGTATCCTGCCTCCTTCATCTCTATAGCTTTCCCGAATGTTTCTTGCCTGTTCAATAAAAAAATCACGCGTTCCGTTCCATGTCCGGAGAAGTCGCGAAGGTGAGTGATTCTTTGAGACTATAAAATTTTCAAAAGTCACCGGTTTATTATAAAAGTTATTTAATTCGTTAAGAAGATTGCTAATATCCTGCCAGCTTTCAGGGGGAGAGCTTATATCTTTCCACTGAACGAAATGTCTGTCAAAAATGAAAAGAAATGCCTTGGCAAGGTCTTCCTTGCTGCCAGGCGTTTGGCAAAGCTTTATAGTGTCAAGAATTGTTTTAAAATCGAAAGAATATTTTTTATTGTTAATCTCGTTACTGCAAAGTGCATTAATTCTTTTTTTGTCAGCCGGCTTTATAAATGCCGGATCATTAATCTCACCCAAATGTTTCATAGCCCGTTCGAAGGATTCCGCTTCCTTGACAAACAATGAATAGAGCATTGTCCCATCGAGCCATTTTTTTAAGTCGAATCTTGCAACGATAAGGGCAAGCCGTCCCTCTTTCTGATGATTTCCTATCTCTATCTCGCTATGAAAGGATGTTTCGAGGGATTCAAGCGAGCTGCTTTTAATGAGCTTTTTTTTACGTATTTCTTTGCATTTATTACATACGATATCTCCCCTTGGTCTTTTTCTACAAACAGGACATACCTCTTTTGATTCTTTACCAGCCCATTCAGTAACCCAATCCAATTGTGTCACACCGTTTAACGATGAAGTCCAGGGAATTGCAACAGCTTTTTTGATTTCTTCTATAACAGTCACGATAGGGTTCATAAGGTTTGTATTTTTGGGATTGCCGAAGACAATGGGTAGTTCATCAGCGGTAATAGTATGGGCCATTTGATGTATTGATTGCTGTATATGATGTAACCAGCTCTCCCCGTTTTTGACCTCTGGTATGATAAAGTATACTCCGTTGTCGTCATCGTATATTGTGTTCCCAATACTGTATTCCCA
>Ga0074199_1002383_pt1 | contig 11536 bp, 15 predicted proteins | sample EPASupsiteSAE347_FD_64528 | JGI IMG/M metagenome (GOLD analysis project Ga0074199, IMG submission 64528) | Bioremediated contaminated groundwater from EPA Superfund site, New Mexico - Sample SAE3-47 | ecosystem: Environmental > Aquatic > Deep subsurface > Groundwater > Contaminated ...
TCAGGCCGGGTGCCTTTCGGAACGGGCCGGCGCATGCAGCGTTTCCTTGCCGGAGTCCATAATGAATACCTCGTCTATGATCCAGGGGTATTCGCGATCCTGAAGGCATGGCTGGAGGAATTTGCCCGGGACCCGGGCCGTTCCGGTAATGAGCTTCTGGCGGGGGCGGCGGCGATTTCACCCCCGCTGCATTCATTTCTTGAGGGCAACGAATTTGCCGCCGTATGGGAACGGATCAGAGGGGTCAACCGCCGTCACGGATTTTTGACAAGACAATTCCACGGCTGGTTTGACGGCTTTAAAACGCTGAAACTGATCCATGAACTCTCCGCGGAAGCCTTTCCGCCGATACACATGTTCAGGGCCTTGAAGATCCTCTTTCAACAAATGAACATTCCCGTCACCGGCATCCTTGACGACGCCGAATTCCGGAGCCTTGATGAACAGATGCTAATACTTGACTTTCTTCGTCGCGGAAGCTTTAGCAACCCCTAAGAGCCGACGCGCTGAAGAACGATGCTGTGGTCTCCCGTGTCCATGTACATCTTTTTACCATCGATGCGGTAGCGGGAATTGATCACATAGCCGGTATCGTTGATGACCAGCGTAGAGCCGACGACGCGGTAACTCTCCGTATCCGTCTCCACTTTACCATTGGCATATGTCGTTGTCGTGGTGGCCGTCCCGTCCTGGTTAAACCGCGTAATCATTGACTTGAAAGGTTTTTTTGGGTGCGGAGTGATGCTTACCACTTGCCACGTCGTGTTCGCCAGGGGCTCCACTTCCTCCTTGGTCGCCTTCTGGCGTTTGCCGGCATCCGCCTTGTCGACTTCGTTGCCGATGATGTAGCCGAGCCCAAGACCGACCCCCGCGCCGATGAGGGTGCCCGCCGTATTGTGCCCGATGGCCTGCCCCACAAGGGCCCCCACGCCGGCGCCGCCCAGGGCTCCCATCTCCGACTTGTCCATGGTCGCGCAGCCGGCGCCGAACAAGATGGTCATGCAGAGTACGCCCAAGCCCACCGTCTTTTTCCATTCGTCCATTTTCTTCATCCTCCACTCCTTTCATCCCGTTAACTATAGCTTAGAACTGGTTAGTCGCGTAAGCTGTTTTCCCCCGGATATCCTTAATACATCCGATTCCCGTATAAGTTGCCATATCATAATTATTTAGAAAATTACATCGTTGATTGCGGGCCGATATCCATCTGTACCATCAAATCCGTACCGTCATTTCCGTGTCCCATCAGACAAAACCTGATCTCCAAGATCAAAAAACCTGATCATTATCATCGTCATCTTCTCATCCCATATTCAGTGTCTCCCTGATTGTTAAAAGGTGCCTTCAAGATTATCTTAGGGCCGAAAGAAAGAGAGAGGAGGCGAGGATCATAAAGAAGGAAAAGAAAGCATACAAGGGCTGGATCGACCCCATGTGCACGCCTTATCAATACAAAAAATGCTGACAGCCCGTGAATATATAGGCTCTGTCATAACGACGGAGGTAGTCGGGAGAGGCGATAAAAACGAACGATATGAATACCTGCCTCTCTCAAAATTAAGGGCGGGGTTGTAGAGACTCCGCCCTTAATTTCTTAAACAAAACCATCAATGATGGAAACATTGATCATCCCATAGCGAGAGGAGAATGTGTCACAAAAAAGCCCCTGCCGTCATTATACCCGGGGGCTTTTTCTTTTTGACCTCAGCCGATATTTCCCCTATACTCCCAAACAGGGAGCTTGCCCCATGTTTCCAAAGGACCTTCTTCATTAGCGCCAATGATTGAACGGAGAGAAGTAGAATCCGTGCTTTTATGGAAAGGAGCAATAACATGAAACCCGCAACAACCGTTGTGACGATCTTGCTTGTGGGTATATCGGCGGCACATCTGGTAAGGATTATCTCCCAGGTCGACATTGCGATAAATGGTATGCAGGTGCCGACTTGGGTGAGTATCTTCGGCTGTATTGTTCCGGCTGTCCTCGCTTTACTGCTGTGGCGTGAAAACAGGAGATGATAAACGTATCCCCATTCTTCCGGAAGCCCTGGAAGAAATGAATGTAAGGCATGTCGATTATATACTGCCGACACATATTCACCTGGATCACGCAGGGGGACTGGGTTTTCTCTTAAAACACTATCCAGGCGCAAGGGCGATTTGTCACCGAAAAGGCATTCCACACCTGATCGAACCGGCAAAACTATGGGAAGCATCGAAGAAGGTCCTGGGAGATATTGCCGACCTTTACGGAGAGCTTGTCCCTGTCCCGGAAGGGAATATCGATTTCAAGTCCGATATCCCGGCGGGGGCGCCGCCGTTACTGTTTATGAAACACCGGGCCACGCAGCACATCATCTCTCCTACAAGATCGGAAACATGCTCTTTGTCGGTGAGGCGCTGGGGATATATTATCCGCTGGAGAAGGATATATATCTACGTATCGCCTCTCCACCGGGCTTTGATATTCGTGATCACTTAAAATCGCTGGGAGTTCTCAAGAATCTTGATATTGCCTTGCTGTGTTTTGGCCATTACGGGATATCATGTGCAACAGAAAAAATATTCCGTTATTTGCGAAACCTGCCGATTAACGATTTCAGAAAGTTGGCTGCTTCTCCCGATCCACCTTACTCTTTAGCTCTTTTCCCACCTTGAAGAAGGGCAACAGTTTTTGATTCACTGTTACGCCCTCGCCGGTTTTCGGGTTTCTTCCGGTGTAGGCTTTATATCCCCGGGCCGAAAAGCTTCCAAAACCCCGGATTTCTACCCTGCCGCCACTTTTGATGGTTTCGGTAAAACCATCAAAGATCATGTTTACGATATTCACAGCGTCTTTAACCGTAATGTTCTCTTTTCTGGACAATGCCTCAATCAAGTCCGATTTATTCATGTTTCCCTCGCCTTTCTTTGGGTTGGATAGCGCATTATGCGCATATAATAAGGGATATTCAGCTTTAAATCAATAATTATTGAACGGGGGGTGGCTACCACAAGGGGTATTTGGCTGAAAGGCTAAAGGGTTGATCTTGATGATATTGTTTGGGCAGAAGCAAAAGCCCCCTGACAAACCGGTTTCGTCAGAGGGCTTTTTTCCGGGACACGGACTTAAAAAAGGCGCGTCTTTATTAGCGTAGGATTGTCAAACCTCTTTTCGTCTCAACCACGCTTCCTGATAGAGCCTGCCGATCGTCAGGAAAAGGGCCAGGAAGAACATCCCGAACATGAAGTTTGGCGCCGTCCCGAAATACTGATCAATCTTGAATCCCAGATACAGGAAGAGAAAGGAGGCAAAGGCAATCACGAATCCCCAGGCGCTGATGGCCATGATGTGATGATACTGATGATACAGGGGCCTGCGGGTTTTTTGCATTGTTGCCATGATTTGTTCCTCCCTTCCTCTTGTTATGCGTTTAAATTCCCGATAAATTTCGTTCCTGTCAACCAACCATGTTTTTGATGCCTTCAATGACCGGATTGGTGAAAAGAGCGACCAGCACCGTGTAGAGGGCGAAAACTCCGGCGACTTCTCCCGTGTACATCTTCTCATACTTGTGCTTCAGGCTGATCACGGTCATCCCGCCGATAATCAGGCATCCAAGCTGGAAGTAGGGGAAGTTCGCCACACCTGCCGCTGCGTATTCCGCCAGTGCGAAAGTTCCCGTCAAAAGAACAACCACCATTGCCGCTGCCATCGTTCCTAATGTCTTTTTCATGATCTGTGTCCTCCTATGTCTATTTTATTTATTTGTTTCGTTTGATTTTATATAATGCGTAAAGCGTGCCAACTTCTGTGAGGTGAACTTGGGCGTATTATAAGTAACTGAATAGACTACGTATAAGTGAAATCGTGACGGAGTGGAATGATGATCTTCAAACTGGGTAAGGGCTTCTTTTTTAATGAAGCTTTAAAAATAGCTTAACGAAATGATGGGAAATGAAATTCTGATTTACATCATCAAACATCCTGACCCATTTAAACACGCTTTTCTCATCCCCTATTCATCAGCGGCTTTTTCTTTTTGACCTCATCCAAAATTTTCAATATAGTTACCTTCATATTTTGCCAAGGTAGATTGATCAGGTAGAGTATAAATCCTATGCTATGCTATGCTGAGTAGGGGGTTTGCTTGTATGATTACCAAGGCTGATGTTGTTGAAAAAGCAATGCAATGCGGATTGGTGCAAGAATGTCTGTATTGCTGCCTGTCCGGCAAAATTTCAAGGATGTCAAAAGGAGGGGATTATGGAGTTTGAAAATATTATCTTTCAGAAAGCTAAGCGGATTGCGACAATCAGACTGAACCGCCCTAAATATTTTAACGCTTTGGATTTTCCTCTTGGGAACGAACTGGTCAAAGCCCTGGAGGTCTGCCAGGACGATGAAGACATCAGAGTTGTTGTCTTAACAGGAGAGGGTAAAGCTTTTTGTTCCGGCGGTGATCTCCGGCTATTTAAGGAACAATTGGATAGCAGCAATCCATCGGAGGTTGTGCGGCAACTTGTACGAGTCTTCAATACAATCATCCACGGTGTCCGCTCTATGCCAAAACCTGTTATAGCCTCCATCAATGGCGCTCTGGGTGGCGGCGGCTTCAGTCTCGCCGCTGCCTGTGATATCCGTCTCGCGGCATCTTCCGCTATATTCAGACAAGCATATACCAGTGTCAGTCTCGTTCCTGATGGAGCATGGACATTAATGGTGCCCATGCTTATCGGTTTAGGGAAGGCGACGGAACTGGTCCTTATGGATCCCATCCTCAGTGCCAAGCAGGCAATGGAAATCGGCCTTGTTAATCAGGTCGTTGATGATGCTGATCTACGGAAAGTAACTCAGGAAATAGCCGAAAAACTGGCGAAAGGTCCAACCAAGTCCTTTGCCATAGCCAAGGAAAATCTCAATAATGCCATGCTTGGCCTTTTGGAACGGCAACTTGAACTTGAGCGATCAGGAATGATCAAAGCTGCGAAAACAGATGATTATAAGGAAGGTCTCAGGGCGTTTTTTGAGAAAAGAGAACCTCATTTCACTGGGAAATGAAGCCGACCCTACAATGTCATCAAAAAGATCCGTTGAAAGGACTGACTATGCTTAGGGAAGGTCAAATCAAAAATATCATGCTTTCTTAATCAAAAAAGAAATACTATCGGAGTCAACGATAAAGCCAAAGAAAGAAACGTCGTTCAGCGCATGCCGTTAATAATCAATAAAGCAGTAAATGAAGAGATGGCGATAGGATGAATAAAATGGATTTGAGAATACAGGAGAATTGCGAAAACATTGACTGGAATCAAATCAGGGATTATCTGAAGCTGGTGGGCATGGGATATCATAAGCCGGAATCGCATCAAAGGGCCTTTCTCAACAGTCACTCCGTCGTATTTATTTTTGACCGTGAAGAGCTCGTTGGCTTTGGGCGAGCCATTTCTGATGGTGAATATCAGGCAGCTGTCTATGACGTCGTGGTTATTCCGGAATATCAGAAACAGGGTATCGGCAGGTTGATAGTGGACAGAATCCTCCAGAGAATTTCAAACTGCAACATAATGCTCTATGCAAATCTTGGTCGGGAGGAATTTTATGCGAAGATGGGCTTTCGCTTGATGAAGACAGCGATGGCAAAGTTTCTGCGTCCTGAGATCATGAAGGAGAAGGGGTTCATCTAGTAAGAAGAGAGCCACACAAGTTAGCTTTCAGGTTTTTCTATGTGCGACTCGGCTGTTTTGCTATCCAGCCATTCTGAAACAGTCATGGTTTCTTTCCTCCTGTAAAAAACTACCGGCAGCCTGAAAAAATATTATAGTGCATCAAGCTTTTTCAAGATAGGGTCATCTGCCAAGAATATATTGGTGGTTGCGGCTTCATCATCGAAAACAAGAACTGCCGATCCTTTTTCCAGTTTTGATTTTACCTGCCTGAAATTTGTTTCTGTGGAAGCCTCAATTTCACCATAATCGGTTCCATCTCTGGAAATAAATTCTTCAATAACTCCTTGTAAAGCTTCAGGGCTGAGTTTATTTACGGGAATGATATGGATCGACATTTATGCTCGCGTCAACTTCATCACGGTCCGGAACTGTTGATGACTGTGATCTGATCGTTTATAGTCCAGTAATCGTAGATGTAACCGATGCCAAAGATCCCCGCCGTAAATAAATACACGATGCCGCTGATCCACTTCCCTATGTAGAACCTGTGAATACCAAAAATCCCGAGAAATGTGAGAAGAATCCAGGCCACATTATAATTGATTCTACCCTCTGCATATCTCATGTCTGCTTTGCGGGCCATTTGATGGCAGCGATTACTCTGAAACAAGCTTCTTCCCCAGATCAAATGCTTCAGTCATGACTTTTTCGTTTAATTTGATTTTACCGGCATCCATTGCACTTCCATAGACCATGCCTACAAGCTTGGCTTCTATGTATCCAAAGGCATCCTGAAAAGTTCTCAGGGCATTGACGCAACCGGAATCAAAGGGATCTTCGCCACCATAGGTCATGGCGACAGCGATCCGTTTACCCTCGAAGGGATTATTCCGGTAAGCCGGCAAGGCAAAGCATCTATCCATAAATATCTTGGTCTGAGCGGACATGGTAAACCAATAAACAGGACTGGCAATCACCCACGCATCGGCTTCGATCAGCTTTGGATAAAGTTCCTGCATGTCATCCTGAATGGAGCATCCCTTACTGTTTTTCTTCTGGCATGCGAAACAGGCCTTGCAGGGGGCAATATTCTTTTCTTGGAAGTAAATGATTTCAACTTTTGCTTTGGCGGATTTTGCCCCTTTGGCTATCTGATCTGCCAGAATAGCGCTATTCCCTTTCCTTCTTGGGCTCCCCAAAATTACCAGTACCTTCTTTGCCATTGTTACACCTCCTTATCAGGGATATTTGATTTCTCACTTTTGCCATCATTAGTTTGGATTGCATGGTGTAAATCAATTGCCATAAAACCTGTGATCTTTCTTTCCACGGCAATAACCTGTTTTTTGTTTTGGTAGATCAGGTTGCGAATTTCCTCCGTCCTGCCGTACCGTTCGACCAAGTCACGCAACCTCTCCTCAATGGTTACGATAGTATCATGCAGCACCCGTTTATCGGCATAGTATACTATTTCTCGTTCCTCAAGTTTCCCTTTAAGATTCAAATTCCGAATGACGACGTGCTGCTCCACAATTTCAGCGGTACTTGGAAACCCCAGTTCCCTCAAAAGCACACCACCTGATGCATCGTGCGGTTCCTTCGTTTCAAGAGACTTGGTCTTGGTTATGTCGTGCAGAAGTGCGGCTGCAATTACCAGGTCCCTATTCACAGACACACCGCTTTTCAGATTGTCTATGATTGCCAGGGAAACATTCATGACCTGTCGGGAATGTTCCATGATGTTTGGCAGCATGGAATATTGCGCCATGAGTTCATCACATTCCGCCCGGGAAGGAATTATATTACCCCTGCTCTTGGTCATATCTCTTATCCGAGTTTATCTGAGGATATTTCTTGATCCGGACGGATGCCCATTTTCTGGGATATTTTCATGAATCCAGAGAGCCTTTCCATTACGAAAACTCCATTTCAAGCAAGTCAATTGTTAACCAAACATATATTTCACATCTGTCCGGAAGCGATCAACAAGGGGGAGACATTTGTCATCGATCAGCTTTTCAGAAAAGATGGCTGCAAGCGCTTCATAATACCATTTCTGCTTCTCTTTCGGGCGATTGAATCTCTTCCATAGTCTATCACCGATTCCTTCATGATCTTCACGGATTGATCTGATATTGTCCAGCTTATCGGCAAGAGACAAAACGAGCTGCTCATGGGATGCCACTCTTAGGTGCTTTAGTGTATGTGCCTTACGGTTTTCCCAGATCAAGTCGGATTTGTTTGGTTCTGACGCTGAATTGACAAGATCGGCAATTTCTTTCCCAAAGGTCTCCAGCAGTTCATCGAATGTAACACGTGTATCTTCAAGCGTATCATGGAGTATCCCGGCAACAATGACCGGTTCCGGGCATTCCAGTTGGATCAAGGTCTTCGCAACATTCAGAGGATGCATGATATAAGGAATTCTTGTCCCTTTACGGTATTGCCCGGAATGAGCTTTAGTCGCAAATTCGATGGCTCTGAAGATCATAATAAACCATTCATGTCTTAATAATATGTCCAACTCTTTGCAGGAAAGCATGTTCTTTTTTTGTGGGTTTGACTTTCCCCACAAACCCGTATCACTTACACGGTTAGTTTTCCAGGTCAATCATCAAAGAGAACGAAAAACAACGATAGCAACTGCCTTGCCTTCAGCGTACCGAAGAATAATCTCACGGGATTATAAACAAGGGAATAATGATGCTACTTGAGAGAAAGGACACACAAGCAGAAAAGGGATTAACCGCTGTTGGTTAATCCCTTGATATTATTGGTGTCCCCACGGGGAGTCGAACCCCGGTTACAGGCGTGAAAGGTCAAAAAGAAGCGTACTCCACCTGATTTTATTACCTTTTTTGTCCGTTTAAATCCGTTTAAGGACGTTAAAAGCCGTCTGATAACGAAGCAATTTGACTGCCTCCATTGATGAACAGGTTAAAAAATTGATTGCAAAAAAATGTTGACAGAAATAAATTATGTATTTATAAACACGTTAACGTGTTTATAAACTCTCTGAGGTAAAAACAATGAATTTTAATACAAAAACTGTAGCAAAGATAATAGGAATAACGAAAAGACAGCTTGACTACTGGGATAAGAATCATTTCATAAAACCATCGATTCAGGAAGCCGCCGGGTATGGAAGTGCAAGGCTTTATTCCTACAGTGATCTTATTCGCCTGAGAGTTGCAAAGACTTTGCTTGATAAGGGGATTAGTTTGCAGAAAATCAGGAAAGCGGTTTCATATCTGAAAAAGCACATGCCGGATATCGAGAATCCGCTTTCAGAACTGAAATTCTTAACGGACGGAGAAACGATATTTGTGCTCACAAAGGACTCACAGGAAATTATCGATACCCTACAGAATGGCCAGTTAGTTTTTTCTGTTTCTTTGGGGGCAATAATTGACGCGCTGAAAGGTGAAGTTAAGGCCCTTCATGATCTGAGAAAATATGAGGTCACCGTCATGAAAAGAAAATATCCAGTTATACTCCATGCCGATACGGAAGACGGTGGATATTGGATTGAATGTCCCGATATTCCCGGATGTGTTTCTCAGGGCGAAACCGTTGAAGAGGCCCTTGAAATGATCAAAGACGCTCTCAAGGGTTGTCTTGCGGTTTTATCTGAAAAACAAAGAACAGCAAAGGCCCTATGAGTGGACTGCATAATCTGAAAGCGGTTAGAGTCGTCAAGGCCTTTGAACGTGCGGGCTGGTATGCAGAAAGACAAACAGGAAGTCATGTAATCCTATCGAAAGAAGGTAATCCTAACATATTGTCAATACCGATTCACAAGGGTCGACCGATTAAACAAGGGCTTATTAAGGCTCTCATAAAGATCTCGGGGTTAACTGAAAGGGAGTTCTTGCAATTATACAATTGATAATGAACCGCCTGTTGTTGAACCAATCCATCCAGCCAAGGGGCTCGAACTCGATGTGCTTGCAGTTGTGCCAAGATCTGATCAATATTTAAATTGACAAAAACCTCTTAATACATGACCAACTAAGTTTCGAAATTTGAGTCATCAATAACCTTTTAAAGAAAGGGATGCAAAGGCCGAATTGTCATGCTCTCCTGAATAATCTTCCCTTGGAAAAATAAATAAAATTGTATAATGCTTACTATAAGTAACTTAATCAGACCCCGCACCTTAGAAAGAATGGTCATCAGTAATATAGTAGTTAATGTGCCTCCATTTTACCTCTTATGACATGCGGGGAACTTTCTTTCCTCGACAGAATTTTAGGGATTGAGAATGAAAAAAGACTCTTTGAATGTAAAGCCCAAAAACACGTCGCTCGAACATAAAAATATCCCTAGCGTCATCGATAAGGATTCTTTTTATCTTGCCGTAATGAACAACATGCAAACAGGGGTATACCTCCTTCAAAACGGCAAGATTAAATTTGCGAACAAACATATTTCAAAATATTCCGGCTATGGGCAGAGTGATTTGCTCGGATCTGACATTACAAAATTTGTCCATCCCCAGGATCTGCAAGATGTCCGTTTGAATGCGATCGAGATGCTTAAAGGATCTCGTAATGTGCCTTACGAATTCAGAATCATTGATAGATACGGAAATATAAAGTGGCTTATGGAGTCAGTGACTTCGATAGTTTATGAAGGTAAACTAGCTGTTCTTGGTAATACGATGGAGATTACCGAACTTAAGGAAGCAAGATACAAATTGGAGCAACTTCAAAATCTTGAAGCCACAATTCTTAAATCAGTGCCTCACGCGCTTTTCGGTGTCGAAAAAAGGCAAATATTTTTTGCCAATGACGCCATGGAAAGGATGTTCGGCTGGACGAAGGATGAACTGATTGGAAAAAGCACAAGAATCTTATTTAGATCCGACAAGGAATGGCTGGACTATGGAACATTACTGTATACTGCTTTGGCAGCACAGGACTGCTATATTTTTGAATGGCAGATGCCGTTTGTTCGTAAGGACGGCAAAGAACTCATCTGTCGCATGAGCGTCGCCAGAATAGGGAAAAGACTGACTGAACAAAAAAGAATTGTAGCTACATTTGAAGATATCACGGAGATCAAGCGAGCTGAGCAGGCCTTGCGCGATTCTCAGCAGCGATTGACAGAGATTATCGAGTTTCTGCCGGATGCCACCTTCGCTATCGATTTGGAGGGAAAAATAATTGCATGGAATCGCGCTGCAGAAGATCTTACCGGGGTTAAAGCAAAAGAAGTGCTTGGGAAGAAAAATTACGAATACGCCCGGGCATTCTGGAAACAAAGGAGGCCCATGGCCATTAATCTGGTGATTGAACCAAATGAGAAATATGAAAATACATATTCTGTGGTGAGAAGAGCGGATAATCTCCTGATCGTCGAAGCTGAAATTCCCAACTTCGGTAAACAGAACACGAATGTCTATTTATGGTGTAAGGCGAGCCCGCTTTATGATAGCAACGGCGATGTTACAGGTGCCATAGAGGTGATTCGCGATATTACGGATAGAAAAAAAGCTGAGGACGCCTTGATAAAGAGGGAACAAGATTTGGAGATTAAATCGCATGAGCTCGAGGAGTTAAATACGGCATTGAAAGTACTCTTGAAACGAGGAGATGAAGACCGGAGAGAGCTTGAAAACAGTATTTTGAAAAATGTTAGAGAACTCGTTTTCCCCTACGTTGAGGAACTCAAAAAGAAAAAACTCGACAGCATCAGTACCGCGAATCTCACAATCCTCGAATCGAATTTGCGAAATGTCGTCTCCCCTTTTGGGCATAAGTTGTCAAGCAAATTTGACGACCTAACAAATAGAGAAGTAAAAGTTGCCGATTTTATAAAAGAAGGTAAATCATCAAAAGAAATGGCGGAAGTATTAAGTGTTACAGAAAGCGCCATAAACATT
>Ga0074199_1002384_pt1 | contig 11523 bp, 7 predicted proteins | sample EPASupsiteSAE347_FD_64528 | JGI IMG/M metagenome (GOLD analysis project Ga0074199, IMG submission 64528) | Bioremediated contaminated groundwater from EPA Superfund site, New Mexico - Sample SAE3-47 | ecosystem: Environmental > Aquatic > Deep subsurface > Groundwater > Contaminated ...
TCATCTCCTTGCTGTTGCCGATGATGTCTCCTACCTTGAAGCTCCGCGACGGCTCATTCAGGAGACCGCTGATCTTCTTTTCCATCTCCAGGGTCTTCAAGGCTTTCCTGATGGCCATGTCCAGCTCTTCAACATTGATCGGCTTATGGATATAATCGAAGGCCCCTCCCTTCATGGCCTTGATGGTGGAATCCATGTCGTGATAAGCGGTTATCATGACCACCTTGACATTCTCCTCCTCTTCCCGCAGGTCTTCAAGCACTGTGAAGCCGTCGATATCAGGAAGGCGGATGTCGAGAATAACCAGATCGGGGGCGTGTTTCACAAAGGCATTGAGACCGTCGGTTCCGGTGGCGGCCGTATATACCGTATAGCCTTCTTCCGTCAGATAGAGATCGAGGCTTTCCGCGATGGAACTGTCGTCGTCAATAACCAGAATTTTTGCCATGAGGCGCTCCTGAGATGTCTATTCGGAAACGTTCAGGGGAAGGGTGATGATAACTCTTGTCCCCTCCCCTTTTTTACTCTCAATCTCGATGTTTCCCTCGTGCAGATCAATGATCTTCTTGACCTGGGTCATACCCAGACCCGTTCCATACCGCTTCTGCGTAAAAAAAGGATTAAAAAGATGGGTAAGGGTCTCCTCGTCCATCCCGCCGCCGTCATCCACGATCTCAATTGATATTTCATGTGGTTGAGTCCCAGAGTCTCTGACAATAATCTGGAGATGCCCTCTCTCCTGCATGGCGTCGATGGCGTTACGGAAAATATTAAGAAAGGCCTGTTCCAGCATGACGCCGTCAATATTGGGATGGGGCAATTCTAACTCTATTCGCTGAGTCACATTGACGTGCTTATCCAGGACGGCCTTTTCCACCATTTCCAGGGCGTTTTCTATGGTTCTCCGCAGATCGGTCGGGACCTTTTTCGGATCTCCGGGCTTGGCAAAGATAAGGACGTCATTGACCAACTCCTCAAGGTGCTCTACTTCCCGCTGGGCTATTTTGAAACGCTTCAGGTCATTGCCTTCCGGCTGCAGCCTTTTCTCGAGAATTTGCAGGCTCATCTTGATGGAAGAAAGGGGGTTGCGAACCTCATGGGCGATGCCGGCGGATAGTTGGCCAATCGCCGCCAGCTTCTGGCTATCGTAATACTTTTTCTCGAGTTCCTTGAATTCCGTAATTTCCCTGCTCACCATTACATACCGGTCCTGGGAACCTTTGAGCGGACATGGGGTGATCAGATGAAATTGCCGGTCTCCTCCGGAGGTGGTAACTTCCATTTCAAAGGGTCTGAAATTGCCGTTCTTGATCTCTCTCCATCTGGCCAGGAGATAATCCTTATGGGCCGGGGCATATTCCGTAAAATGCTTCCCCTTTATCTGAGCGGGATGGAGGCCGTCGCCGCGACCCCGGCTGGCGTAAGTAATTACCCCCTCGCTATTGAGCTCAAAGAGGGTATCCGGAGAACTCTCCAGAACGGTCTGCATATAGTTATAGAGACCTTCGATTTCCTGTCGAAGCCGGATGTTCTCCGTTAATTCATTCTCCATGGTTTCCGCGTATTCTTTCAAGTTCCGGGACAACTCTTCTTCGCGGGTTATGTCCTGCAGGGTCTCAACGACGGCAATAATCTCGCCTTTATCATCGTAGATGGGGGCCGCCAGAAAATAAAGGTGCCTGCTCTTTCCACCCAAGTTGGGATAAAAATCCCAGGCCTCATAAGCCCCGCGGATAACCGTCGATTTTTGCACCTTCTTTTTTCCGTAATATTTTTCCAGGTCGTCGATGTCGTTATCTACGATAAGATCGGCAATGACCGGTCGTTTCTCCGGATAGAAGGGGACGTACTGTCGGTCCGTACCGATCAAATATTTCCCCTCATAGCCGCTCAGTTCCGTGAAGGCCCGGTTCCAGAACATGATCTTATGTTCTTTGTTGATGACAAACATGGGGATGGGCGATCCCTCGATAATACCTTCAATCGTCTTTCTCAGGGTGATGTTCTTTTCGAGTTCCTCCCTGATATTTTCAGTATATTCCTTGAGACTGAGTTCCATCTCCCTTTCTTTGGTAACGTCTTGCAGGGTCTCAATGGCCGCGATGATCTCGCCGGTATCGTCATAGATGGGGGCCGCGAGAAAATAGAGATGGCGGCTCTGGCCACCCAGGTTCAAATAGAAATCCCGCGCTTCATAAGCACCTTCCACCCGGTCCGATTTCTTTACCCGTTTGGTGCCATAAAATTTTTCCAGTCCGTTGATGTCCTGATCGACAATCAAATCCGCAATCAGGGGCCTTCTCGCACCGTAGAAGGGCATGTAGTGCTTGTCCGTACCGATCATCTCCCGGGCCGGGAAATCCGTAAGCTCCTCACAGGCCTTATTCCAGAAAATAACCTTGTGCTGCCTGTCAATGACAAACGTGGGAATCGGCGACCCTTCAATAATACCGACGTTGACCTTCCATTCTCTGAGGAGTCGTTCCTCCACAGCTTTACTCATTGTCTTCGCCCTTCTTTTTCTTGTCCCTATATTCCTTCACGGCCATCAGTATGTAGACGCCTACGGCCGCACTCAAAGAAATGATAAGATTTACAAGACCGCTTTCAATGCCTACGACCCGCTGACATATCAACCATACAACCAGATAAGTCACGGCTGTTAAGATTTCTTGCATGATTAAACCTCTTGATGATATTATTCTAAATCCGGGTGAAACAATAGCGCGGCGATACTACTTGTGTCTTGGTAAAAATTCAATCAAAAAAATTCGTTTCACATTTCATTCAATTTCTCGTCCGGATTGAATGAAATGTTCAATGACAAGGCCTTTTCTCAAATTCGCCATACAGTAGGGAGAAATAAAATATCAAATGTTTGTCGCTTCTTAAACGTTATCTTCATCAGCTTTCCATTTCATGGCATGTCTGTTGCAGAAAACGGCGCAGTTCGAAGACATTTTCCCTTCCCCAGATACGGTAAGTGTGTTAAGGAAGGGGAAAAAATTATAAGTTACAAAAATGAAAGGAGAAGAGAAGATGTTAGGGAAATTTGGAAAGAAGTTGTTAACACTCATGACGACGATGGCGGCGGTACTTTTGTCTTCACCGGTCGTATTTGCTGCGGGCGAGGCTTTACCAGGCGCAGGTGAGTCTTATGTGAAGGTGATTTATGCGGTGGGCGCCATGGTTGCCGCGGGATTTGCCATCGGTCTCGGTGCGATCGGCGCCGGCGCCGGTATTGGTAATGCCGCCAATGGCGCATGTCAGGCCGTCGGAAGAAACCCCGGAGTGCAGGGAAAGATCATGACCGTTATGCTCGTCGGTATGGCCATGGCGGAATCCGTTTGTATTTATGCGCTGGTTGTTGCGCTGGTTCTTCTCTATGCCAACCCCTACGTAAAGTACTTTTTGGGTTAATCCGACAAATGAAATTAACTACAAAATGAACTACAGTTAGGGGGAAAAAGAATGTCAGAGAAGAAACAAGATAAGCAGTTTTTCACTGTCGCGAGGGTATTCTTCCTGCTTATCGTAATCCCCTTATCACTGATGGCGATTCTCATCGCCAATGGGATTTTTAAATTAGGGGTTACAGTAAAAGAGCGGGCTGTGAACGTTCTTGACCAGAAATCTCAGGAAGAAATCAAGATACGTGCTATAAACATTGCAGACGAAGTGACGAACTTCCTAACGGAACGTAAGAAGGATGTGCTGGTTGCCACGATTATCCCGGCCACCGAATCTGCATACAAACAGTTTGTTAATGAAAATCGCAGGAATATCTGGATTAAGGAAGGAGACAAACTAAGACAGGTCTCCGCACCCATCTATACGGAAATGACCCTCATTGACAAGAGTGGCAACGAGGTGATTAAGATTACCAATGGAGAGATCGCCTCCAAGGCTAAACTCACCAATGTGAGTATTCCGGCGAATACAACCTACAAGTCAGAAACATACTTTGCCTCTGCAAAAGCCATTAACAAGGGCGACGTCTTCGTCTCCCCGGTAACGGGCTGGTATGTCAACCGTGCGGATTTTGAGAAGGGAAAGCGTTTCTCCGGTGTTATCCGTTTCGCTACCCCCGTTTACGGTAAGGAAGGTCTTCAGGGTATCGTGCAACTGGCCCTTGACTACCGTCATCTCGGCGCATACACGGACCATGTGATTCCGACCCAGTCGGCGCCGGTGTTCGAAGCGGATGCAGCCTCGGGAAACTACGCCTACATGGTGGATAACCGGGGGCTCATGATTTCACATCCCAACGACTATCATATCGAGGGACTTTATGCCGATGGCCGGCCGGTGCAACCGCTTACGGAACAGACTTCCGCAGAGTTGACAAAGAAGGGCGAAGAGGTGCTGAACCTGAACCTCATGGGTTTTGTCGATCCCAATCTACCCCTGATCGCCAAGGATGCCGCAGCAGGAAAATCGGGCATCAAGACGTATAAGTTCGGCGGGCACACAAAGCTCGTGGCTTATGCACCCATTAAATTCTTCACTCAGGATACACCCGCGCCGGCCGGATTCGGCTGGATCGGCATGGGTGTGGATGTAGAGAAATTCAGTGAAGTTGCCGCCAAGGCAACGCAGAATATCGATAAGGAAGCAAAGGCATGGTCGACAACGATCATCCTGATCCTGGTAATTTCCATTATCATCCTCTTCGGGATTGCCGCCCTTTTATCAAAGGGTATCGCTCGATCCATAGCGGCCGAGGTTCCACCCGACGCCCAGGGAGAAGGTCCCTTCTACGATGACGAGGAAGAAGATAAATAACCCTTGAACCATGAAGAGGCCGGATTCGATCCGGCCTCTTTTTTTCCCCTCATAATGACTCACCTCGAATCTTTCTATTTGACTTCGGATTTTATAACTGATAGGCAAACCGGTGCTATGATCCTTCCACAAAACAACTACCCACAGGAGGAATCCCATGAATGACAACAAGTTAGTCCTTTGGTTCGATGATCTGCAACTCGCTGATATCCCGCAGGTGGGAGGGAAAAATGCCTCCCTCGGGGAAATGCGCCGAGAGTTGATCCCCAAAGGTGTTAGTATCCCCGATGGATACGCCGTTACCGCCTATGCTTATCGCCATCTTCTCGAGTCCGCGGGGATTCGTGATCAGATCAAGGCGGTCCTGTCTGATCTGGATACTCACGATCTCCAGAATCTCAAAGACAGGGGGCGTAAAGTTCGTGAACTCATCTACAACGCCAATTTTCCTGATGATTTAAGAACGGCTATTATCGATGCCTACAAGAAGCTATGTGACGAATACGGGGAAAACACCGACGTGGCCGTAAGGAGTTCGGCAACTGCGGAGGACCTTCCCGATGCAAGCTTTGCCGGCCAGCAGGAAACCTATCTGAATATCACCGGGGAAGATGCCCTCCTTGACGCCTGTAAGCATTGTTTTGCTTCCCTTTTCACAGACCGGGCGATTTCCTACCGTTTTGACAAGGGATTTGATCACATGTCCATCGCCCTCTCCATCGGCGTGCAGAAAATGGTCCGGTCCGATCTCGCCGCATCGGGCGTCATTTTCTCAATCGATACGGAATCGGGTTTCAAGGAGGCCATCCTTATCACCGCCGCTTACGGACTGGGAGAGACAGTAGTGCAAGGCACCGTAAACCCTGATGAATTCTTCGTCTTCAAGCCCGCCTTGAAGCAGGGTCACCGTCCCATTGTCCAGAAAAAGCTGGGCACAAAAGAGCTCAAGATGGTCTATGCCGGCGGTAAGGGAGGAGAGGCTACGGAGACGGTACCCGTGCCCGTCGCAGAGCAACGCAAATTCTGTCTGAACGACGACGAGATTCTGAAGTTGGCCCGCTGGACAACGATTATCGAAGACCACTACTCACAGGAGGCCGGCTACTTTAAACCCATGGATATTGAGTGGGGAAAAGACGGACGGACGGGAGAACTCTTCATTCTCCAGGCCCGGCCGGAAACGGTCCAGTCCCAGAAGGATGCCAATGTTCTGGAAAGCTATCTCCTCATAGAACATAAGAGCCCGCTGGTGCAGGGAACGGCGGTAGGTGCAAAGATCGGTGCGGGACCAGTGCATATTATCGAGTCTGTGAACGAGATCATGACCTTCCAGAAAGGGGAGGTCCTCGTTACCGACATGACCGATCCGGATTGGGAACCGGTCATGAAAATCGCCGCGGCAATCGTCACCAACAGAGGCGGCAGGACCTGCCATGCCGCCATCGTCAGCCGTGAGCTGGGGGTTCCCTGCATTGTCGGTACGGAGAACGGCACCAAGGCCCTCCAGGGCGTCAAGGAGGCAACCGTGTCCTGTGCCGAAGGTGAAGTCGGCAATGTCTATGAAGGGGTCCTGAAATTCGAAGTTCAGCGGGTCGATGCCAAGAACCTCGAACGCCCGAAAACCAAGATTATGATGAATGTGGGCAATCCGGAAAATGCCTTCAATCTGGCCGCCATTCCTAATGACGGCGTCGGACTCGCAAGGCTGGAGTTTATCATCAACCAGTTCATCAGCATCCACCCCATGGCCCTGATCCAGTTTGACAAGGTCGCTGATCCGGACATCCGGGAGAAGATTGAATCCTTAACCTATGGGTATAAGAATAAGGCCGATTTCTTTGTTGACAAACTGGCCCAGGGTGTCGCCAAGATCGCGGCCGCCTTCTATCCGAACGACGTCGTCGTCCGCATGAGCGACTTCAAGAGTAATGAATACAAAAATCTCATCGGGGGCCAGTATTTTGAAATGGACGAGGAAAACCCGATGATCGGATTCCGGGGCGCCTCCCGGTACTATAATGAACGTTACCGCGATGCCTTTGCCCTGGAATGCGAGGCCATGAAAAAAGTAAGAAATGACATGGGGCTCACCAACGCCATATTGATGATCCCCTTCTGCCGGACCGTCGAGGAAGGCAAAAAGGTCATTGAGGTCATGGCCGACAAGGGCCTTGTCCGGGGTGAAAACGGCCTGCAGATCTACATGATGGTCGAAATCCCCAGCAATGTCCTCTTGATCGAGGAATTCGGCGAGATATTTGACGGCTTCTCCATCGGCTCGAATGACCTTACCCAACTCACCCTTGGTCTGGACAGAGATTCTTTCCTCGTTTCTCACATTTTCGACGAACGGAATAAAGCCGTCATGGATCTGATCCGGATTGCCATTACGAAGGCCAACAAGATGGGGAAAAAGATCGGGATCTGCGGACAGGCTCCGAGCGATTATCCCGAATTCGCCCGATTCCTTGTCGAATGCGGAATAAGCAGTATCTCCCTTAACTCCGATACGGTCATCAAAACCACGATCGACATCAAGGAGACGGAGAGATCATTGGGCATATAGGTTTCATGCTTTCACCACGCGCCATGCCTGGCGCACCAATAAGAAAAAGGGCGGTTCTTACGAACCGCCCTTTTCTTTATAAAGAGATGCTTGAGTAGATCGTAAGCCGAGTTCTGTTCCGCCCCCAGGTTACCCCGCAGGGCGGCGATGACCATTCCTCTGGGACAGCAGTTGCCTGCTGCCTCAAGCAACCTACCCGAGAACATCGGGCGGGCAGCCCTCAATCGTTCTCCTATTCGGTCTTGCTCCGGATGGGGTTTACCATGCCTTCCCTGTCGCCAGGAAAGCGGTGAGCTCTTACCTCGCCTTTTCACCCTTACCGGCCGGGTTGCACCCGGGCGGCGGTATGTTTTCTGTGGCACTTTCCTTAGGGTCGCCCCCAGTCGCCGTTAGCGACCATCCTGCCCTGTGGAGCTCGGACTTTCCTCCCGTCCGGGGTGTCCCGGACCAGCGATCATCTGATCTGCTCAAGCACCATTCACACTTTCATCACGCCGATAAATAATGCGACGGCAGTTCGGACAGCATATCAGGTCGTCCATTGTTTCGAGCAGTTCATTGTACAGTTGGGGAGGAATGTTCATATGACAACCATTGCACGTCTCCTTCCAGGCGGATACAACCGCCAGACCATGATTGACATTCTTGATTACCTCGTACTTTTTTAAAAGGTCCTTCCGTATCTTCCCACGGATTTCCTCCCCCTGCTTCTGTCCGGCCCGCAACTCCGATTCAATGGAACCGAGCTGTTCCTCAGTCTTTCTCTTGTCCTCCTCGTATCTTTGTTGTTCTCCCGCAAATTCCTGTTCCTTTAATAGCAGCGAAGTCTTGACCGCATCGATTTCTTCAAGAATGGAAATAATCTGATCTTCCACTACCCCGTTTTTTTGTTCAAAGGTTTCTATTTCCTTTAACACTGCCTGATATTCCTTGTTGGACTTGACATCATGGATACGGTCTCTGGTTTTCCGGAGTTGCTCCAGACCTTTTTTCAATTTATCTTCCAACTCCCGGTGAATTTTGTTTTTTCCCTCAAGATTGGACCTGTGCTCAGCGATTCGTGACTTAATAACTTCGAAGTTTTCCTCCAGTTTTGCCAGTAATACGGGCAGCTCCTTTTTTCCAAGCAGCACTTTTTGCGTTTCCGTATCGATCTTTTGCAGATCGATGAGATACAACAATTGTTCGTTCAACGACTTCCCCCTTTCTTACCCGGGAAAAGACAAAAAAAAGTGCACCATGTGTATGGTGCACTTTTTTCAAAGACTGCTTTGTCTCCCGGTCATCCCTGTTTGACCATTTCCCTTGAATATGACGTATTCTTTATACATACTTAATGGTGGGCCCACCTGGGTTCGAACCAGGGACCTACCGGTTATGAGCCGGTGGCTCTACCAATTGAGCTATGGGCCCTATCCTGTCTCCCCACTTAGTCGATAAGGCGTTCTGATATACCCAAACCGGCAAGATGTCAATATCTTCTTTTTTACGGGCTCATCATCCCGGAACTGTCTTTATATATCTATAGTGACGGCTTGATGAGCTTCCGGCGCGAAGGATTCCGGAGTTTTCTTACCCCATTGTTCTCCGCCTGCCTCGTTATTTCCAGGGACAGGTTCACCGGAGGCTCCCTTAATTCATCCATGGAGATATCCACCCGCTCACTGATGCCGAAACGCATCCGCAAGACCTTCTCCTCCCGGGGTGTCAGGGTTGCGAGGATCTTCCTGGTCTGTTCAGCAAGATCCATGCTGATCGTCGCTTCCGAAGGGGACATGATTTTTTTGTCTTCTATGAAATCACCAAGATGGCTGTCTTCTTCCTCACCGATCGGCGTTTCGAGGGATATGGGTTCTTTGGCAATTTTAAGCACTTTGCGCACCTTTTCCAGAGGGAACTCCATTTTGGCGGCAATCTCTTCGGGGTTTGGTTCCCTCCCCAGTTCCTGTACGAGGTAACGGGAAGTACGAATCAATTTATTTATAGTTTCGATCATGTGGACAGGAATACGGATCGTTCTGGCCTGGTCGGCAATGGCCCGCGTAATTGCCTGGCGGATCCACCAGGTAGCATAAGTAGAAAATTTGTATCCCCGCTGATACTCAAACTTGTCTACCGCCTTCATAAGGCCGATATTGCCTTCCTGAATAAGATCGAGAAACTGCAATCCACGGTTGGTATATTTTTTCGCGATACTGACAACCAGCCTCAGATTAGCCTGAACGAGGGTTTTCTTGGCTATTTCCGCCTTCGCTTCCCCCTCCTCGATGGTGTTAACAATCTTCTTGAGCTCCGTAACCGACAATCCCATCTCTTGGGACACCTTCTTCTTCCGGCGATTGGCTTCCTTGATGATCACCTCGGCGTCTTTGAGCTTGTCCAGGGATACCCGCAGCTCTTTAGCTACCTGTCCCTGGCCCTTACGATCCGTCCGCAGGCGACTCCATGCTTTTTCCAGTTGCGTCAGCGACAGGCCCGTGCTTTCCTTGCAGCGCTGGATCTCTTCTTCGGCCTTTTCCACCTCCAGGATAAACTGTTTGAGAATGGATACCATCCGATCGATCTGTTTTTTACTGAACCTTACCTTCCGGCAATCTCTAATAATGGCCTTTGTATTCTTGTCGATGACTTTCTCATGGGCGGATTTCTGTTCTACCTCGATCCCTTTCTCCTTCAGGGCCGCTTTAAGTTTGTCGTTTTTCCTGTTGAGAGCGGTAACCTTGTCAATGAGCCTGAGGACCCGGTCGCGATGCATGTCTTCTTCCACGAAACCATCGTCATCTTCAAGATTATCGACGACGTTCTTGATTCTCATCTCCCCGCTGCGTATCTTCCGTCCAATATCGACGACCTCCTTGATACAGACAGTGACACTGAAAACGGAATCCATGGTATCCCGGATGCCATCCTCTATTTTTTTGGCAATTTCGACCTCCCCCTCCCGGCTAAGGAGGGATACCATCCCCATCTCCCGAAGATACATCTTCACGGGATCGCCGGTCTTGCCGGTCACGGGCATGAGTCCGATAAGATCCTCGTCTTTTGACCCGACAAGCTCGTCAGGCGCCTTTTTGACGACCAGCTTTTCTCCCTTGTCCGTATCGATAATATCGATGTTCTTCTCCCCAAACAGCATGATGATATCGTCAATCTGATCCGACGAAATGACATCCGACGGCAACAGGTCGTTCACGTCGTCATAGGTTAAAAAACCCTTTTCTTCCCCCAAGGACATCAATTTCTTAAATTCCTCGGATTGGATGTCTTTTCCCATAAAGAAGCCTCCATTTACTCTTTCGCTAATACTGCCTTTTCCGCCTTCAACAGGTCTCCCTTTTCAACAAGCAGGCGCTGGCATAATTCCTGATCGCTCACCTGCTGAGCCCTGACCAGCCTCATGTTCAAGGACCGTTTCCTTTCCTTGAACCATTTGCGCCTGATCTGTTGGATCATGTCACTGAAAACCTGGTCAGCAGTATCCGCTTCCCAGGCGCCCGAATCAATGAGACGACTTAAAATTTCATCTCTCAGGGACCCGGCCTCCAGATGGTCAACAAAGTCCTTGAGGTCGATTTTCCCGACTCTGCCATAATAGGTTTCGATAACCTTTCCCAGGTTCCTTAATTCATCGCTGCCGAAACATTTCAGGATATCAGTGTCAATCATGGCGGGAATCTTATCGGGATGAGCCAGGATCATCGTAATAAAGTTCATTTCCAGGGCATCCAAAGGGGATGAGGACCTGGTTTCGTTCTTCGGGAGAACGGTTTCGTTAGGTTTTTTCCCCATTCCCTGGATTACTTCCGTCTTGAGTATAGCTTCGTCGACGCCTATCCTTTCCGCCGCGAGTTTGATAAAGAGATTTCTCTCCACGGCGTTATCCATTCTGGTTATGAAAGACAGGGATTCCCTGAGGGCGTCCCGGTCACGATCGAAGTCTCGCCTGCTCCCGATCACGTTATCAAGATAATATTCCACCGCCGGGGGAGACTTCTCAATCAATTCCTGAAACCTTTTCTTGCCGAAGTTCCGGACATAGTCATCAGGATCGGAGGCTTCTGGAAGCATCACGGCCCGGGTGTGCAGGTTCCCGTCAATAAACAAACCCAGGCTCCTTGCCAGCGCCTTCTTACCCGCATCATCGCCATCGAATACCACGGCCACGTCTTTCG
>Ga0074199_1002385_pt1 | contig 11523 bp, 8 predicted proteins | sample EPASupsiteSAE347_FD_64528 | JGI IMG/M metagenome (GOLD analysis project Ga0074199, IMG submission 64528) | Bioremediated contaminated groundwater from EPA Superfund site, New Mexico - Sample SAE3-47 | ecosystem: Environmental > Aquatic > Deep subsurface > Groundwater > Contaminated ...
GGGACTGAAGTGAAGCACGTGAAGCGTGGAGCGTGGAGCGTTTTTGGATCTTGGCCTTCTGATCACTAATGACTGATCACTGATTACTGACTTCAAATGTCTCCCATAGATCACATCTTAACCGCCTGGCTCCAAGACGTGTTTCGCCAGACGTTTCCCGGTGCGGGCGATTTTGCCGACGTAACCGCTGTAGCCGCCAAGGACGCGGCCTTTGGCGATTACCAGTGCAACGCAGCCATGGCCCTGGCCAAAACCATGAAGAAGCCGCCGCGCGCAATTGCCCAGGCGGTGGTGAACCACAAGCCCTGGCATGAAGCCGTTGCCGCCCTGGATTTGGCAGGGCCGGGTTTTATCAATATTCGATTGCGCGAGGATTGGCTTGTCGCACGGCTTGACACGATGGCGCGCGATGAGCGCCTGGGTGTGAGCACCCCCGGCGCGGGCCGAACGGTCGTCCTGGATTATTCCAGCCCGAATGTGGCCAAACCGATGCATATCGGCCACATCCGTTCCACCGTGATCGGTAACGCCCTGGACCGGCTTTACCGGTTCCTGGGTTACCGCGTCATCGCTGACAACCATTTGGGCGACTGGGGCACACAGTTCGGCATCCTGATCATGGGGTATCGTCATTTTGTCGATCGCCAGAAATTGAGCGAGGCGCCCGTTGAGGAATTGGAACGAATCTATGTCCTGAGTTACGAGAAGTCCGAGGCCGACGAGGAGTGGAAAAACCAGTGCCGCCAGGAGCTGGTCAAATTGCAGGCGGGCGACAAGGAAAATCTCGCACTGTGGAAACAGTTCGTGGACCTCTCGATTGCCGAGTTTGAGCGCATGTATCGGCGCATGGGGGTGAGTTTCGACCTGACGCGCGGCGAAAGTTATTATCATGACCGCCTGCCGGCCATGATCGCGCGGCTTGAACAGCAAGGCTTGGCCCGGGAAAGCGAAGGCGCCCTGGTGGTCTTTCTTGAGGAGGAAAAACTGCCTGTTTGCATTGTCCGCAAGAGCGACGGCGCCTTCAATTACGCCGCAACCGATATTGCCACGGTCTTAAGCCGGGTCGAGGAGTTCCAGCCGGAGGTTGTTGTCTATGTGACCGACGAGCGCCAGCAACTCCATTTTGCGCAAATTTTTGCCATCTGCAAACGGTTGGGCGTGCCAACGCAACTGGAGCACGTCTGGTTTGGGCTCATGCGCCTGCCGGAAGGCACGTTTTCCACGCGGCAGGGCAACGTCATTAAACTGGAAAAACTACTGGACGAGGCCGAGAGTCGGGCGCTGGCGGTGGTCAGGGAAACCAGTCCGGAGATGCCGCCGGCCCAGCAGAAGGAAGTGGCCCGCGCCGTGGGGATTGGCGCGGTGAAATATGCGGACCTCAGCCAGAATCCGCAGAGCCTGGTGACTTTCAGTTGGGACAAGGCCCTGGCGCTAAACGGCAATTCCGCGCCTTACCTCCAATATGCCTATGCCCGCATCCGGAGCGTCGAAGACAAATACCGTGAACAGTTTCCCGGCAAGGATCCGGCGGCCTTTGCGCTGGCCTTGCAGGAGAGCGTTGAGCGCCAACTGGCCATTCATCTGGTGCGGTTCGCGGAAATCGTGCCGCTGGCGGCGCGCATGGCCCGGCCCAGCGCATTGGCCGATTATCTCTACGAGTTGGCGGGCCTTTACAATAGCTTCTATCAGAATGTGCCGTTTCTCAAGGCGCCCGAGGGCGTGCGCGAAAGCCGCGTGCGCCTGTGCGGTCTTGTGGCGCGGGTGCTGGGACAGGGGCTTCATCTTTTGGGCATCGAGACGCCGGAGCGGATATGATGATTCCGTGGTCATGGTAGGGGCAAGGTTGGGTTGGTGGCACCATGATGCGCCCCCAAAAAACGAGCGCCAGAAAAGAGATGACAATTTTGATTCCTGCCGCTAAAGTATGTGCATTAAATGGGGAGCCAGGCAATGACTGAAATTATTTTTGAAGTGCAAGAGGATGATGTTGACGGCGGACTTGTGGCGCATGCGCTGGGAGCGGGCATTCATACGGAGGGGGACACCCTGGATGACTTGAAAGCCAATATCCGGGATGCCTTGGAATGCCATTTTGATGAGGCGGAGATGCCGCGCATGGTGCGCCTGCATTTTGTTCGTGATGAGGTTATGGCTGTATGAGGATTCCCCGCGACACGTCCGCGTCGGAATTGATCAAGGCTTTGCGTTGCCTGGGTTACGCTGTCACCCGCCAAACCGGCTCGCATATCCGTCTGACTACTGAGCAAAACGGCCAGCACCATGAAACAATTCCAAATCATGCGCCGCTCAAAGTTGGCACGCTGAGCGGTGTTTTAAAAAGCGTTGCGGGGCATCACCGGATAAGCGTTGAGCAACTATTGCAGAGGCTTGAACTGTAAGTGTGGCATTACTAAGCGAGAGGTGCGGTTCGACAGAACCGCGGATTGCCGTCCCTATCCGGATCGAGACGGCTTGGCTTCTACAACTGAAGCCCGACACCCCAGTCTGTTGCGTCATCCTTCCCTCGTAATTCGACCCATTACTGCACCCCGCAGGTAGGCACCTGAATATTCCGCCTATTCAGCGCGAAAGGCGGGTGATATTATGCAGCCGGTTTTATCTTGCGCACTTTGACGATAGCACGACCTATGCAGAACTAATTATCTCATGCCAAAACATGATTCCATTCCTCAGCCATTTGATGAACCACACACCGGCGCGCGGTTCCGGACCACGCATTGGAGCTTGATCGTCCGTGCGGGGCAAGATGACCCCGTCGCCGCCCGCAAGGCGCTGGGCGAATTGTGCCGTAATTATTGGTATCCCCTTTATGCCTTTGTGCGGCGCCAGGGCTATTCGCCGGCCGACGCTGAAGATTTGACCCAGGCGTTTCTCGCCAAACTGCTGGAAAACAACTATCTGGCCGATGTCCGGCGGGAGAAGGGCAAATTCCGCTCGTTTCTGCTCATGGCCATCAAACGCTTTATCAGCCATGAATATGAACGTCAACACGCCCAGAAACGGGGCGGATTTCAGGCAGTGGTGTCAATTGATCAGGATGCGGCCGAATCGCGGCTGTGTTTGGAAGCGGATCGCCATTTGGAGCCGGACGTTTATTTTGAGCGCCAATGGGCCGTCGCCTTGTTGGAACGCGTGATGCTGAAACTGGGCGAGGAATACCTCACCACCGGCCGGGCCAAACTGTTTGAAAGTCTGCAGGGCTGTATCGTCAAGTATGAATCCGCCCAGCCTTACGCCGAACTCGCGGTACAACTTAAGCTCACGGAACCAGCCATTAAAATGGCGGTCAGCCGCCTGCGCGCCCGTTATCGCGAGATCCTGCGCGCGGAAATCGCCGAAACGGTTGCAACCCCCGAGGAAATCGAGGATGAAATCCGTTATTTATTCGCGCTGTTCAGCTCCTGAGAAATATTTCCGGTTACCTTTTGCCGGATTTCCGTATGTAGTATGTATAAGGATGAACAAGCATTTTCCCGGAGGATTATCATGAATATTAATGGAACAAGGCGTCCGGCAGCCAGCAACTGTTCAGCTTGCGGCGCGGCACTTCCTGCCAACCTGCCGCCTGCCTTGTGTCCAAAATGCCTGCTTAAAGCCGGGTTGCCGTCCCAATCCGCCACGCTGGAGAACACCGCACCAGCGCGCCCCTCGCGGACCATGCCCCAGCCGAATGAGCAATTCGGGCATTACCGCATCATCCGCCAGATTGGCCAGGGCGGTATGGGCGCGGTGTTCGAGGCGGAGGATACGGAGAATGGGCGGCGCCTGGCGCTAAAAATCATGAGCCACACCCTCGACTCGCGCGAGACGCGCGCACGGTTCCTGCGCGAAGGCCAGCTGGCCGCTTCAATCAACCACCCCAACAGCGTCTATATCTTCGGCACGGAGGAAATCGCCGGCATGCCGGTCATTGCCATGGAGTTTGTCACGGGCGGCACTCTGCAAGACCGCGTGAAACAGAATGGGCCCCTGCCGGCTGCGGAAGCGGTGGACAGCATCCTGCAAGTCATTGACGGCCTGGAAGCCGCCCATCGAATTGGCATTCTGCATCGCGATATCAAACCGTCCAATTGTTTTATGGATCCCGACGGCAAGGTCAAAATCGGCGATTTCGGGCTCTCGATCAATACCGCGATCCGGCTGGAACCGACCCTGACTGCCACGGGCGCCTTCATGGGCACACCGGCCTTTTCCTCGCCGGAGCAACTACGCGGCGAGGAACTCAACGTACGCTCCGACATTTATTCCGTGAGCGTGACGTTGTTCTACCTGCTCACCGGGCATGCGCCGTTTGAAGGCAAGAACATGGTGCAACTCCTTGCCACCGTGCTCGACCAGCCTGCGCCGTCACCGAATAAGTATCGCCCCGATCTCCCGCCTGGCTTAGTCAAGGTGATCCAACGCTGCCTCGAGAAAACAGCGTCTGATCGTTATAAAAACTACGAGGAACTCCGGCTGGCGCTGGCGCCATTCAGCACCACCACGCCCATACCAGCAAAATTGGGCATGCGTTCCCTGGCGGGCATTCTGGACAATGGCTTTATCGGTATTATTGGCGTCATAATATGGCTGTGCGTGCCGGGGTTATATGGCGGTAAATTTTCTCTCTTCATGAATCCATGGAACTTCCATTCACTCGAATATTTGCTGTGGTCAGCGGGTTCGCTACTGTTTCCGTTGCTTTACTACGCGCTTCTGGAAGGACGCCGGGGCGCCAGTGTTGGTAAGATGATCTGCCGGTTACGCGTGGCGGGACCGGATCGAAATCCTCCGGGGGTGATGAAAGCGCTTTATCGTGCGCTCATTGTCACGATCTTGCCGCAGTTGCCATTTTGGATAGCAGTCGGGATTGCCCGTTTAGATTTTACATCTAGCAATGTGCCGGCTCTTTCTTTTTCTTCTTATGTTATCTTGGCGTTCTTGTTTTGCACGGCGCGACGGCGCAATGGATTCGCCGGGATCCACGACTTGCTGACCAACACGCGCGTCATCCATAAACTCGCTCTTGACCAGGCCAGGCCCGCAATTTCCATGAGCGCAGAAAGAATCCAAGCCATAGAAACAAAATCAAGGGTTGGGCCCTATCACGTGATCGAAAATCTGGAAAAAAGCGCGGCAGGCGAATGGTTGTTGGGCTTTGACAGCCGTTTATTGCGCAAGGTCCTCCTTCATGTCGTGCCTTCGGGCACGCCCCCCATTGCCACCCCCATGCGCAACCTTGGCCGCGTGGGCCGGCTCCGCTGGCTTATGGGCCAGCGTTCAGACCAGGAGAATTGGGACGCGTTCGAAGCCGTCACGGGTCAGCCGCTGCTGAATCTGCTCCGCCAGCGTCAGCCGTGGTGTCAGGTGCGTTTCTGGCTGCTGGACCTGGTAAATGAAATTTGTGCCGCAGAGAAGGATGGTACTCTGCCGGCGGTGCTTGCCTTGGATCGCGTATGGGTCACTGCCGATGGCCGCGTGAAAATACTCGACTTTCCGGCTCCGGGCATCGTAGCGCGCGCCAATCAACGTGAAGCTGAAAATCCCGCTAATTACAAAAAAAACGAATTTCAGCGCTTCCTGGTTTCGGTTGCTTACGCTGCTTTGGAAGGACGCATCCTGGACTCGTCTGACACAGAACATAAAATCATAACCGCGCCTTTACCCCTGCATGCACGGTCCTTCCTGGACAAGCTGCCCGCGTTGTCGAGTTCGGAGGCGATCATCGCCGTGCTCAAGCCTCTGCTACAGAAAATCACGACTATTTCCCGGTGGCGGCGCGCAGGACTGGTCGCCGGATGCATAGCGTTCCCGTTGTTAACGGCCGTTTTCGCCATGGCGGGTACGTATATGATGGACAAAATCCAACGCAGCCAGCCGGATATCATGCAGCTATCCTCCCTGCTCAACCATCGGCAGACGGTGCATACTCGTTGGTTACCGATGCAATTTAAAGACAAGCACAATCCAGGCGACCGTGCCTATTCGATTTACATCGCCAGCCATTTCCGCCAGACAATTACCAATGCGTCTTCTTGGAACAACTTTTTTGCTTTGGCCTTGGTTACAGGCCCAAACCGCCAGTTTGCGGAGGAAAGTGTGGCGGCGCATCCGAAACCGACTGAAGAAGAAATCAGCGAGGCCACAAAAGCAGTGCAACTATTTCTCCCAAGCAAACACGCCATCGATAGCTCGATGAAGTCCTGGCATACTTATATATTAGTTATTGGCGTAAACTTGTTCGTTTTTGTCTGTATCCCCGCGCTGCTAGCCGCACCCCTGTTCCGAGGCGGTCTGTTGTTGCACGCGTTCGGCGTCGCAGTGATTAGGAAAGATGGACGCGCCTCGCGCCTGCGCGTGCTCTGGCGCAGCCTAATCGCATGGTCGCCGGTGCTGGCGGCATCGGTATTGCCAGAGCTGGTAATGTTTGGCATACGATTGGACACGATGTGGAGCGCAGGGCTGGTGTTTGCACTGGTTGCCGTTCCAGCCGTCGTGTCCATCACACTGCCTGACCGCAGCTTGCAGGATCGCATCGCTGGCACATGGCTTGTCCCAAAATAATTTAAAGTTCAGCGCCGAAAACGGAAGGCGAATGTTCACCCGAAGACAGAAAGGAGCATATGACGCCGTGACTGCACCGGCAACGCGATAGAGGTGGTCGGCTCTCACAGGGCCGGGCCAAGACCGAAACCGAAAGGACAGGAAAGGAAATAGTATGCGAAAGATGATCGGATTAATTACGGTAGGGTTGGGGTTGGCTGTTTTGTCGGCCAATGCGCAGGAGGCGTCACGACGTGCCATGGCCGAGGAACTCCTGAACCTGATGAACATGCAGGAGAGTATCGAGAAATCCTTTGCGACGGTGAAGCAGATGATCCCGATGCAGACGGAGAAAATGATGCGGGCGACAGGGCAGACAAACATGCCATCGAATGTGTCGAGTCAGACAGACAAAATGATGGACATGATGGCCCAAGAACTCAGTTGGGACAAGATGAAGGAGGACTACATCGTTCTATATGCCGAGACCTTTACCGAGGACGAGATGAAAGGCATTATCGCCTTCTATAAATCCCCTGCTGGGCAGGCGTTCACAAAGAAACAGCCGGAGCTGATGAAACGGTCCATGGAGTTGAGTCAGAAGTTGATGATGCAGATTATGCCGAAGATCCATGCCATGGCCAAGGAATTGAGTGAGGCAGCCCCTGAATCAAATGCCCAGGAGAAGACGAGCAAATAGGAAGAGCTGAACCACGGGGTGAACTCGGCGAAGTTCACGGCTAACCGGCGCAGACGCCGTCAGCATGAAGCCTTCGCCGGTCACCCCGCCCGTTAGGAGGTGGGCCGTTTTCAAACTGCCATTGTTCGAAAAACAAAGCGGAGGAGAAAATGAACGAAGGGATACTTGCTGTCGTATTGAGTTGTTTGGGTGCTATGTTTCTTAGTTTATCTTTTTCCAAATGGGTCAACTCAAAAATCTACGTTTGCCCCACCTGTGCAGTACATCTCTCTTGGCCAAGCAGGTATAAGCTCTGGCAGAGTTCCAACCCATTCGCACCAAGACAAACACCTTGTCCAAGTTGTGGGACATTAATCAGAATAAAAGGAAGATCAGCCTTGATTATTTGTCTCTCCTCTTCTATTATTGCGGTGTGCCTGCTTTGGCTTGATGTTATTTTAATATTCCTTCACAAAACCTCAGCAAGCTTAAATCCATTGACATTTTTTTTCTTTGTTTTTATCGCTATAGCGGTGGGTAGTCAGGTATTCATCAAACTGGAAAAAGTCATTAAATTTGGCTCATAATCGGGTCGCTTCAGCCTGTCGCCCGCCTGCGGCATAATGCCGACCTCTTTCAACTGGCTTTTTCTGACTTGCCCTGATACATTCAAAACCGCTGGGAACAGGCTGGCACAGAAACAGGCTTATCGCTATTTGTGGCCCCCTGGTCTTTCCGGGAAACGGGGGCATAATCTATTAACATGGCCGTTTGCGCATGCGTAGCAACGCGTAAATTAGCGGTTGACAATGGTAACATAAAGCGTGCTATATGAAGAAAGCGAAGGTGTGAAATGGCCCTGACGCGAGATTATAAAGCGACCGTGTTGGCGAGAATCAAACGCGATCCAAAGTTTGCGCGGGCACTGTACGCGGAGGCGATGAACGCGATCCTTGATGGCGAGACGGAAGAAGGGCTTTCCATGCTGCGCGACCTTATCCACGCAGAAATTACGTTCAAGGAACTGGCGCGGCAAACCGGGTTCGGCGAAAAAGCCTTGCACCGCACCCTGTCGCGCCGGGGCAACCCGACGGCTCGGACTTTGGCGAAGATCGTTGGCGCGATCCGCGAAGACCTGGGCTTCATCCCGCGCGTTCGAGTGGCTTAACCATCATACCCCGTGGCAAATAATCTTTCCAATCACACCACCCGCGCGCAGGCGGCGGCGATCATTGAGCGCTGGCTGGCTGCCGGTGATTTTCCCAACCGGATGCTGGAGGACGTGCGCGAACACCGCGCGTTTCTCATGGAGCTGGTCTACGGTATCGTGCGCTGGAAACGGCTCCTGGATTGGGTGGTCGCCCGTTATGTGCGGCGCTCGCCAAACCCATCCCAGCAGGCGTTTCTGCTGGTCGGCTTGTACCAAATCCTGAAAATGAGCGACGTGGCGTCTTACGCCGCGGTCCACGAAACCGTGGAAGCCGCGAAAGCGGCCCTTGGCACGCGCCAAGCTGATTTTGTGAATGCGCTTTTGCGCCGGACCTTGCGCGAAAAGGATGCCCTGCTGGCGGAATTACGCCGTCAGCCGTTGGGGATCCGACAATCCCACCCGGATGAACTGCTGGAGCGCTGGATACGGCATTTCGGGCTTTCGTCCGCCGAAGCCTTGTGCGTATGGAACAATCAGCGTGCCGATGTGATTATCCGTATCAACCAACTGAAGATCACGCCGGAGGCTTATCTCAAAACATTGGCGGCGCTCGGGATGTCCCGACTCTCTCCAAGAGAGGTCGGGAAGGTTCAGCCGCATTCTTTTCCCGCATGTTTTACGCTGATGCATGGCGTGCGGGTTGAAGACCTGCCGGGCTATCGGGAGGGTCATTTCATGGTCATTGATCCTGCTGCAGTGCAAGCGGTGGATTTGCTGGATCCAAAGCCCGGGGACCATATCCTGGATGCCTGCGCCGCGCCGGGGGGCAAGACCGCGCTCATCGCCGAACGTCTGCGGCTCAAGGGGCAACTCGTGGCCATGGATCTGCGTGACGACCGCTTGCCGCGTCTGCGCGCCAATCTGGAGCGCCTGGGATGTGCCGCTTTTGCGAAGGTGGTGCAGGGCGATGCCCGGCGCTTGCGGCCGGAGTCCTTCGGGCGCTTCGACCGCATTCTGCTGGATGTGCCCTGCAGCAATACCGGGGTTATCCGGCGCAAGCCGGACGTCCGCTGGCGGTTTTCGAAAGCCCGTCTTACGCGTTTGGGCGCCACCCAGCGGGAATTGCTGGAACGCATGGCTGGTCTGGTGAAGCGCGGCGGTTGTATTGTTTACAGCACGTGCAGTCTGGAACCGGAGGAAAACGAGCTGCTGATCTCCGCCTGGCTGAAGTCGCATCCCGAGTTTACCATCCGGCGTTCGCATCAATCCTTCCCTCCGGATTCAGGGCAGGATGGCGCCTATGCCGTGTTGCTCGCGGCAAAATAGTCGCGCCATTCCCTGGCTCATACCCATACTAATTCGGGCGCAACAAAATCTTGCATTGGACAGGTGTATCCGGTATCAATAACCCGATTCGCGCGTAAGCGCGCAAATCGGGAATGGTTAATGGGAAATGGTTGATGCGGCCTGATTGATCCACTCGTGGTACATGGCAAGCTATCCGCCATCATCCATTATCCATTGACCATTATCCATTCTGTTGGGGATCATTCAACGGACAGGAGGCCTATCTTGAAAGACACTGCCGTAGCGGATGTGCGCAATTTCGTTCTGCTGGGTCACACCGGCAGTGGAAAAACCATGTTGTGCGACGCCTTCCTATGCAAACTCGGCCTGGCCGATAAAATGGGGCAGGTCAGCGCCGGCACCAGCCTGAGCGATTTCACCGAGGAAGAAATCAGCCGCAAAATCAGTCTGTACACCCAGTCTTTTACGGGCGTCTTCAAGACCAAACAAGGCCAGAAAGTACAGATGACCTTCGTGGACACCCCGGGGTTCGACGATTTTTACGGGCAAGTGCTTTGCGCCAGCCGCGTGGCCGATGCGGCCCTGATCACCATTGACGCCACCGCCGGCATCCAGGTGGGTACCAACCGTGTCTGGCGCCGGTGCGCGGCGTTGGGTCTGCCCCGGGGCATTGTGATTACGGGCCTTGACAAGGAAAATGCCGATTTCGCCAAAATCCTGGCCGACGCTCAGAAAGTCGGGGGTCCGCAATGTGGGCCGGTCGTGTTCCCTGTTGCGGGCGGCGTGGTCGAAGTCCTGGGTGCAACGGCACCTACGGGCGCGACGGCCCCTGCAGGCGCCGCAGCCGACGCTTTGCAGAAATATAAAAGCGCGCTCATCGAGCGCGCGGCCGAGACGGATGACGCGCTCCTCGAAAAATATCTTGGCGGCACGGAATTGACGGCCGATGAAATTGCCAAGGGATTGCGCGCTGCCGTGTGTGCCGGCAGTCTGATTCCTGTCTTTGCCGTCATGACGCCCAAGGACATCGGCGTCAACGAATTGCTTGGCGGCATTGTCCGCCTGTTCCCCAATCCCCTGGAGCGGAGCGTCAAGGACGCGGCGGGTGCCGCGATCAATCCCGCCGCCGAGGCGCCGTTCGTGGGTGTGGTCTGGCGGCATGTGACCGATCCCTATGCCGGCAAGCTGTCCTATGTGCGTATTTATGGGGGCATGCTCAAAGAGGACATGGAAATTTTCAATGTCACCAAGGACCAGAAGGAAAAAATTGGCGCCCTGCTCCAGCCCCAGGGCAAAAAACCGGCGACGATCACGGAGGCGCGCTCCGGCGATATTGTGGCGCTGCCGAAATTAAAGAACACGGGGCTTAACGACATCCTGTGCGCGGTGGGGCAGAAAGTGGCGTTTGATCCGGTCGTTTTTCCGAACCCGGTGATGTCGGTGGCGGTTACGGCCAGGAACCAGGCCGATGACGACAAGATCGGGGTCGCGCTTTCCCGCGCCGTGGAAGACGATCCGACCCTGATGGTGGAACGGCATGCCGATACGCGCGAAACGGTGCTTTCCGGGATGGGCGATATGCACTTGGAACTCGTCCATGAACTGATGAAAAAGCGCAGTAACCTGGACGCGGAATTCAAGGTGCCGAAGGTCTCTTACAAGGAAACAGTCACCGGCCTCGGCGACGGCCATTACAAGCACAAGAAACAGTCCGGCGGCCGCGGGCAATATGCGGAAGTGTATTGCAAGGCCCAGCCGAAGCGGCCTGACGACGCGGATTGGTTCGTGGACGGGGCCGTCGGGGGCGTCACTCCACGGAATTTAATACTGGCCCGCCCAAAGG
>Ga0074199_1002386_pt1 | contig 11509 bp, 12 predicted proteins | sample EPASupsiteSAE347_FD_64528 | JGI IMG/M metagenome (GOLD analysis project Ga0074199, IMG submission 64528) | Bioremediated contaminated groundwater from EPA Superfund site, New Mexico - Sample SAE3-47 | ecosystem: Environmental > Aquatic > Deep subsurface > Groundwater > Contaminated ...
AAGTCCACCCCCTACCCCTCCTCCCAGCCGGGCCAGGCCGAGGCGATAGGGCAGATCCTGGAGCTGCATAAAGCGGGACAGAAGGTCATTGAGCTGAATGCGCCTACAGCAGCAGGGAAGAGTCTCGATTTATATGTATTAGGAAGAATATTAACAGAAGAATTGAAAACAGGCAGGACCGTCTACACCACGCCCCTGGTGGCCCTCGTCAACCAGCTCCAGGAAACGAAGGCCTTCAGTGCCATGCCCGTCCTCAAAGGCAAGCGCAATTATCCCTGCGGCTTGCTGCGTGAGTCCCTCGGAGGCTGGCAGACGGCGGAAGACTGCCCCTTCCAGAATTGGAGCGACGCCGTGCAGAACTCAGAGGGCCCGCACTGCCAAGCCTGCGGATACCATAAGGCCTATGCGAAGTTCTTGGCCGCGGATTTTGGAGCCACCACGCTCGCCCGCTTCCAGATGGGCGGGGCCATCCACGATGAGACAACGGTGCTATTGGTGGATGAGAGCGCCGGCCTGGAGAGGACGCTCATCGACCGGGCCACACTGACGCTAACGGACCGAATAGACCTGGACCATCTTGTCCCGAGCCTCACAGTGTACTATCATGAGCTGGAGAAGGAGGCCTCGGAGCTAGACAAGCAGATCGCAGCAGCCAAAGGCAACCTGCGCAAGATCTCGGAGCTGGTCAAGGCCCGCACAAAGGCGGAACGCGAGGCCAAGAAGACGGCGAAGGTCCTCGCCCATATCGAGCATGAGCATCCCTATATTATCGACAAAGAACGAAAGTTCCGGCTCCTAGACGGGCGCTCGGAGTTCCGAAACCTCGTCGAGCACCTGGATCTCGTTGTACTGGCCAGCGGCACTCCAACGACGTCTATTCTGACGAGTGACTATACGCCCGTGATAATCCAGCATCCCATTCCCGTAGAGCGCCGGATCTGCTACTACTGGCCCATAGGTTCCATGAACTTCAAGGAACGACAGACCACCGCCCCGAAGATGGCCGAGGCTATCGCCAAGCTGCACGCCAGGCACGGCAAGAAAACCATGGTGCACTGTGGAGCCTACGTAATCGCCCAGATGCTCTATGAGAGGATGCCTGCTGCAGCGAAGCGCTGGTGCATCCTGCAGGAGAAGGCCGATCGAGAAGGCAGCAAGAATATGTTCCTGCAAGCGCACGAGGCCGTATTCTTAAGTGTCAATTTCGAGGAAGGGCTAGACCTGAAGGGCCCGGATTATCCTCTGAACATCATCGCCAAGGTTCCTTTCGAGAACATAGGCGACGAGTTTGTCAAGGCCCGGAATGAGCGGGATAACTACAAGCGCTACAATATGCATGCGGCGGTCGCCGTGATGCAGGCTGCCGGCAGATGCACGCGCTCAGTGAACGACTTCAGCGAGACTTTCATTCTCGACAGTTCATGGCAGGGCTTCTATAACCGCTGCAAGCGGCTCATGCAGCCCTGGTTCGTGGCGAGCCTCAAGAGGTATCAGGAAAATTCGCTGGAGGCCTGGGCGCTATGAGCACCATTGTCTTCGCTCCCCAGCTCAAGGAATTAATTCTTGAGAAGGTGCCATCTGCACCCGAATCAGTGACTGCAGCGGATCTCCATCGCCAGCACTTCTCAAAGACCCACTTGAGCTCGATTAAGAACGCCCTGACGACGCTCCACAAATTCAGGGCTGTGGAGCGGTCAATCGATCAGATGGGGAACTGGCGGGAATATAGGTACTGGAGGGCGCGCCAGTGAGGAGGTCGGCTACAGATTACGGAGATGTAGAGAGCCTTCGCTTGAACTGCCCGGTCTCAGGATATACCACTGAGTTTGGTCAGGGAGATAGTAGCATCAAGCCTCTCCAGCCAAATGGCGCGTTGACCGCGGAGGGCGCATGAGAGATTTTCTCAATCTCTTTTTCCGACCAGGCGATGTGGTTGAGCTCCGGGCATTGGGAAAGATGAAGAATGCCGTGCAGAGCGGCTACTTCAAGGACCTCTCCAAGCTTGCCGAGACCATCAGGCTTCTCGATACCACGGGCGAGCATAAGGGCATCTATATCGTGCTCAATAAAATTAATCCGGCCCTCTATGCCCGTTCGCCTGATAGGCTCTCGGCCCCTCGAGAGAGCATAGTAACCACATCTGACGCAGATATCCAGGCCAGGCGCTGGTTGCCTGTGGACTTCGACGCCATTCGGCCAGCCGAGATCTCGAGCTCCGATGAGGAGCATGCTGCTGCCCTGCAGAGAGCAAATGAAGTGCGGGATGCATTGAGGGCAATGGGCTGGCCTGAGCCGGTGCTTGCAGATTCGGGCAACGGCGGCCATCTTGTGTACTTAATCGATCTGCCGAACAGCGAGAAAAACACAGAGACGGTCGAGCTGGTCCTGAAAGCTCTGGATGCCCTTTTCTCAGACAATGTCGTGAAGATCGACACCAAGAACTACAATGCATCCCGCATTTGGAAGGCCTATGGCACCATGGCTCGCAAGGGCGCGAATGTGCTCGATCGGCCCTGGAGAAGATCCCAGATCCTGGAGGTGCCATCTGAGCTTCGGCCCGTGCCTGAGGAACTCCTGGCATCTATGGCCTGGGAATATAAGCAGAAAGAAGAGGCCGAGAGACATGCAAAACCTGCCCAGGGTCCAGCTCTAGACCTGGAACAGTGGCTGTCATCACATGGCATTGACATTGTGAAGCGCAAGGCAGCTCATGGAGGGGGCACCATGTACGTTCTCGATAAGTGCCCCTGGGATTCGACGCATATCGATCGATCGGCCTGGGCGGTCCAGTTTCCGAGCGGTGCCATTGCCGCAGGCTGCCATCACAATAGCTGCTCCGGAAAGGGATGGAGGGACCTGAGGAGACTGTATGAGCCTGATCTGCCTGAACAAACAGAGCCCGATGCCGTTCAGCCAACACCGCAAAGGCCAGCCAGGAAGGCGATCACACAGCTTCAGCTTGCCGATGTGGCCGATATCGAGTACAATGACGACGGCTCAGCCAAGTCAATCAAATTCAACCCCTCCAGGGCTGCTGATGCCGTCTGCCAATATCTAAACATTCTCAGCACGCCGGACAAGAAGATCTGGGTCTATGAGACAGGCTATTACCGATCAGATGGAGATGTGATGATCGACCAGGTCCTGGACTCCGTGGCCGGGAATGCCTACAACATCAATGCCTCCAAGGAGGTCCTCAAGAAGATACATCTTCGGACCCTGGTCCCATTCGATGAGCTGGACAAGAATCCGTATCTATTGTGTGTGCAGAATGGGGTGATCGATCTCCTGACGGGCACATTCTCGGAGCATTCGCCCGAGTATCGGATCACAATGCCCTGTCCCATCCGATACGATCCCTCGGCCAAAGCGGTGCATTTCATCGACTTCCTGGAGGAGAGCTGCAGCAACGATGACGATCGTCTGACGCTGGTTGATTGGCTGGTGGCCTGCGCTTGCCTCATTGAGTTTGAGTATCTGCTGTTCCTGCTCGGGCATGGCGGGAATGGCAAGCACGTTTATGAGGCCGTGCTGATGGCTCTCTTTGGTTCCGAGAGCACAGAGGCGATCAGCCTGGAGGAATTGAATACCTCAAAGTATGCACTCGGCTTCCTGCGTCGGGCCAGGATGTGCATATCCTCGGAGACCAATCCAGGCCGGACTGCTACAGAGCTTTCGAAGAAGATCTCGGGAAATGACTGGCTCTCATCGGATGTGAAGAACAAGGACCGGGTGCGGTTCAAGGCCTTCACACAGCTGCTCTATGATTCAAATTCCATGCCGATTTTTGATGATAATAGCATCGGCTTCCAGCGGAGATTCACCCGTGTCAATATGCCCTACCTCTTCGTCGATGATCCAAAGGACCCAATGGAGAAGAAGAAAGACGGAAATTTAGAAAAGAAGCTGACTTCAGAAGCGGAGCTTTCCGGCATCCTAAACCTAATAATAAGGAGAGCCAAAGATATAGCTGCGGACCGAAAGATCCATCGCAGAGAAAATGATTTCAAGGAATATGAGCAGCAGAGCCATTCGGTAGCAGACTTCGTCGAGCGGTTCATTGAGTTTCATCCGGAATGGAGAGAGAATGAGGCTTACCAGGAATCTGCGGACTTTTTATATTCGAAGTTCGATGAATATACGAAATATACAATTGGTGCAAAAGTACCCCGGAAAAGCTTCTCCAGGATAGTGGGCAAAGAAAACGGCGAGCCATCTCGAACCATTTGGAAGCTTGGGATGCCCGTGCGAGGATTCCGCGGTTTGGCTTTCGAGGAGAAGCCGTTTGAGAACTTTCTCGCCACCAGGAAGACCCTATATTTCTATACTAACGATTCTCTAACGATTTCTAACGAAAAAGAAACAGACAAATGCAGTATGCAGAGTGAGAATATAACGAATCTAACGAGCCTAACGAAGTATAGACAAATTTTGTATGAATTAAAAATTTTGTATAGCCTGGGAGAAAGTAAAACATCGATCGATAGGAAATCGTTAGGTTTTGAGGATAAAAAGCAGCAGCAGGCCGATTTTTTCGTTCAACCAAAATGTGAGCATTCAGGCTCTAATCGGCAACAAGAGGCCCATATTGATGATGTCCAAACGGTTCGTTCGGACGAAGAGGCTGACTGGGAGCTTTGCGAGCTTTGCGACAAGCCTGTCCCTCCCAGCCAGGCCAGCATTTTCAGAGGCGAGACTTACTGTCCGCAATGCATCAAGAAAGTTTTGGCAGAATTGGAAGATGATTGTCGGAGGATGTGAAAAATGGATCCAAACGAGGCACGAAGAAAATTGATAGAGGATAGCCTGGCGGACATCGAACCCGGAGTGGAAGGTGAAGAGGAATGAGCAAAGAACGCGCAATCGCCCTGCTTGGCACTGCCAGGACAATGCAAAGCCCCGAGGACATGAGGAGCCTGATCAACAAAGCGCTCCTGTTCCTGAACACTGAGGTGGATCTGGTCCCGGGCCTGGAGCTCGCCAGAGACATGATTCACGAAGGCCTGCAGCAGCTCGACAAAAACATGCCGGACTATGCAGATACGCCGATCGAACGAGCTGAGAAAATCCATATCTGCGAGTCGGCTCTTTCCCAAATCAAGGAATATGCAAGCATGGGCCTGAAGGCCAGGATCCAGGGGTCCCTCGAAGTTGCTGAGGACCTGCTGAAAGGCCAGGCCAACCATTCGCTAGATGACTATTCGGATACAAAGGTCACTATCACCGGCCCGGATGGGGAAGTCACAGAAACCACAGCTGTCCGGTTCAATGAGATTGCTGAGGCTGTGCAGAAGGACCCAAGTATCGTCGACCAATTGCTGGCAGGAGGCGAGTAACCATGGCCAGCCGACCAGTATCCGAAGCTGAGTTCCGCAAGGCCATGGAGCTGTACTGCGTTTCCTCCGGTGTCATCGCATCCGAAGGCGAAGATCAGGGCAAGAAGCGCTTCCTCCTCTCTCCCGGCGACATCATAGTGAGGCTGGAAGAGGGCCGGATCATCACGGACAGCCAGAGCACGTATGAGAAGCTCGCAGAGGTGCTGATGGATATGAGGGCACAGGATCCCGCCAGCGCCCCAAATCCGGGCAAAAAGGAAGAGAAAGGACTTGTGCCTTCCAACGGCAAATCTTCCGGCCAAGGCTTCTCCGTGGAGACCTGGCGGCAGAAGCAAGACCGCTCCTACAATGTCGCCGGCAAGCAGGCTCCCAACGCCTTTGCCGCCTCGGAGGAAGCCAACCGCCGCGGCCTGTGTACCCAGATCATGGACAGTGGCCGGACAAAGGACCTCGTCTGGGGCCAGGTGAGAGTCCTGGACCCGAAGACCGGGCAGTTCAGGGAGGATCGAGTATCCCACGAACGCGAGACCTTCATGCTCCTGAAGGCCTGGGAGGACGCCAATTCTCAGGCCCGGTACTTCAAGGACAGCCCGCTGATCGTAGGCATCCAGGAGAACAACATGCCTCAGCTTGATCCTGACCTCAAGGTCAAGGGCAAGCCTGCGCCGCTCTGGTTGACGCTGGAGGTCATGAGGGCCTGGTCCTTCGCCGATAGGGACGCCATCACAAAGGCCGAGAGACGAGCCCAGCTCAAGATCCTCAACCGGGAGTGGAGGGAGGATGATGAGATCAACCTCGAGCTCGAGGAGGAGAAGGCGGTGCAGGATGCAATCGGGCGGAAGCAGGAGGCAAGAGCCTGAGCAGCGCCAGACGCCAGGCCGAGCTGCAGGAGGCTCTCGGCCATCTCGAATATTTCAAGAGAACAGCTCTGGCCCTCGACCAGGCCATGAAGGCAATGGAGAAGGACCTGCAGGTCTGCAAGAAAAACGAGCTGATCTGGGAAAAGCGCATAGCGAAAATGCAGGAGAAGGCATGAGTATCGTCGTCAATCGGCCCAAGCAGCGCCGAGTGACAGATTTCGTGGACATGCAAGTGTCCATGCTCGTCCGTAGCCACGCCGGCGAGGAGCTCTGCATCGATGATCTCGTAGATGCAGCCCAACGGGATATGCCGAATTTTGAGTGGAACAATGACAAGATCCGCCATTCTGTGGATCGATTGGAGAAGAGAGGCAGAATAGCAAGCAAGCATGTGGTCAGGAGGAAGAGACTATGTCGGGTTCCGTATCCGATCTAAATCCAAACTTGAACGCCCGCAGCTCGCAGGGCGGTGTAGCGCAAGGTGAGGGTGAATGTGAACTCCCGAGCGAGGCCGAAATATTTCGCTTGTTTTACCCTGATGGCCATATTCCCGTGGAGCACCTGGGCAATCTATCCGAGATGCGCTCCCACGTCTCCGCTCTTCTCGCATTGGCCAGCGGGAGGCCGGGGGCGAAAATTCAGCGAAAAATCCTAAGCCGCGAAGGATCCCAGGCCATCAACCAGCAGATAGCTCATCTCAAGGATACGCCCAAAGAGGATGGCAGGATGAGGACCTGGAGCGAGATAGCCCTGATGGTGGGCTGGGGCATATCCGAGAATGCCTGTCACAAACGCTATCGGGCCTGGAGGCAGCAGCTGAAACGCCAGCAGCAAACGGATCGTGCAGCGCTGCGCAGCGCTGCAGGGACGGAAGAAGCAGCAATTCCAGGAGCCTCCCAACCCCTGGCCGTTCAGGAGCATTCCTTAGACCAATCCCAGCAGGAATTTGAGCAAGTCATCCGGCCTGCTGCAGCTCTCCAGGAGAGGCCGATGCCTGACGAAAATCAGGCAATTCCAAAGAACAATATTGCTAAGGGATCTGAAGAAGTTGAGACAACCAAGCGGGATCCTGGAAACGGAGAAGGGCCCCTCCCCGATGGCCGAAGAGTCCAGGGCATTATTACAGGATCGAGGTTGAGCAAACGCAAGGGCAAAGGGGCCGAAGCCGCACCTGATGAAACGCTGAGAAACGTTCCAGCTGCTTCGAACGAAGTTCAGCAGAAAAAAGAGACTGCTCCCTGCCAGCAGGAGCTCCAGGAGACAAAGCCGGTGCAATCTCATGAAGCCCAGGACCTGGAGCCTAAAGCGCCTCAGAATTCTAAGCAAGTTGTCCCCACTACAGCTCGAGCTCCCAAGATTCCCCACTCCGAGGACGAATTCATTTTGACGGAACGCGCCGGCGGCAAGAAGTTCCGGGAGATCCACGAAGCCCTTGAGGCAAGGGGCATCAAGTGCAAGCTGGATGATGTGATCACGAGGCACTACGGTCTCCTCAAGAAAGGGCTGGACAGCCCCAAGGCAGAGAGCAAGGCTCCCGAGCTGCAGCAATCCCAGAACATGCCGGCTCCGGCCTCGGAGCAAATTCAGCCGGCTCCCCCGGGGGTCTCGCCCGAGGAACTCAAATGGATCCTCGATCTGGCGGAGATGGGATGGTCTGCTGAGGAGATCTCCCAGGAGCTATCACAGAACGGAGTCTCAGTGAGTGCGGAGCAGGTGGCCGGAATTCTCGCAGGAAGTAAAAAGGAAGAGAAGAAGCCGGAGCCAAAGCGCTTCCGCAAGGGAGATCTCGATGCCACGATTTGGAAGCTGCATACCAAAGAAAAGCTCAGCCCGGAGGAGATCTCGGCCAGGCTGCAGGAGGACGGCTACAGCTATGAGGTCGGAACCATCCGGGCCAGGCTGATTGCCCAGGGAGCCGGGATATGAGCTGCTCTGTTGGGCTGCGGCGAAAGTTATTCCTTGATGGAGGCCGAGCGTGTCGGACAGTGAGGCTCTAGAGGACCTCGTCGATCCTATCGACTCGGATCCGGAGACATATTTTGCCACCCCTTCCGAGGCGAAGGCCCTCTCTCGAGACAGGGGCTTTGAAACCATCTGGAAAGGAGGTATCCTGAAGGAATGCCATCTCGTCCTCAAGCTTCAGGTTTCTTTCAATGCCAAGGGCAGGCTGCTCTACAACGGCAAAACGTACAACCGCGACAGCTGGACCTGGAGGCCTCCCAAGTTCATCCGCCTGCAGGGCCGGGAAGCCAAGGAGGAGCACAATTCTCGCAACAACCACCCTGAGATCTACCTGACAACTCTTAACGGCCAGGAGCTGAAGCTCGATGCCTGCCCCTGTGGAGGGGAGCTGGTGAAAGACAGATGCGAGTGTCTCTACTGCAGGGATTGCGGCATGGTCTACAGTCATTTTTGAGGAGGACAAGCGATTCAAATGCCAGACAATTCGGCCCATGAGAAAAAAAGCGAGGTGGACTAGATGGTTATTATCGTAGAGCAGCCCGGCTATCCCGGTGATTTTGGCAAGGCGTTCGAGAGCGAGGACTGCCTTCAGATAGCTAAAGCACTATGTGAGACGGGCAAGCTCCTGAAAGACTCGGACGGCAAAGTGCATGGAACGCCCCCGGGCCTGGTGTCTATCGTGGATCTATCCCATGAGATGCACCGGGCCTATGGCAGATTAGGGAAGGTGCTGGAGGACGCAGGATGGTTCCAGGTCCTGGAGCTGCCGGGCTATTACTTCCCACCGGAATTAAAGGAGGGCCTGGAGTAGCATGGGCAGGAAATGCAAGATCGAAAATCACCCCAATTCGAAAATAATCATAACGCGGCTGGCCTCCGGAGAGGAATATTCGAAAATTGTCGAAGATTTCCCGGATATCAGATACCAAGATTTGGATTATTATAAACAGAAAAAATTGCCGAATGTATTATCCAAATCCAATGATTTAAAGATCGAAGCTGAGGAGATCCGGGGCACCCAAACCCTAGCCGAAGTCCGGGCGTTGAAGACCCGTGCGCTGGGGGTCCTGGAGGAGGCACAAAAGGCGGGAGACCTGAAGACCGCCCTTCTGGGCATTCGAGAGGCGCGTGGCTGCCTTGAACTCTGCATGAAAGCTGAAGGCCAGATCGACAAACAACCTCAGGTAAACATCCTGCTCAACCCGGAATGGATCGAACTGAAAGCGGTGATAATAGCGGCATTGCGACCATATCCCGACGCATTGGGAGCCGTAAGAAATGCTATCAAGTGATTTTAGGGCCGACCTGGACTGGGAGGTTCATAAGGCGGACCCTGTCGCATGGGTACACGACACCGGCCTATTGAGAGACAAGGCCGGGAATATTTGCTACCTGGACGACAACCAGAAGAAGATATTAGACCCAAAGAATAAAAGAGTCATAATTAATTGTCATAGGCAATGGGGCAAATCTACAATATCGAGCCTCCTATGTTTTCATCGATCCCTGTTCTTTGAAAAGAGCCTATGCCTACTGGTAGCCCCGTCTCTGCGCCAAAGCTCGGAGAATTTCCGGAAGATAGCAGACGCCCTGGAAAATGTCACCCCACCGCCTGAGCTTGTCGAGGACACGAAGCTAACCCTCAAATTCGGCAACGGCTCACGCATAATCAGCCTTCCCGGCTCCCAGAAGACGGTTAGGGGCTTTACCGCACCGGATCTGATAATCATTGATGAGGATGCCCAGGCCGAGGATGAACTCTTCGGCGCACTTCTGCCGATGTTGACCAACAGCCCGGATGGACGGCTGATTCTTGCCAGCACTCCCTGGGGTGTCCGGGGCCATTTCTATAAAATCTGGCAAGAAGGCGGCCCGGAATGGCTGAAAATCCGGGTCATTGCCAGCGAAAACCCGCGAGTGCGCCCCGAAGTGCTGGAAGAAGCTCAGAAGAGCCCCAACGGGGCCATGTGGTATCGCCAGGAATATTGTGGTGAGTTCATTTCCGATGAGTTCAGCCTATTTGATGAGGATCGCATAAAAAAAGCAATGAGTGATGAATTTGAAGAGATAGATGCAGAGGTATACTAATGGATAAATTCTATATAACCAGCCTGGACCCGGCGCAGCTCCATGATTACAGCGCCCTGGCGGTGCTGGAATGCATGCCCGGGGCCGGAGCGGAGAAGGCGGATAATGTCTATAGGTTGGTGAGCCTGAAGCGCAAGCAGAAGCTACCTTACCCGGAGATTGTATCATGGAGCAGACGGGTGTTTCTGAACCCTAAGTTCCAGCAAAGCGTCGGTGTTTCAGCGCCGCAATTCGTGATAGACGCAGGCGGTGTGGGCCGGGCTCTTCTCGATATGCTCATCGCAGAAGGCCTCAAGCCGATACCAATCCAGCTGACCGGCGGGGAGGCGGAAAGTTACGTCGGCGGAACCTATCACGTGAGCAAATCCTTTATGGTCGGCAAATTCCTGGCCGCATGGGACGCGGGAAGGGTGCAGGTTCCCGCTGCCGCCTCATTCCTGCCGATCCTGGAGAATGAGCTCAAAGCTTTCCGGGGTGCAATGACTTCTCAGGGGAGGGCCAAATTCGAGGCCGAGCAGGGCGAGCACGACGATTTGGTCATGGCTCTGGCTCAAGCAGTCTGGTATTTCGAGCGGCATAAGCAACGGGAAATGCCAAGGTTGATTTTCAGTGGCGCCACCAAGCCTGGACCCGGACCAGGCGGAAACGATTGGTTTGCCGAGGCCGCCCGGTATCATGGCGGGGGCGGAGAATTCCTGGGCGGCATCCGCCACAGACCATAGTGACAGGGTGACCGGCAATTGCAGCATCAGCAAGAGCTTGATATCGAATTTGCTCGGCCTGATGCAGCGCAAGCGGTTCGACTACAGCCCCGGCCTGGAGGCATTGCCGCTGCTACAGCAGGAGATCGGATCATTCAAGTACCACCTGACGGTCTCGGGCCATACCGGCTTTTGACGCTGAGGTCGGGGCCCATGACGATCTCACCTGCGCCATATGCATCCCTCTGCTCATCTGCGATTGGCAGTTCCCAGTGCCGCCGGAGTATGAAAGCGATGACTCTATTGATCTCTGGAAAGACGTTCCGGATATGGGCGTCTACCCCATTCCCTATTAGTCTGAACTCCTGTCTGGTTGTTGTTGCATTGAAATTCCAGTTCACTGCAAGCAAGTCATGAGGATGGACAGGACCCGCCGCGGCAGGAAGCGTTCCGGTATAGTCTATTTTTTTTATATGTCGGCTTGTCTAATATGCCTGTCAGTATTTGACCAGCTCTTTTTTCGAGGGCTGGCAAGGCTTAATACTGCGGAACGAATTTGCTA
>Ga0074199_1002387_pt1 | contig 11507 bp, 7 predicted proteins | sample EPASupsiteSAE347_FD_64528 | JGI IMG/M metagenome (GOLD analysis project Ga0074199, IMG submission 64528) | Bioremediated contaminated groundwater from EPA Superfund site, New Mexico - Sample SAE3-47 | ecosystem: Environmental > Aquatic > Deep subsurface > Groundwater > Contaminated ...
AGAGAAAAAAATTAAAATCGAATATTTTTGAATTTCCATTAACATAGAGTAAGAATAGAGAAATTTGACATTTTTTAATCCAATAAAATCCAGAGAAAAATATCCAAATATTTCATGTATCACCGGAATTACGTCACGCAGCGAGGATGTTCAGAGAAAGCCAGCAAGGGAAATTTGCATCATATAACAGGCTCGCAACAATCCCAAAACACTATCCGTTGTAATAATCATTTTCGCTCGATACTATAGAAATTCACGAAGAAGCCCCCGCAATGATAGAAAAAGAGATTCGGCAGGAGGTCTACGCGATCATTTCACACTAGGGGGAGCTTCGTACTGATTTAGGGAAAAACGGAACGTAAAACTGCTTTTTATGTATAGCATTATGAGGTTTATAAGAAGGAAAATAAAAAAAATTAGCCCCGTCCGTTCGATTCAGAAAGGGGGAAATATTGTTGGTACACCTGCCTTCTTTCGTCGATATCTGTATGCAGGTAGATCTCGGTAGTCTTGATGGAGGTGTGCCCCAGATTCTCCTGGACAACACGGAGGTTCTTGGACCGTTTGTAGAGCTCGCTCGCATAGCTGTGGCGGATTTTGTGAGGAGTTATCCCAGACGGTGCATAATGCTTGAAAATATGCTGGATTGCCCGCGAGGATATATGCTTGCCCTGCTGGCCGACAAAAAGAGGGCCCACAATCCGGTTGCCGATAAATCTGAGGATATCATGCAGGGTGTCATCGTCGACAAACACGATACGGATCTTGTCACCTTTCCCCTTGATCCGGATGGTATGCTCGTCAAAATCGATATCCTCAATATTCATATTGCATAATTCGGAAACACGGACACCGGTGGCATAGATGGTCCTTACAATAAGCTTGTCCCGCTGATCCTCAATAGAGTCGATCAGACGGAGAACCTGGTTATGCTTGAGATATTTCACCTCCTGCTGCTTGATACGGGGCCGGTCAATTCCCGTCAGAGGATTTGCGGTGACAACACCCTGGGAATAGAGAAACCGGTAAAATGAGCTGAGTGTTGAGATGATGCGGTGAAATGTTTTAGGTTTGTACGTTTGCATTGACGAAACGAACGAAAGAAAATCATTAACAAGGACTGGTGTAACTTCGACGGATGTATCCAACCTGGCGTTTTCTAAGTCTTTCCAGTAGAAGACGAGCTTTGTCACATCAGTATTCCGGCGGAGCCAGATATAATATCCAAAATGCTTGATAACCTGTTCATAACTGTCAAGTGTGCGGGGAGAGTAATTGCGCATCCGGAGGTAGTTCCGGTAGCTTTTGAGCCATTCCGAAAAATACCCGCTTTCCATGCTCTATTCTATCATATCTCTAATAAATAAAGGTTTGCGCAGAATAGACATTCTGCGAAGTTCCCGATTTGCAATATCTCAACGGGTTTTTGAGGGTTTTTCAATTGTAATCCGGATTGGGCACACAGGAAAATATGGGCCGGTAAAGAAATCCTGTATACCATAGGGGTGATTTCCACTGGAAGTCGATCCTAAAAATTTTGATCTTAAAACACAGGTTTTTTTCAAAGAGAGTGTAGATTTGATAGAACAGAGAGAAAAAACCCCACAGAAACGCAATATGAGCCTCTTATGACGTGAAATTATGGGAGGGGCGTTTTCAGAAGAATCCTAGACTGATATCTTACGAAAATCAGCAGGAGTCTGAATTGGGTAAAAACGGGTTTTACAACCACTAGGATACTGTGTTGAAATAAAATCACACAGTATAGGAGGAGAAAAGGAACAGAATGTTTGTTGGATTTTTTGATATGTTGAAGCGTCAGGACGGTCCCGTTAATGCTATCCCGAAGGACGGGGGGCTGGATGTGTTGAATGGTGTGGGCAACAGTATTGCGGAAGTTCAAGAACCTGATATTGATAATCATCCTGTTTACGGGATATCTCTCGTCTATGATAACGGATTCGCCTCACGGCTGATTCAGGTAATTAATTCGAGCTCGGGGTCAACAGAGAGTGAGCGTAGGAATAGAACCAGTCTAGATAGCATGTGAAAAGAGTAATGATACAAATCCCTTAAGCGTTTTTTTTTCGATTAATTTCCCCGAAAGTAACTGCCAGGGTGCAGTATAATTCTATTTGGACAGCATGTCAACACACATGAAATTTATTACGGTATTGACGATATTTTCGAAAAAACGGACCAAAGCTGAAATGAGAATATGACAGAGGCGTTATTGAAAATACCTTTTTCCCCTTATGAAACCTGTATGCAGTTCCATCGCGTTGTGCGGGTTGCCACAATCGGGCAGGAATGGAGGCCATACGAAAGCCCTCCGTGGTGTGAAAATTATTTATCCAAGCTCAAGTTTCAAAAGATTTATGGTGAAATTAGAGGCAAAACAACAATTTACCCTTCTTTTTACCGGGGTTAAATGGAGGGCTGAAATCTAAAACCCCATCAGGATAGTTGCCATCATAAATTGTCGAAAAATGAACCCAATGAAAACCTGGATTATCTGGATTTTTGGTAAAAAAAATCATCCGCTACGGATACCTTACGATGATTTAAAGGCTGCAGGAAAAATCCCGTTTGGGGCTTTTCTCTTTATTCACTAATCCTTGAATCACATGACGGTTTGCATATGAATATCGGTTTTTTTATCTGTTGTTTTTCAGGTTTCAGGGCATGCTTTTTTAGAGAAATTCTTCGCATGAGATTTAGGAGTGGGACAAAAACACAGCAATGTGGCGTATTTAGCAAAAAATCTGAGATTTAATGAGATCCAGGATTTGCTGAATTGCAGACTGAATTACAAATAAACCATATGATGCTATATACAAAAATAGAGTATTTGCAAAAACTCCAAGGAAAACAAAGCATTGCGTAGGACTAAAGAAGTAACAACGCAAGCCAGAGTCAAAATTCTTTTCCGATCAGGATTTTTTAAAAACGCCATAAAGTTACGCACATACCGATCACTAGTAAAACCGTGTGGGGAGGATTGGAAAAAGAGAGAACGCCATTATAATCATGTTTTCATAACGGCCCTGGTTCTAACCAAGACTCCCTGAGTCGGAATAGGATAATGAAATTGAAACGAGCATGACACCGTTCAACGACCCCCCTCGATCATGCATTTCCTGTAATTTGTGCAGTGAGATTAGATACGCTGATCGAAAATCATCCAGATAAGTCCGATCGAGCTCTCATTTTGCAACCCTTCTGTTAAAAAAATCTGCTCTGTAAAAACCTCTTTCGCAAAGATGGGGGCTGGTGCTCCATACCCATTAGGGATAACTGCCGCCGCCCCGAAGGGCGCCCCGCGGCGGCCTCAATTACCCGTCATATCAGGGGCCCCTGAAAATTTTCATTTTTGGAGAGTGAGTAATACATCGCCATCGCATCCGGGGTGCCCCAGCGGCGGGGTGAAGCCCCGAGAGCGTCTGAGTATATTGATGATTTCTACAGAGCTAAAAATCCATCTCTCACTATGAGAATACAAAGTCTCAGAACATTCAGAAGGCAGACGTGATTGTAAAATATTCCAATAATATCCACATATCGGAACGTATGAATCTGAAATTATAGGTGCATAGATTAAGTAGTGAAATCCCTGAGCAGATCAATTGTACAGTCGTGAATTGAGCAGTGAATTAATAAATAATAAACCGCATAATGCTATACATTACGATGTTCCAGATCCACTTATCACCATCTGATTCTGGGTTTCCCGAAAAGATCCTGATTATAATTATCGGAGTGTGACTTCATGGACGATATCCGCATTCAACAGGAGATCAACAAATACAAAAAATTCAAAAAAGTCGACGGTGCAACATACCGTAAAGTAAACACGTTCCTGAGAAAACGCACATACATTACCGCACGTGAGTGGGCACTTGCCCGGTTGTGTACAGATTTTCGTACATCCGGGGGTGCAGAAATGACCTTTATCGGCAGGCATCTTCCCGAACTGGTTCCGTTCATGGAGGACACTTACACCCCCCAAGCGGTTAATCAGGCAAGAAATTCATTTAAAAAGAAAGTAAGAAAAGCGAGTGCAACGTTTTTTTACGGGGCTATGTGCGGTTTCTTTACAACCGATGAACTTGACGACCTGCTCTTTGAAGCAAGTGAAGTCGCACGATTCCTTCTGGAAGTTGAAGGGACTACGCTGGATATCGATGAAGAGATCGACATCGAGGATCGAATAACGAAAGTGATGAGAAGCGTGGGAGAGTCGGCAAAAATTATTTTGAAGACACGCGGGGAAGAATCAGATATCCATGCCAATCTCAAAAACAATCCTCCTGACAACCTCACAGGTTCCATTGTCAGTCCGCAGATTCTGGAAGCTCATATTGAGAGAATAACAACTCCTTCCACAGATGGTGAAAACATATCTCACACTGATACAAATATCCCGGCTAACCTGCAAACGACCAGCGACAGGAAAATATCCACAAGTCCGGTCATACAATCTGATGATATAACCCCATTCAGAGAACAAATTGTGGATTCTTTATCTCAAACCCCAATTGAGGTCCATTCCGGAAATATTCATTCAACAGTGGATTCGCATAAAGAAAACCAGAAAGGGGAAAACTCAATCCAGCCAAGACATTCATCATTATTGGAGGAAGGAGTGATGCCACCATGAAGATCATCCAGATTGTAGGTCGCTCCAATTCCGGAAAAACGACTTTCATTACCCATCTCGTTCCGGAACTGAAAAAGAGAGGGCGAGTTGCGGTAGTAAAGCACTTGGGAGATCATGACTATTGCCTGGAAGATGGAAAAGATACGACGTTGTTTTTCGATGCTGGTGCAGATCTTGCCATGGGGATCGATTCTCATAAATCCGTGGTTGCGATACGCAATAACACCCTTGAAGATATGCTTGATCTGCTGTTGAAAGAAAGAATGGATTACGTAATCATTGAAGGGTTCAAACAAAAACCGTTCGCAAAAATTGTTATTGGTAGTCTCTCTATTGATCATTGCATTTTGACAAATCCCGGAATTAAAAAGGTCATGGAATCCATTCATCTTTTTGATGATTATCCAAAATAACCCAAGTATCGGAGGAAAATCCATATGACATCACAAAAAATTGAGAAAAAACTCTTTGGAACGAATGGCGTTAGAGGTGTGATAGGAAAAGATCTCACCCCGGAACTTGTGGTTTCTATTGGAGAGGCTTTTGGAACCATGAGACCCGGGCGTATCGGTGTAGGACGAGATACCCGGACATCCGGAGAAACACTGATAAAAGCGGTTAAGGCAGGCCTTCTCGCAACCGGATGTGATGTTGTCGATTGTGGTATCCTTCCAACCCCAGCTCTCCAGTATCTTGTGAGGGACCAGTTTGATGGAGGTGTAATGATCACTGCGTCTCACAACCCTCCAGAATATAACGGAGTCAAGATCATCGAGCCGGACGGTACAGAAATGGGTGATGAGCAGACTGTCAAACTGGAACAAATACTTTTTTCCCGGTCGTTCTCACTGAAACCATGGGATCAATTGGGAACAGAGGTACATTCCCATTACCTTTACGAAGATTATATCAAAGCGATTGTCAGCCATTTTCCACCGGGTTGTGGTACAGGAATGACGGTGGTGGTTGATCCAGGATCCGGCCCTGCGTGCCTCACCACATCCCGCATTCTTACAGATATGGGATGCAGAGTAATCACCCTGAATGGGGAAATGGACGGGAAATTCCCTGGCAGGATGCCTGAACCTACTGTCGATGGCCTTCGAAATCTTGCTTCACTGGTAGTCGACAGTGGGGCAGCATTTGGAGTTGCTCATGACGGGGATGCCGATCGGGCTGTCTTCATCGATGACAAGGGTCGGTTCGTAGAGGAGAACTGTGAATTTGCTATCATTGCCCGGCATATTTGTCGTCAGGAAAAAGGTATCATTGTTACACCAGTCAGTACTGGGGAGATCGTTGAACTCATCGCAGGAATGGAACAATGTAAGATTGCCTATACACCTGTTGGAAGCATTTATGTTGCACGGACAATGCGTTCCCTCATTGAGGAAGGCAAAAAGGTAATCTTCGGGGGTGAAGGGAACGGAGGACTTATTTTTCCAAGTCACCAGTTCTGTCGCGATGGTGGAATGACTGCTGCGACAATGGTTTTAATTCTCAAAAAAGAAGGACGATTCCTATCAGAAATAGTAGACCAGTTACCGTTCCGGCATATCATTAAAGATAAGATTTCTACACAACAGGGTACAAAAATCCTTGAATCGCTTATGATGAAATATTCAGGTGAGAAGACTGATACTACTGACGGCCTTAAAATTTTAAGAAAAGGTTCTTGGGCACTTGTACGTGCATCCGGTACTGAACCGATAATCCGCATTATTGTCGATGCTGATTCTGAAAAACAAGGTGTTAATTTTTTTAATGAAATTCGATCTGATATCCTTAAAAATACTTAGAACAAAATTATAATCATAACTTTCCTTACAATTGTACTACCTCCGTTTCATTGTAAAGTGAAAACTCACTCTTCGAAAAAATTTCTGCCTAGTCTCATTTGGGGATGTTTTAGAGCCCGATTCTCTTAATTCTTTAAAATATTACCCAGTATGCCAAAAAAAAATAAATTTGAGGACATAGGATATCGAAAAATTTATTAAATACCTTGGTCAAATTGAGTTTACCAACGAAATATTCAACACGTGATATCAATGGTCCGATCCACAGAATTAATTGAAGCGATTCAACGCACCGTTTCCATTGAAGAGTGGAAGACACTTGGACCATGTATCATTGAAATTAATCAGCAGCAAGGCCGGAGTGCAAGAAAAAATATCCTTGAAGAGATAAACAAGGTTATTATTGAAACCTCGATAAAAAATAATAATCCTTCATTATTATCTGCACTTCCAGATATCCAAAATAGTGAGATTGAAGCTCTTTTTTCCCAAATTATCAAGCAGTATATTCAAACAAAAGATGATAGTTGGCTCAATGCCTTTTTCACGTTATCTGAAAAACTTCCAAAAAAGAGTAACCAATCAAAGGTTTATGCAATGATCGCCCGGGATCTTATTGATGCCGGCGTCTCAGATGCCGATACTGAACTTATCGATACTGGAATGATTTTACTGAATCGTATCAGTTTCAGGAAATATCGGTCTGATATAATGATCGATATAATTCCACTCCTTATTGTCTGGGCGGTTACGATCCATAACAAAAAAATCCTTGAGATGTCCCTCATAATGATAGAGGAGATTGGAGATATCTCAAAACGCTCTGTTTTACATGCGGAACTTGTGAAAGCGCTCGCAAGTATCGCCATTCAGGATAAAGACCGGATATCATACATTAACAGTATAATCAGTGCCACGAAAATTCACCAGAAAATTCGCAGACAGCAATGTTTATTGTACATTATTGAAAAAGGGGCAAAATCTCATTTTGGAAAAGAGATGGCAGATCTCCCTCTTTTCTTGAATAATTTTTCAGAGATTTCTGGAGATGCATACCTCGAAGTTATCAGTGCTTTGATTGAACAGATGCTCGAACGAATCAAAGATAAATCACAGGTTATTCTTACTCTTAAAAATTTAAGCAAAACAAATCCTTCGGTTGCTGGTACAATCATCCTTGACCTCCTCAACAAAGCAGATCGCTCTGGAGATCAGGGATTTTTTTCAGCTGCATTAGAATTACAAAATGCTATCATCGATAACGAGAATTTTCCCGTTCGTGAAATCGTTCGATCCGCAATTTCAGTTGCCTGCAAATCCAACAATATGCAAATACTCCTTGACATCATACCGGTCATCAATAAACGGTGTACACCGCTTGCTTTGTCAAAAATATTCCTCCAGTTCTCTCATATAATGCTCACCAAGGGAGATTTTTATTCAGCACTTAGAATATTAGGTACCATAAACCACGAAGACAATACCCTTCCCCAATATACCGAATGTTTAACCTACCTTCTCAAGGAAGGAGTGATAAAAAATGCCATCTCCCCCATTGATCAGGTGATTCTCTCACAAATTGACAAGGATACTTCAAATACTGCGATATATCGGGCCATCATCGAGTTAAGTAAAGAATTTTCCTTTGATGTTATTACCTCCCATGATCAATCAATAAAACAACTTATTGCAATTCATCACAACCCGGATCAACTTCTCCTTGAAAACATTACAATTCTCATCGATCGCGGGATTCTTGACGCTCAGGATCCGGACATTCTTGTCAGGCTTGCAGAATCTATAAATGATAAACAGAATAAGGAACGGGCAATTTCAAGTATCATTGTAAAAATTGCAAAAATTGGAGTTCGGACCAAAAACAGAGATTTTCTTCAGAGAGCGGTGGGGCTTACCTGTGAGATTGAAGGACAAAACACACGATCATCAACGTTGTGCAGTATTATCGATGATGCATCGCTTCTTGCAGCACATGAAGGGGATCTCGATCTTCTTTTGAGGATGAAAGTCTGGAGTAGTTCGCTGCTTGAAAAAGATCTTGCCACATTTGCATTGGCAAATATCGTCGAAGGAATCACGAAATATGCCATTGACAAACAGTCTGCTGAAGCACTTGAAGAGGCATACGGAATTGCACAGGATATTAATGATCCGTCACTGAAAACTCAATTATTCGAACAGATTGCCGAATGTTTTGTAAAAATTGGTTGTATACTGCTATTAAATCCAAAATATCCGATGAGTATCGCAGAATTAACAATAGCTTTGCGTCCATTCGAAAGAGGATTGGATATCCTTAAACATAGTGTAAAATCACCCCAGTTATCCTTAAAAATTGCCGGAATAATTGACGTAATTATTTCGTTCTACCATACGAGTACTAACCCAGATTTTATTATCCCTCTCGCCATGTTCACCGTTGAAATCGATAATAATTTTGAGCGCGATGCAATGATTTCCCGCATCATCTCGAACATGAGTGAAGACATTAGCCATCCTGATTCCACAGATCCCTACGAAATAATGACTGGCCTCCTGCAGAAAAACGAGAGGGTAAAAACATCCCCCTCGCTACGTACACTCATATCGCGGGTAATTCAGATGATTCATAACCCTTACGCAAAACTCAATGGGTTATGCAATTTATTGGATGTAGAAATCAAATCAAAAAATTTCCATCGAGCTCAAGAAATCCAGGATAGTATCTGTAAAGAAATACCAACATTTCCTACAGAATATCAGAAAATTCTCATTCTCACTAACCTGGCAATAATTTACAGTCAAAATGACACCGTTGTAGCATCAAAATGCTTGCATACAGCTGTCCAGAAATTGGAGAATGTTGAATATGACTGGGAATCTGAAGTCCGAAAGCATATTGTTATTGCTTTAGTCGGATTGAATAAAGCAGATCCCAAGAAAGAATTGACCGATATTGCATTTGATATCGTCAAGAAAATTACTGACCCTGTTGAATATATTGAATCTCTTATTTTGATATATGGGATGGTTCATCAGGATAAGGATCAACGTAACGAATTTTTGCATTCCATGACAATAGCAGCTGATAAAATTTCTTCACCCTATGAAAAAGCGTCCGTCCTTTTGAACATTGTTTTCATTGCACAACAAGACTGTGATGATGATGAAGTCCTCATGGATTTACTCAGTAAGGCAGAATTAACAACCAAAAAGATAAATATTCCTTTAATAATTGATACAATCCGTGATAATATTACACAACAATATGCTGTGTTGTATCAAAAGAGCAACAATAAAAAAATTTTAAACCACGCAATCCGGATTTCAAAAACTATTGATAATGACAATATCAGGCTCCAGAGATTCGCTCAACTCGGTTATGCAGAAACATACGAGATTGTACCTCAATATGTCAAAATAAAAACACTGTCAGAAACAATGATTGGGGAAGGGAATCATCCTAATCAGATAATTACTCTTGAGCGGCTAGTTCGTACCGTAGCTGATCGAGGCAAGGAATCGATTATCTTCTGCGATCTTGCAATTTATTTTAAGAAAATGGGTGAGAAAAAGCTCTCTGAGCGAATGATTCAGAATGCAATAAAAGAAGCACGTATTATCCGTCCACTTTCAAGGCGTTCTTATATCATGTGTGATATTGCACTGAAACTTTATTCTGCTGGTTGTGAGCAGACCTCACAAGAAATCCTTGATTATTCAATAGATTCAGCAACAAATATTCGCCAATCAACAATCAGGGACGAAGTATTTGATGAACTGGGTCATGCAATAAAAATCATTCAGGAGAGGTAATGATTTTAAAAACGTATGAGATTTTTATCAGCGGACGCGTTCAGAAGGTGGGATTTCGTGCATGCGTAAGAAAAATCGCTACAGATCTGCATATCATGGGTACTGTAATCAACCTTGCCGACGGAAGGGTCCATATTTATGCTACCGGTGAGCTTATTGTTCTCGAGAAATTTGTCTCAATGATTTATAGTTGCCCAAGAGCTGTGATCCGTGATATTCGCATAGGAGAGATCGCACCCAAGCAGTTCGACGATTTCGTAATTATTAAAGGAGATGGGCGGGTTAGTACAGAACTTTAAATTCATCATTAGACCTGATAGAATTGAGTAATCCAATGACCTGGGAATAAATTTTTTCATGGTTTATGGTAGTATAAAAGGAACCCATCATTTTTTTGATCAATTCTTCAGATAACATGCACCGGTCAGGAGCGCATTCAAAATCCCAAGACTTCAAGGATTCTCGTGCAATCTTGAAAACAATGGAATCGACCATGTCAGCTTTGAGGGGATCTATAAGATCATACACGAGACTTCCTTTGCCATCATGGATGAAACCGATATCCGGGTTAAGCCGCGAACCGATAACCGATACACAACAATTTCCAAATAACATCGCATAACCAAATGACAACATTGCATTTACAGGGTCCGTCTGAGGTCTGATAGTCCTTCTCCTGAACCCGAGATCCGGAGGTAAATTTCTTGACATGATTTCATAATACATATCAGAGGTCAGCCGATGAAGACGTCGTATCTCATCAACTTTTATCAAGTACGTCATTTCATCCAGAGAGTTCTGGATAATTTCTAGTTCACCTTCATAGAACAAACCCGAGCTTTGTCTTAATTCTGCTTGATGTATCGCAAAAAGCCGGGATTTTATCGAACCCTGTGCAAGGGATATTGCATAACGGTGGCGAGGAATTCCCTTTTGTAATTCGTTAAGGTGTTCGCTATTATCATCAGTAAATGGTTTCAGGGTTCCCACAAGAGAACCATCGGATTCGAAAAATGAGATAAATACTCCGTTTTTGATCAGCTGCGCAATTGAGGTTGAACTGATTGTGTGACCCCCTACGATAAGGAGGTTTTTCACAGAGTCAAGAGGGTATTCCTCCACCTTATTTTTTTTCTGGATAACTAACTTTTTATGGGTTGATTTTATATGGGCACCATACCCGCTTACCGATACCCAAGGATATTCCATCACTATGAACACCAAAAAAACGCTTT
>Ga0074199_1002388_pt1 | contig 11501 bp, 10 predicted proteins | sample EPASupsiteSAE347_FD_64528 | JGI IMG/M metagenome (GOLD analysis project Ga0074199, IMG submission 64528) | Bioremediated contaminated groundwater from EPA Superfund site, New Mexico - Sample SAE3-47 | ecosystem: Environmental > Aquatic > Deep subsurface > Groundwater > Contaminated ...
GTCAAAGGAAGACGATGATATTCCAAATGGTCCAGAATATACATAGAAAAGAGGGGAACATATGAACATACAATTGCAACCAAAGGATGTATACGGGCTTATCCCTACAGACATACTTTTTCAGACTGTATTTTGGAGTCAGGTAAAATCACAGCTGGGATGGAAACCATTTGCATTCGACTTTAATTCTTCAGCGCTTCAGGGCGATATTCTTGTGCTCATAAGAAACTTTGGCCATGGCATTTCTGCTGCATATGTACCACAAGGTCCGGAATATGGCCCTGCCCCGGAAAGTTATGGCCTCTTTCTGGAAGGGCTTTCTGATTCATTGACAAGATATCTTGATTCTACAGTGAGTTTTATCCGTTATGACCTTCCCTGGAAGTCACCATACGCAGCCGATTTAGAAGAGAATACAAAAGGGAAAAGGTGGTCAGGTCATCCAGAGCCTCGTTTACGTGAGATGCGCATGAACTTTGGTACAAAATCATGGAACCTTCGAAAGGCATCTCTCGATATGACTGTCGCTGATTCCCTGGCTGTCGGTCTAACTGGTGAGGAAGAAAAAATTCTCGCTGCTATGAAACCGAAGACCAGGTATAATATCCGTCTGGCAGGGAAAAAAGGAGTAAGGGTTTTTCCGGCATCTATAGAAATGCTTCCTGTATTCTATGACCTTTATGACCAGATGCCAGGGCGCAATGGTTTTCGTCTATGCGGGTACAAACATTTTTTCGCATTATTTGCAGCCCTTGCCTATAAACCCGATTCGACACAGATTCATTTTCTGCTTGCCGCTCATGGTAAGGACATACTCGCAGGCGCAATTATCGCCCTGTCTGGCCGCACAGCGACATAATCTGTTCGGGGCATCCTCGAATAGCAAACGGAATCTAATGGGCTCTTATGCGGTTCAATGGGCAGCTATACAGCTTGCAAAATCAAATGGATGTCTTATCTATGATATGGGAGCTATTTCACCGACAAAAGACCCCGGTCATCCTTTTTACGGGCTGTACCGTTTTAAAATCGGCTTCGGGGGAAAGATCATTCATCGTAACGGCTCATGGGATTACCCTCTTGATAAAGAGAGGTATAGTGAATTTCGTAATCTTGAGATTATGAGCAATTCATGTGGCCTTTCCAAATAAGGAGAGTGTTGTGATAATAAAGCTTCTCAACATTAAGCCACAAAAGTGAGCATTAACGCCTACACTGTGAGTATGGACATCAGTTCTTTTGCATATTTTTCGTCAAGACCCTGCAAGGTAAGTTGCTCAGACATGGCATCTATCCTGTTTCCTGTAACAATGTGTGCAATTGCCATGCTGAAGCAGGCTTCGGAATGGTCCGGTCTAATCTCGAGTACCCGTTTTAAAGTATCTTTATAATCGCAGTAACGTCCCAAGTGTCTATATGCAAGCGCCAATTTGATATATGCCTCGATAAAATCATGCTTTACCGCAATAGCCTGCCGGAATTCCCGTAAAGCCTGTCTAAAACAGCCTATACCTAATAGTTCTAAACCTTTATCCATGTGGAGTTCAGCCTCTTTTTCTTCTTCTATTTCGGGTATAGGCTCACTTTTCTCGTATAGAAACATACCTGTTTGATCAAATTTTGCCCTGACGATTACCCGTCCGGCCTGATAAGTATCGATACAGTCTGTTGCCCCTGTCTCTTCGTAGTAGGTTGTACAGACACCATCTTTTTCCCCCTCCTTAAAGACGCTTGCCTCATACAACATTCCGTTCATAGAAAAACGTTTGTATTCCCCCTCAAGCTTGCCATCTTTATAATGCGCGGTAATATCAGGGTTCCCATTTTCGTGGTAGCTGCAGTAATTTCCGTGCAGCTTGCCTTCCTTATACGTACAGTCTTCCCATAAAGTTTTGTTCCGATATAGAGTCCTTGAAGGACCATGGAGAAGTCCGTTGCTGAAATGCTGTGCAACCCATAGCCGGCCTCCGGGATAAAATGTTCGGTTTTCGCCATGCGGCCTGTTATTGACATAGTCAAATATGTTTTTAAGCGCTCCAGTCCAGTAGTACTCCACCACTTGGCCGTCCGGTATGCACCCGGCCATTACTATTAACTGTCCAGTCTCATCAAACACTTTCCTGGCGATTTTCTCGCCTCCTGAGAAATAGGTAATTATATCTATACCGTTACATTTGTCCTCGCTACATACCCTGGTAACTTCGTTGTTATGGCAATTATTGAGCATGTCTCCCTCGAAATTGTTACAATTCATAGTTTCCAAGCCTTTCTGGCTGGTATATAACTTCGACAACCAAAAGTTTCTTAATCCCGCCGGGGACATCCAACTCGATTATGTCTCCTTCCTTATACCCGAGCAAAGCCGTACCCATAGGAGCAAGTACAGATAGCGCATTAGGAGAAACATTTGTCTTGTCAGGAAATACGAGCCAGTAAGTCATCTCCTCGCCTGTATCAAGATTTTTCAGGCGGATCTGTGAATTCATGGTGATAACATCTTCGGGGATTTTTTTTGGTTCTACAATTTCTGCTCGATCTAACTTTTCCTGAAGGTTCTCGAAGTGTTGCCGATTTCTCCCGACCAGAGCAGTGGTAATCTGAAAAGACCTGTTAAGCCGCCACATGTCATTTTCCGTAATAAATATTTTCCTGTCTGTCATAGTCTTATTACCTCCTGTTTTTCCTAAACGCCTCTATATCTTTTTTTTAGATTTGCTTAATACGCTTCTTGATCAATATCTTTCAATGCCCTTGCTATCGCATCATGAAACATTGGAACCTGCGGGAAATCGAGGATATTCTTTAAGACTCGTGGCACAGAGACTCCCCTGAAAGCAGGATATACAGTGGACTGTTTTACTTTTCTCGGCACCAGGACACGCAGCGCCTCGACAGCCAGAATCCTTGCGCTGATATAAATATTGTCATCTGTCATGATAGCGCAGATAGCCTCCAGAAATTCATTTGTGGGTTTGTGAATATCTGTTGCGTACTCAAGTACTGTTTCTCTGAGCCTCCAGTTCTCACGATACCTGAGAATTCTGGCAAGGCTATGCTGGCACTCATCGAGAGCAGACGCCGTTCTCATTTCCCGAAGTTTTTCTAATACGATCCACCAGTCTTTGAAGTTGTCAATGTCGTCAGTCTTCATCATATACCTCGTTCCCTGCTTGTTAAATAGTTCAACGTCTTATTCCCTATAAAGCAAAAGCCATGCCTAAGAAAAATAGTTAGATACAGGTGAGTTATTGAAAGCAAAAGTGATGATCTTTTTGTTAAAAGCTCGAGATTATCAAAGATATTATTGCGGGGGACTGGTTATTACCCTGAAAGTGCGTTGCTTTTTGCAACTGGCTGTTGCTTTTTGCAACCAGGAGGACTTTGGTTATTCATGAATTTTGAGTCTTTGCATCATTCGCCAGAGCGACGTGCGGTTAATACCAAGTATTTCTGATGTCTTTGCCTTGTTCCCACCGGTTTTTTCAAGTATTTTAATTATGTGTGCCCGTCCCATTTCTTCAAGGGTCTGTATGTCTTCATCAATTACAGCGTGGGTCCCATTAGAAATATTTCTTATTTTGTCGGGGAGACTTTCCGGCCTGATCTCGTTTGTAGTCTCAAGCAGCGTAGCTCTTTCAATTACGTTCTCCAATTCTCTCACGTTTCCAGGCCATTCATGCTGTTCCAGTATGAGGAGCGCCTCCCTGGATATTCCCGTAATTGTCTTATTATTCTCCGTACAATATTTTTGAAGAAAATGTCCGACAAGTGCAACGATATCTTCCCTCCTTTCCTTCAGAGAGGGTATATTCAGGGTAATTACATTCAAGCGATAATACAGATCGGCCCTGAATGAACCTGCAGCGATCATTTCTTCAAGGTTTTTATTTGTTGCGGTTACGACCCTGACGTCGACCTTTTTGCGCGTTGTTGAACCTACCGGCTGTATCTCACCGTTTTCGAGCACCCGCAGCAAAACCTGCTGGAGCCTGATGCTTATATCGCCGATCTCATCAAGAAACAGTGTGCCTCCATCGGCTACTTCAAACACACCCTGCTTGTCTTTGACTGCGCCCGTGAAAGCCCCTTTAACATAGCCAAAAAGCTCGCTTTCCAGAAGAGATTCCGTCAGGGCGGCACAATTAACAGGCAGGAAAGGCTTTTCAGAACGGATGCTGTTGTGGTGAATGGCTCTTGCCACAAGTTCCTTACCGGTGCCGGTTTCTCCAAGGATAAGTATGGTTGCCTTTGAGTCTTTAACCCTTTCTATGGTTTTATAGACCTCAATCATGCCCTCACTGTTGCCCACCACATTGTCATAACTGTATTTCTTTTTCAACTGGCTTCTCAGAAACTTATTGTCATCGAGAAGTGCCTTTTTTTCGAGTACCTTCATTACAATAAGTCTGATTTCGTCAAGATTGAATGGTTTTGAGATATAGTCTTCCGCTCCTGCCCTCATTGCTTCAACGGCAGTGTCAACCGTTGCATATGCCGTTATCATAATGATAGCGGTTTCAGGCCTTGATGTATGGATTGCGTTCAGTACGTCCATTCCATCAATACCAGGAAGTTTGAGATCAGTTATCACAAGATCATAGTTGTTCTCTCCGGCTTTTGTGAGGGCAGCTTCTCCTGTTTCTACCGAATCAACCATATGCCCTTCTTTCACCATAATCTCTTTTAGCGCCACCCTCATTCTCATGTCATCTTCCACAATCAGTATCCGTGCGGGTATCATATGGTTTGCCTCCCTTTATGATTCATGATCGTGTGACCCTTTTTCTTGAGCGGGAAGTTCTATTGTAAAGGTTGTGCCCGAGGGAAATTTCGAAATGGTGTTTTCTTCATTAAAAGAACTTGTCACCCTGATATTCCCGCTCATCTTTCTTACCATCGAGTAACTTAACGCAAGCCCTAACCCTACACCTTCTCCTGATGACTTTGTGGTGAAAAATGGATCAAAAACATCTCCCAGGCATTCTTCCGGTATGCCTGAACCTGTGTCCTGTATGTCGATAACAACCTTATGCAGCGGTTGTGCATATCTTGTGACTACAGTTAACATGCCCCCATTTTCCATAGCCTCTATTGCATTGGCCACAATATTCATGAAAACCTGGTGGAGGATGCTGCCATTGCCTTTTACGAGAGGGATGCCAACCTCAAAGGACCGCTTGACCTCAATCTTTTTGTCGGAGCACAGCTTATCGGATATATCGAGAAGTTTGCCGAGTATCTCGTTAACATCAGCCACAGCAGAATTAGTCTGGGATTGTCTGGAAAAGTCAAGGAGGCTTCTTACGATTCTGCTGCTCCTTTTTATTTCTTCTTCGATAAAATCCAGTTTTTCTATATGAAAAGGCATGGGGTACTGCACTTCCTCTTTCAGCATCTGCGTATAGAGTAGAGCGCTTGCAAGAGGCGTATTAAGTTCGTGGGCAATTCCGGCAGTCAGAAGCCCCATTGATGCAAGCTTATCTTTCTGTATTACCTGCATTTCAAGGTCTTTATTTTGTTTATAAGCTACTTCTAACAATCGTACCATTTTGGTTGATATAAAATATCCTGCAAGCGCGATAAGCGCAATAAGGAGCGCCGAAAAACCAGCAAATAATGTGCGAAGAGCTGTTATATCTTTAAAAACCTCATCAGAGTCCTGCTCCCCTACAAGGAACCAATCAAGATCGGGCAGCTTCCTGAAAGCCCGCACAACTCTCTTGCCACGATAATCAATATATTCGTCGGGACCGACTGCAGTAAAATAGTGGGCAAACCGTTCGGGCATTAGCCTTTTCCCTTTCAATCCCGTACCTATTCGCGTAGCGGTAAGAAAGATCCCATTGTTGTTTACAAGATAACTCTCTCCTGTATGCCCGATGCCCGTACTCTTCATGATGTCAGCAATATGCTGAAAATTTATTGTCGCGCCAAGTACACCTATTATCCCTCCTGTGGCTGATTTTATCGGTACGGCCAAGAGGAGATCATATTCACCCCTGTCGTTATAGAAATCAATGTCACCCATAAAGGAGTTTCCACTCATAGTAGATTTAAACCATTCCTGTACAGCCAGATTTTTCTTCGAGATGGTAAAAGAGCCTGTTTCACAAAGCACAATGCCTTTATGATTTGTTATAAAGATGTGCTTATAGATTTTCCTTTCTTTTTGCATGAGTCTGAAATGTTCTGCCGCCTTCTCCGTGTTGAGCCCTCTAATAGTTACGGCAAGAAGATTTAGATCATGGGTGCGCTCTTTCCGGAATTCGTCTATCATAAGTGTATCCTGTACAACAATTGTTTCGAGGTGGGACAGCACCTTTTTCCGAACCAGTTCAACTTCTTTTCTGTATACCACAGCAGCAAAGAAAACGAGAGGAACCGATGATATAAGAACAAGTATGATAATCAGTTTTGCCCTGAGCTTATCAAAATTCATGAATGACCGCCTTCGGACACGGCTGATAGACCGAATGAACTGATTGATTCTGTAAGTAATAAAAGTAGTACCCTTGAATCACAATTTGCACCTATTCAACGTTTTGCGGGAATCTGATTTCCGCAGAATTTACATGGCACCGAATCGTGTCGTTTGGATAATGGCACGATTTGATCTTTCATACACTTTGGACATTTTCTTTTCCGTTGAAAAAATACTGTGGCAATTGCAATAATAAAGGGATTCATAAGGCACCTCATTCTCTGTCATTCATTTTTATTATAGCAAAATAAGTGCCAGAAGAGTTTACATATATCTACCGGCAATTGCTGTATTAAAAATCTGCGAAGTTTTTTAAAGTTATCTCATTCAATTAATTACATATTCTTTCTGGAATGAAACGGTTGGGTTATTATGCTATTCTATGTTTACATCCAGAAGGCATGAAAAGATTTCATTTTGTACAAAATGGAGGTAAAATCTATGAGCAGATTCAATAAATCAGCAAAAATTGCATTAATATCATGTATTATTGTTGCCATAAGCATGATTGCAGCTACTTCTTCTCACGCACAACAGGATATCAGACTGTCAAAAGGGCAGACTGTTTATGTTCCGGTATATTCTCACATATACGTCGGGGATCGGGAGACGCCATACTATCTGGCAGCCACCGTAAGTATCCGTAATACTGATCAGGCAAACTCCATTACTGTTACAGATGCAAGCTATTATGATACAAACGGCAAATTCCTTAGAAAGTATTTTGAGAAACCGATACAGCTCGGTCCGAATGCATCAACACGTTTTGTAATCAAGGAATCCGATGACAAAGGCGGGTCAGGGGCAAATTGTATTGTCATATGGAAATCCGACAAACAGGTTAATGCGCCGATCATCGAGTCTATAATGATAGGTACGCGTTATAACCAGGGAATTTCCTTTACATCCCGGGGACAGGCAATCGGGGAGAGCAGTAAATAGTATATTAGTTTCCATCTGACTGCTTAACAAGCAGATATTCATCTGTGATATTAGAAATTAAAGACTATGACAGAAAGAGGTCTTTGACGATATGGAGCTTGAAAGTTTTATCTCATCAGCGGTAATCCTTCTCGTTGTCGCTTCGGTGATGGTTATACTATTTAAGCACCTTGGTCTGGGATCGATTGCAGGTCTTCTGGTGGCAGGAATTATTGTCGGCCCGCATACCCCCGGTCCCTATATTACAACACATGTTGAAGGAATTCGAAGCTTTGCTGAGCTTGGGGTTGTGCTTCTGCTTTTTGTCATCGGGCTTGAGATTAGACCTTCACGCCTGTGGGCGATGAGACGTGAGGTATTCGGGCTCGGCACGCTCCAAATTATACTTACTGCCTCCGCAATTACCGGCTATGCCCTTATGAATCATTGGTCCTGGAATGCCTCGCTCGTTATTGGCATAACCATGGCTGTATCGTCAACTGCCATCGTCATGCAGATACTGCAGGACAAGGGTGAAATAGCAAGTCCTCATGGCCGCTCTGTTTTTGGGATTCTCCTCATGCAAGACCTTGCCATAGTTCCCATGCTGGCATTTATTCCTGTGCTTGCCGGACCAGGTACGTTCTCGGTAAACATGCCGGGATGGAAGCAACTCGCAATCATACTGAGCCTTTTTTTCCTTGTATGGGGTTTTGGTAAGCACGTTGTACCCTTTGTTCTGGAACGACTGGCACGTCAGAGAAACCGGGAAGGTTTCCTGATGGTAACAATGCTGGCAGTTTTCCTTTCTGCCTGGGCCATGCATCAGGCCGGTCTTTCTCTTGCTCTCGGCGCCTTTCTGATGGGTATGTTTCTATCAGGTTCCCGGTATAATATGCAGATTGAGGCATACATTGAACCATACAAGGGTATTCTCATGAGCCTTTTCTTTGTAGCCGTCGGCATGTCCATTGACCTTCAATCAATTGCCGCCAGTCCGCTCGTTTTCGTTCAATACGCGGTTGCGGTCATACTCATCAAGATAGTTGTCACATTTTTGCTATGTCTCTTTTTTGGTATGGGTCGCAGCCTTGCCATAAGTGTATCATTTCTCCTTGCTCAGGGAGGCGAGTTCGGCTTTGTGCTGCTGACATCTGCAAAAGCCCTGGCGGTCATTGATAACAGCACATTTGTGATGGGCATCGGAGTTATATCGGTTAGTATGCTATTCACTCCTGTAATGGCCAAACTCGGTGATTATATTGCCAGCCGCCTTCTTCGCAAGGAAGAGGAAGTTCCTTCTCTGGACAAAGGAGGTGAGCCAAAGGGAAGAGTAATTATAGGAGGCTATGGCAGGGTAGGCCATGTGGTGGCGGTACTCCTTAATGCCAGCAAGGTTCCCTTCATTATTTTTGATAATGATCCGGCGCGAGTGGCGAAGGGAAAAGAAGATGGATTTCCCGTATACTATGGGGACATCGCCAACCCGGAGCTTCTGACCGCCGCCCATATGGAGCAGGCGGCGCTCTTAGTGCTGACTGTTGATCGGGAGCTAACAGCTCTTCAGGCTATCTCCCATGTGAGAAACAATTATCCCGGAATACCGGTCATTGCACGGGCCAGGGACCTTGAGGCAAGCGGCAGGCTCATCCAGGCAGGCGCAACGCTTGCGCTGCCGGAGGCATTGGAAAGCAGTCTTCACTTGGCTAACGATACCCTAAAAATGGTTGGAGTACCAGTAGATAATGTTGACCTTCTTCTCAGCGATGTTCGCAAAAAAGACTACGAACTGATTGACCCCGAGAAGTAGAGCGGAGGTAAAATATCTGAACATTATTTTATGGCCCCGTTATTATGAACATAGTTTACGGGGAGGGTTTGAGGATCTGATTAATCTCGCTCTTGATTAATTTTGGGTTGTGACAAGCTAACAATTTGTGGCAATTTCTTTTAGGAGGCTTATTTCATCAAGTGCTTTGCCTGCTCCTTCTACAACTGCGGTCAGGGGGTTCTCTGCGATGATAACGGGAAGCCCCGTCACTTCTGTGAAGAAAAGATCGAGGTTTTTAAGGAGCGCTCCACCACCACTGATGACAATGCCCTTGTCGATGATATCTGATGCAAGTTCTGGCGGCATCCGTTCGAGTGCGATCCTTACCGCATCAACAATGGCAATGACAGGTTCAGTGATGGCCTCACGTATTTCTTTCGATGATATCTCCAGAGTTTTCGGTATACCGTTAGATATATCTCTTCCGTTAATGTCCATTTTCATCTCTTCTTCGTTTGGGCTTGGATATGCTGAGCCGATGGTGGTCTTTATTTTCTCCGCTGTCCTTTGACCTATGAGGAGATTATATTTCCGCCTGATGTAATGAATGATAGCCTTGTCGATCTTGTCACCGGCAATACGCACAGAGTTACAGTAGGCAACTCCGGCAAGGCTGATGACGGCCACTTCTGTCGTCCCTCCGCCGATGTCGACGATCATGCTCCCGGCTGGCGCGGTGATGGGGAGCCCGACGCCGATCGCTGCTGCCATCGGTTCCTCGATCAGGTAGACCTCGTGCGCACCTGCTGATTTGGCAGCTTCTTTTACAGCCCGTTTCTCGGTGGGAGTAACGGAGAAAGGCACGGAAATGACAATTCTTGGCCTCGTGTAGAATTTTTTGCTATGTATCCTCTTGATGAAATACTTGAGCATTACCTCAGTGGTCTCGAAATCGGCAATAACGCCGTCTTTGATAGGCTGGCAGGTAACTATGCTGCCCGGGGTCTTTTCGAGCATTTTTTTTGCCTCTTCACCGACGGCGATGACCTTTCTTGTTCCCTGTGAATCTTTGTGGACAGCCACAACAGAGGGTTCATTGGAAACGATACCCCTGCTTTTCATATATACAAGAGTGTTAGTGGTTCCTAAGTCAATGCCGAGATCCATAGTTGCAAAATTAAAGAGTGATTTAAGCACCTGCTTTCCTTTCTTTGCAAAATTATTTATGCATTAAAAGGTATATACTACTTTAAAACCTTAAATGCAACAAAGGTCAAGTTCATAAAAATCCGAAAACACTACCCGGTTCCTATCGTTTTTTGCAGTAATCATAACCGTTTTATTTCTCCTGTAAAATATGTTCTTGCAATAAGTGTTTGTATTAACTAAAATTAAAGATATTGTCTAAAATGGAAGCGCTTAAAAACCTCAATGAGCAAGCACGGGTAGATTTGCGTGAGCGTGTCAAGGAACTTACGTGCCTTTATAATATAGCTCACCTCGCTGCCCAGACAAACATAGGGATCGATGAGATGCTTAACAATATTGTAGAGTGTCTCCCGCCTGCCTGGCTATATCCTGATGAAGCCTGCGCAAGAATTGTATTCGATGGGAATTCCTATTCGACCCATAACTACCGGAAAGGAAAACACCAGCAGCGAGCATCGATAATCATTAAAGGCAGGCGCCGGGGTCATGTCGAGGTCGTTTACCCCGATGATAAACCGGAGTGCGATGAGCATCCCTTCCTCAAAGAAGAGCGGCACCTTCTTAACGCTGTAGCACGGGAAGTTGCAATTATCATAATTCGAAGGGAAGCAGAACAGGACAAATTGATGCTCGAAAAACAGCTCAGACACGCTGACAGACTGGCTACCATCGGCCAACTTGCTGCCGGTGTTGCCCATGAACTTAATGAACCGCTCGGGCATATACTCGGTTTTGCACAACTCGCACAAAAATGCCCCGATCTTCCTGTGCAGGCGCAGGCAGATATCGGCAAAATATTGGACACATCCCTCTATGCTCGTGAAATAGTAAAGAAACTTCTGATCTTTGCCCGGCAGATCCCGCCACAAAAAATGAAAGTGAATCTCAACCAACTCATTAGAGAGGCGCTCAATTTTTTCGAATCCCGGTTTACCAGTGATGGAGTTAAGATTGTCTATGCTCTTTCGCCCGATATCCCGAAGATTGACGCCGACCCCTCACAGTTGAACCAGGTGTTTGTTAACCTGATCGCCAATGCTTTGCAGGCAATGCCGGGCGGAGGCGAATTAACAATTTATACATATAAGGAAAATGACAAAGTCTGTCTCATTATAAAAG
>Ga0074199_1002389_pt1 | contig 11490 bp, 6 predicted proteins | sample EPASupsiteSAE347_FD_64528 | JGI IMG/M metagenome (GOLD analysis project Ga0074199, IMG submission 64528) | Bioremediated contaminated groundwater from EPA Superfund site, New Mexico - Sample SAE3-47 | ecosystem: Environmental > Aquatic > Deep subsurface > Groundwater > Contaminated ...
TCACGGCGGTGGATCGTTCGCCGGAGGTAATCCAACAACTGCAATTCACGGCGAATCAATTGGCGCTCAAGAATATCAGGACGATTTGCCACAGCATCGACACCTTAACCCTTCCGGACCCGTCATACGAACTCATCAACATGGCTAACGTACTCCACTTCCTTGCCAAAGAAACCGCAATCGAATTGTTGGATCGGGTAAAGAATAGCCTCCCTTCTGGCGGACAGATCATCATCCAAGCCTTCACCACCAAGGATGTGCTTTTTCAAACCCGACGCCACAAGGCATACTTTGAGACTGAAGAACTACGAACTCTTTTTGCAGACTTCGACATCGAACTCTGCGAAGACCAGACGGTCGTTGACAGGCCCCACCCTGGCTTCGACTATCCGCATGAACACCACATCCTGAACTTCATCGGCCGAAGACCGTCACCGACGGACTCTTAATGACACTCTCGTATGTTTCACTGAGCCAAAAACAGGTGTTTCTGGCCCGGGGCCGTGTGAACCAATTTCCATGCGTGGCTGAGTGGCGAAAATAGGCAACCTTTTTGGTCCACGGGGAACTACGCCAGCAATGACGACGACTAAACCGAACCATTCGGGGGTCAATTGACAGCAACTGCCAGAAACCGATAATAGCCATTTTACCTCTGCGGTAGTCACCAGCCCTTGCCCGAGGGACATTTTATGCCCGCCGACCGTGGCAGCAGCGTTCTCACCATCGACGAACTTGCTGAATACCTGAAAATCTCGAAATCGACGCTCTACAAGCTCGCACAAGAGGGCAGTGTTCCCGGCCAGAAGGTCGGAAAACATTGGCGATTTCCCAAGGAGGCGATTGACGAGTGGCTTCGGCAGCGAGGCCCAACCACGCCACCTAAGAAATGATTCCCACAGATCGACCACAAGCCGTACCCCAACAACGTCCATGAAACTGACGCCGTATCACGCCAAGTACATCGCCCATGAATTGACGCGGCGGTGTGCATCTGACAGCATCGAAAAGCTGACGGCGGTACTGTCGGATGCCCAGGTCGATCTCAATCCGCATCAGATCGAGGCCGCTCTATTCGCGTTCCGAAGCCCGCTTTCCCGTGGTGCCATCTTGGCCGACGAGGTGGGCTTGGGGAAAACCATCGAGGCCGGGCTTTTAATTGCCCAAAGCTGGGCGGAAGGACAACGCCGCATCTTGGTGATCGTGCCGGCCAATTTGCGAAAACAGTGGGGACAGGAATTGGCCGACAAGTTTTTCCTTCCGTCGGTCATTCTGGAGAACCGAACGTTCAACGACTTCGTCAAGGCGGGCAATCTCAATCCGTTCCAGCAGAATGCGGTCATTATCTGTTCGTACCAGTTTGCCCGAAAGATGGAACCTTACGTCCGCCAAACGCTGTGGGACTTGGTGGTCATTGACGAGGCCCACCGCTTGCGGAATGTTTACAAGCCTACCAACAAGATTGCCAACGCCATCAAACAATCGGTTGCCCCTTTCCGCAAGGTGCTTTTAACCGCCACACCGCTGCAAAACTCCCTCCTGGAACTCTACGGCCTAGTGAGCATCATCGACGACTTTGCCTTCGGCGACCTGAAGACTTACCGCACCCGCTTCACGCGACTTAGCAATGACGATGATTTCAAGGAACTAAAGGAACGACTCAAACCGATCTGTAAGCGAACGCTTCGCAAACAGGTGCTGGAATACGTTAAATACACGAACCGCCATGCCTTGGTGCAGGAATTCACCCCCACGCCCGAAGAGCAGCGACTCTACGACGTGGTGTCCGAGTATCTTCAGCAGCCGACGCTCTATGCCTTGCCGGCTAGCCAACGTTCCTTGATGACGCTCATTTTGCGGAAGTTGTTGGCTTCATCCACCTACGCCATTTCGGACACACTTAAGGGTTTGGCCTGCAAACTCGACCTTGCCGCAACCCAAACGAGAGTCGTGGAATCGCAGCCCGAGGAATTGACCGACAATTGGGAAGAAGTAGACGAATTGGCCGACGAGTGGGAACCGGACGACGAGGCCAACGGTGAGCCGGAACGCCCGCAGTACACGCCCGAGCAACTTACGGAAATGCGGCAGGAGACGGTAAAACTCCGCGAGTTCCACGCTTTGGCCCGGTCCATTGCCAAGAACTCCAAGGGCGAAGTCTTGCTGACGGCCTTGCGACGTGGCTTTGCGGCAGCCGCCGAAGCACAGAAAGAACACAATGGAGCGAAGCTCCAGCAAAAGGCCCTCATCTTCACCGAATCACGCCGCACTCAGGAATATCTTTTCAATATCCTGGAGCAAACCGAGTTCGCCGGGAAGGTGATGGTCTTCAACGGCACGAACACCGATCCGAAATCGAAGGAGATATACCGGCGTTGGCTGGAGAAGCACGCCGGAACAGACCGTATTTCCGGTTCTCAGTCCGCCGATATGCGTGCAGCCCTAGTAGATTGCTTCCGCGATGAAGCGGCCATCATGATTGCCACCGAGGCCGCTGCCGAAGGCATCAACCTGCAATTCTGCAATCTTGTCGTCAATTACGATCTACCTTGGAATCCGCAACGCATCGAGCAACGCATTGGCCGTTGTCATCGTTATGGCCAAGCTTTCGACGTGGTTGTGGTCAACTTCCTGAACAAGAAGAACGCTGCCGACCAACGAGTTTACGAGTTACTGGACGAGAAGTTCAAGCTCTTTAGTGGCGTGTTTGGGGCCAGCGACGAAGTGTTGGGGGCCGTGGAGTCGGGCGTTGATTTTGAGAAACGAATCGCCTCGATTTACCAGAAATGCCGGACGCCGGAGCAGATTCAATTCGAGTTTGACCAGCTTCAACAGGAATTGGACACCGAAATCGTCCAGGGCCAACGGGATGCCCGCGAAAAATTGCTCGACAACTTCGATCAAGAGGTTGTCGAAAAGGTCCGCATCCAGAGTACCGGCCTCTTGGACCGCTTCAACGAACGCTTGTGGATGCTGACCCGGTATCTGCTTGCCGATTATGCCCGATTCGACACCAACGAGTACAGCTTCTACCTAACCAAGAATCCTTTCCCCGGCGAGACGATCCACTCCGGCCCTTATCGACTCGGCAAGAATGTCGAAGATGCCAACACCTATCGCGTGGGCCATCCACTTGCCCAACGACTTTTGGGCCAAGCAATGGAGCAATCGCTTCCACCGGCGGAAGTCTTTTTCGACTATTCCAGCGGCAGCAAGAACATTGCGGTGTTGACGCCGCATATCGGAAAAACCGGTTGGCTCACCTGTTCTCGCCTGAGTGTTCAATCGCTCGAAACCGAAGATACCTTGATCTTTTCGGGATTCACCGATGCTCAAGAGCCGCTCGAAGCCTCGGCTTGCCATCGTTTGTTCGATCTGCCGGGCAGGGTCAGTAGCAATCACGGTCAATATCCAACCGTTCCTGCCAAGCTTCAGGGATTGCTTATTGAAGCGACATCCCGCCGCCAAGCGGAGTTTCTGACCGAGCTTGCCGCCAAGAATGGCCACTGGTTCGATACCGAGATGGACAAGCTCGACCGCTGGGCCGATGACCGCCGCACGGCCCTCAAGGCCGAACTTGAGGAACTCGACCAAGAGATCAAGGAAACGAAGAAATCCGCCCGCATGGCCCCCAACCTGCCCGAGAAGTTGGAACTTCAGCGGAAGTTGCGGGGCCTGGAGACAAAACGGGACGAGGCATGGCGGGCTTTCGACGCCGCCGGCCGCGACATCGACCGGCAGAAGGACGCTTTGCTGGATGAAATCAGCAACCGGTTGGAACAGAAGACCGAGTGCAAGACACTCTTCACCTTGAAGTGGAGTCTGAAATGAAACCTATCCATTGCCACGGTTCTTACACAGGATAAGCCATGAAAGACTCTCAGGACCATTCAGCAGTCGGCCCTGCGGCTGGCTTCCTATTTCAATTTGAGCGAGCCTTCTTGCATCTGGCCAAGAGTGGCAAGGGAGCCGTCATCGGAATTGAGACTGATGACGATGTTGCTTTGAAAACTGCGGATGGCAAGGTTGTTTGGGAGCAAAGCAAACTTTCCCTTCAGAATCAGGGGCACCCTTTCACCGACAAGAGCAAAAATCTTTGGAACACGCTAGGAATCTGGCTTGCAAAGTTGCGTCAGGACACCACTCCGCCACATCGGGTAGCACTATACCTCGTTACCAACCGCCCCGTTCCTTGCTGCCTTGCCCGTAAGCTTTCTGAAGCAAGCCGTGATGATGATTTAGCCCTAGGTCGCTGCGTGGATGAGTTGAAGAAGTGTGGCACGTCCGAACAATCTGACGTTCAGAAGCTGATGAACTCCGTGTTGGCGTTCACTGATGATGAATTGAAGGCCATGATTTCGTCCATCGAATTGATCGATGCAGGTCACACAACTTTGCATAACTCATTGCGTATCGACACAACCGCTGCACTAGCATTGCCTCCAGGTATTGATGAGCTATCGGTATATCACGAGTTGTCTGGTTGGATTCAGGACGTTGTGCTCAACGCTTGGCATTCAAAGAGACCTGCATGGATTGAATTCGATGTCTTCAATAATCGAAAGTACCTGTTGGTGATGGACAGACTCCGGCCACGTGTTCTGGAACGTCCTGAAACGGCTATTGTCGTCACCGACGCAGACCGCACGAATGCAGAGTGTGAGCATTTCGTCGATCACCTCAACCTGATAACCCTTGATGGTGACGACATTGCCAGTGCCATTGATGACTACCTCCGGTTCAACATCGAGTATTCACGGCTATTGCAGGAGGGCGATGTTGGTGGCAAAGACTGGGATGCTTTCTTCTCTGAACTGACAAGACGTTGGAGGAATCTATTCCGCCGTGCCCTAAGCACAAACCAGTCCCCATCACGAGAGGTCTTGGGGCAAGACATCCTTTTCGACACGATCGCCAGCCAATATAGACCTGTGCTTGCCGGGATTCAGACGGTTTACGACTACTTTGCTGCGGGCGGATATCATCGTTTAGCAAATGCCGACCATGTGTGGTGGCATCCAGACTACAGTTCCAAGGAGCAGGCAGTAGCCTGATGGGAGCGATGGACATTCAATTTGAACAGCGAGTCCTTCAGAACCCATTGCTGAGCGGGCTAGTGATGTGGCGGTATGTTCGAGCCTATTATGACGCAACGGACCAGTCCGAGGCTCCAGACCTGCGTACTTCGCTTCTTGTTTTGCCGATGGCCCTGCACAAAAGAACGGTTGGAATTATCCACCGCATGCACAAGACAAGTGGACTTGCCAAAGCACTGACTGATGATCCATTTATTCGTGTCGGGTTGCAAGAACGGGTCGATGGTTTTACCGGCCTGAGCTTTCGGGCTATCCATGTTGCCTGTTGTGCTCGTCTTTTGGCTTTGGACAAAACCGGACGATGGCCATGCTTGGTACCGACCTCGATTGTGAGAAACGCCCCCACCGATCTGGCTCCATCCGCAGAGGATGCGAGAAGAATGCTCCGCACCGCTGAACGACTAGGCTTCTGGTTTGCGAGCATGGACTTTGACACACTTTGCTTGACCCTCAACATCGACTTCTGACCATGAATTTCATCCTTCATCAAATCTTGCTGTTCCCCAAGGACAAAACAAAGAGGATAAGGAATGTTGATTTCACCCCCGGCGTCGTCAATGTCGTGACGGGAACAAGTGCCAGAGGCAAGTCAGCCCTCTCAAAGATCATTGACTACTGTCTTGGTAGTTCAAAATGTGCAATTCCAGTTGGCCCCATCCGTCAGACTGTGGAATGGTACGGCATTATTGTTGAGATTGGGTCGCAAGTTTGTTTCTTTGCTCGGCGTGATCCTGGGAAAAAGCAAGCTACAGACGACTACTGCGTGGAAGAAGGCCCACACCTAGCCATTCCGCTCAGACCCGAGAAGAACGCAAACCGCAAATCCGTCTTGGAAAAGATAAACACATTGGCCGGCTTGCCGAATTTAGAACTAGCACCAGGCAAAACGAAGGTTGGGTATGACGCTCGTCCCAGCTTTAGGGACTTAGTTGCTTTCAATTTTCTTCCTCAGCACATTGTCGCTAATCCGCAGACTCTTTTTTTCAAGGCGGACACGGCGGAGAATCGGGAGCGACTTCAGAGAGTGTTTCCTCTGGCTCTCGGTGCGGTGACGGCCGATTACCTGCTAGCTGAACATGAAGCCCATGATCTGAAAAGGCAATTGCAGACATTGGAAAGGGACTTGGAACGTCATCAAAGTGCCAACACTGCATGGCTGGCCGAATTGGATAGCTTCTATGCAAGTGCCGTCGAACTAGCGCTGGTCTCCACAACGAATATTCGTCCAACGTCCAGCAGCCAATACATCGACGTATTTCGACGGATAGTAGCCGACGCGTCTCGGCAAGAAGTCGTTGCGTCTCCGGGAGGCACGGAAGACGCCGTTGCCCGATTGACGGCCAGCTTCGACCAGGAGCGTGATTTCGCTCGCAGGCTGTCCTATGCTCGCAGGCAACTACAGAGACTGAAGCAACTCACGCGATCGGTTGAAGATTTCAGTGGGGAACTGCTCGCCCAATCGGCTCGGCTTGAAAGCGTGCCGTGGTACGACCGTCACCTGTCTAATAATGAGATTTGTCCGTTCTGTGGCGTTGAGAGCGACTCCGCACGAGTGGAGGTGGAGAAGCTTATCGACGCATCGAAGTCGCTCCAAGCAATGACGACCGCCGTGGAAAAGAGTCCGACTTCCTTGGAGCGAGAGCAGGCAGAGTTGGGACGGACGATTCGTTCTCTTGAAGAAGATATCCGTATCAACAGGCTTCAGCGAAGGGAACTCGAAGAACACTCCACGGAAGCCGCCGCCAGCCGGCAGACTACAGAAGAAGTCTTCAGATTTGTTGGCCGGCTTGAGCAGGCAATCAGAAATGCAGAAGTGTCAGACGAGGCTGGAGAACTGTCGGCGAAGATAGACCAGATCAAGAAGGAACTTGCGGCCGTTCAGAAGAAGATGAACAAAGAGCACAAGACCAAGAAGGAGAATGCTGCCCTGGAGAGGATCAGCTTGCTCATCGGGGAGTCAGCCAAACTAATGGACTTGGAGCGAAGAAACGAAATCGCAAAGCTCATACCTCGTGAATTGGCACTTGTCTTTGAGGACAAGGATGGCGACAAAGACTATCTCTGGGAAATTGGAAGCGGTGAGAACTGGATGGGGTATCATATCTCGCTTCTTCTGGCATTACACGAGTACTTCCTGACTCTGGATAGCTGTCCCGTTGCGAGCGTCCTTGTCATTGACCAGCCGACACAGGTTTATTTTCCAGCCCGCAATGACACATATGACCATCTCGTCAAAGACCAGCCAGCGGAGCCGGACAGGGTCAAGGAGTCCGGTGATATTCCGAAGGCAAGAAGGATATTTGAAACCTTGGCAGCGGGGATAAAACGAATGCAGGGCAAGCTGCAAATCATCGTAACGGAACATGCGGACGAACTCACTTGGGGTGGGGTGGAAAATGTTGTCGAAGTGGAGAATTGGCGAGATGACAGATTCCTCATTCCATCGGACTGGCTGACGCCAACAACATCCTCCAATGCGAACTAATCAGCAACGAGACACACGATCATGACGGACCCTATTGATAACTTTGATCTTCGTTCCGCCGACATTGCCGAAGAGAAACGCCAGGAGATGCTGCGGCTGTTTCCGGAAATTCGCACAGAAGGGGGCAAGATCGACTTCGAGCGATTGAAGCTGGCACTTGGCGAGACCGTGGACATGGGCCGCGAACGCTATGGGATGAACTGGCCGGGCAAGGCCGAGTGCTTCAAGACGATCCAGATGCCAAGCTTGGGCACACTCCGCCCTTGCCCCGAAGAGAGCGTCAACTTCGACACAACCGAGAACCTGATCATTGAGGGGGACAATCTCGAAGTGCTGAAGCTCTTGCAGAAGTCATATCTCGGCAAGGTCAAGATGATCTACATCGACCCTCCCTATAACAGAGGTAGCGACCTCATCTATCCCGACAATTTCGCCGAATCGCTGCAAACCTACTTGGAATACACAGGCCAGGTCGATGCCGAAGGCCGGAAATTTGGCACCAACACAGAGGCCGATGGAAGATTCCATTCCAAATGGCTGAACATGATGTATTCGCGGCTGTATATGGCTAGAAATCTGTTGCGGGATGACGGAGTGATATTCATCAGTATTGACGAGCACGAATCTGTCAATCTGAAGCGACTGTGTGATGAAATCTTTGGAGAAGAGAACTTCTGTTGTGAGTTTGTTTGGCATACTGAAGGAAACACAGATAACCAGTATTTAATCAAGATCGTACACGAGTATATCCTGGCCTACTACAAGGACTGTAATCACGCAGAAGAAGCCATCGGCCATGTGATCGATCCGACAACTCCGAAAGAAAGCAACCTCTGGAAGGGACTTGCTGACAACAATATTAACAAGAATAGCCCAGCCAACCCTCCGGACATCGTTGAACTGCCAGTTGGATTTCCCTGTGCAGAGGAAACGCTGTCGTATAAAGGAAAGGAAGTTGACGAGGAGTTTTTCCACGTAACCCACCAAGAGAAGTTTATTTCAGAGCAGGTCCAACAGAAATACAATATTGAGAAAAAGTCTGGACTTCCGATAAAACTTGACGACCTTGAAGTGCGAGACTTCAAGACCGTGAAGCCATGTCGCATTTACGGTGGTTTCGCCAACCGCAAGAAACTCTTGCAGTTCATAGCGAATGGCTGCAATCCAATAGTCGATGAAGGAACGCCTTTGCGATTCTACCTGAATTCAAATGCGGCAGTCCGATATCATCGAGAAAATGAAAAGCCACGAAACATTCTGTCGGTCTTGAGAGGATTTGGAACTACAGAGAAGACCAAAACCTATCTGAAAAGCATCGATATTGAATATGACTACCCCAAACCTGTTGGACTAATCCAGTACCTCTTGAAAATTGGTTGTGAAGGTGACGGGATTGTGCTGGACTTCTTCGCTGGCTCGGGGACTACGGCGGAAGCTACGTTACTGGCCAACAACGAAACAACTTCGAGTAGGCAATTCATCGTTGTTCAGCTACCTGAACCTACGGGCTCAAGCGTGTATCCGACCATTGCTGATATTTGCATAGACAGAGTCCGAAAGGTCGTCCAAAAGCTGAACATTGAACGTTCGGGTACGCTTTGCTTTGATGACAAGAAGGAGCCGATCCAGGGCTTTCGGGTATTCAAGCTTGACCAATCCAATTTCACGACGTGGGACGCAGGGCTTGAACACGACGCAGAAAAGCTCGAACGACAGCTTGAGCTTCACGTCGAACACATCCGCGACGGCCGCACCGACGACGACATTCTTTACGAGTTGTTGCTGAAGAGCGGTTACCCGCTTGCCGTTTCCGTCGAAAAGCAGACCTTGGCCGACAAGACAGTATACAACGTCGCCGAAGGGCTGTTCATCATTTGCATGGAGCGGGAACTGACGCTCGACCTAATCCGGGCGATTGCCGCCAAAAAGCCGGAACGGGTAGTTCTCTTGGACGAAGGGTTTGCCGGCAACGACCAATTGAAGGCCAACGCCGTGCAAATCTTCAAGACCAAGGGCGTCACCAGCTTTAAGACGGTCTGAAGGGAATCACCATGAAACTGCAATTCGACGCCAACCAACCGTTTCAACGTGACGCCATCGCGGCGGTGACGGAACTGTTTGATGGTCAACCCCAGGGATCGCCGGAGTATTCTGTCATCGAGGTGGGCGACTGGGGCGGCCTGTTTGCCGGGCAAGCCCAAACTGAATTGGGCGTGGGCAATCACCTATTGCTTGCACCTGAGAAGCTATTGGCGAACACAAGGAATATCCAGACACGCAACGACATTGAGATTGCTGACCCGACCGCTCCGCTTGAGGAGTGGGAACTGTTTGACACGGCCGTCAACGCGACCAGAACCTGCCCGCACTTCTCTGTCGAGATGGAGACGGGCACGGGCAAGACCTATGTCTATCTGCGGACGATCTTCGAGTTGTCCCGCCGCTATGGCTTTCAGAAGTTCATTATCGTGGTGCCCAGCGTGGCAATCCGCGAGGGCGTACTGAAAAACATCGAGATCACGGCCGAGCACTTCCGGGCGTTGTACAACAACCTGCCTTTCGAGCACTTCGTTTACGACGCGAAGAAGGTCAACCGCTTGCGGCAGTTCGCCGTGAGCAATATGGTGCAAATCCTGGTTATCAACATCGACGCCTTCCGCAAGAACTTCACAGGAACCGAGGAGGAGCAGAAGAGCAACGTCATTTACAGGGAGATGAACCAACTTTCCGGTCGTGCCCCGATTGAGTTCATCCAAGCCACCCGGCCCATCGTCATCATCGACGAGCCGCAGAGCGTGGACGCTACAGAGAAAGCCCAGGAAGCGGTCCGGGGACTCAACCCTCTTTGCACCCTTCGCTATTCCGCCACCCATCGGAACCCGTACAACCTGATTTACCGGCTTGACCCGGTGCGAGCTTTCGAGCTTCGGTTGGTCAAGCAGATCGTTGTCGCCAGTGCCGCCGCCCACGGCGGGGCCAACGACGCTTTTGTCCGGGTCGAACAGATTAAGTACAAGCCGAAGATTCAGGCCAAGCTTCGCATCCACGAGCAGGGGCCGGACGGCCCGAAGGAGAAGTCGGTCACGGTCAAGAACGGCACTGACCTCTTCAGCGTGTCGAATGAACGGGCATGTTACCAGGACGGCTTTGTCGTTGCCGAGATCAACGCCGAACCGGCCAACGAGTACATTCGTTTCAACAACGGCCGGGTAATGCGACTAGGCGAGGAAAGCGGAGGGATGCGGGACGACGTGTGGCGCGCACAGATCAAGCACACGGTCAAGAAGCACTTGGAAAAGGAATTGCAGCTTCGCGGTCGGGACGTGAAAGTCTTGAGCCTGTTCTTCATCGACCGCGTGGCCAACTATCGCGACTACGCCGAATCGGGCCAGCCGGTGAAGGGCAAGTTTGCCGAAGCCTTTGAAGTGGAGTTGGCCGAGTTTGCGAAAGACAGTCGGTACGCACCGCTGGAATGGATGAAATTGCCGATGGACCGGCTGCACAACGGCTATTTTGCTCAGGACAAGAAGGGAATCTTCAAGGATTCCAGCGAGAGCCGTGACACCCAAGCCGACGATGAAGTCTACAACCTGATCATGAAGGACAAGGAACGGCTGCTTTCCGAGGAAGAGCCGCTTCGGTTCATTTTTAGCCATTCCGCCCTACGGGAAGGCTGGGACAACCCGAACGTCTTTCAGATATGCACGCTGAACGAGAGTCGCAGTGCCATGAAGAAACGGCAGGAAATCGGCCGCGGCTTGCGATTGCCGGTGAATCAATTCGGTCAGCGGGTATTTGACGAATCGGTCAACAAGCTCTTCGTCATGGCCAACGAGAGCTACGAAGACTTCGCCCGTGCCTTGCAGACCGAATACGAAGAGGATTGCGGCGTCACGTTCGGCAAGGTGC
>Ga0074199_1002390_pt1 | contig 11487 bp, 10 predicted proteins | sample EPASupsiteSAE347_FD_64528 | JGI IMG/M metagenome (GOLD analysis project Ga0074199, IMG submission 64528) | Bioremediated contaminated groundwater from EPA Superfund site, New Mexico - Sample SAE3-47 | ecosystem: Environmental > Aquatic > Deep subsurface > Groundwater > Contaminated ...
GACCCACCCTTCCTTACTGCCCAGGTATTCGACCGGATTGGTCAGGAGGAGGAACTGGACCCCCTCTTCCTTCGCATGATGGACCTCTTCCTTCCGGGCGGGCATTTCTACCTCACTCCGCCGTCGGTGTGGGAGGGCGATGGCCGCGAGGCCTTCCCCTATCGCGATTCTCCTTGGATCATCTGAAAAAGATCCACCAGATCAACGCAAATACGGGAACCAGTAGGGGCAAGGAATACTTGACCATATATTCAATAAAGCTCGGTGTTTTTACCCCTGCATGTTCTGCAATTGATTTGACCATGAAATTCGGCCCGTTCCCTATATACGTCATGGCCCCGAAAAGGACGGCGCCCGCAGAAATCGCTTGGATATAGCGCCAGGAATCCGCCGCCAGCGGCTGAACGGCAGAAGGGAGAATCTGCAAGTGGTGAAGATCCGTGTCGGTCAGCGTTCCCAGCATTGCCTTCATGTGCATCGGATTATCGACGCTCAATCCGTGGAGACCGAAGGAGGCGCTCAGAAAGTTCAGATAGGTGGGCGCGTTGTCGAGGAAACTGGAGAGTAATCCGGAACACCAGTAAAAATGGGCTGGTGCAGCGATACCAAGCCTTCCGGCGTTTAACTCCAGCCAGTCAAGCGCGGGAACCATAGTGGCAAAAATGCCTGCGAACAGAATGGCCACTTCCTTGATCGGAACGAAGTTGAATTCGTTTCTTTCATGAACTTCCCGTTTGGTTGTAAAATAGCTCGCCGTTGCCGCGGCGGCCATGACGATCTCGCGAAACGGCTCATGAAGAAAGACCGCACCCACAATAATCAGAAGAAAGACGATATTATGAAGTCCTTCAACCAAAGCGTGCTCGCCCTCTATTTCGATTTCATGTTCCATTTCATCAGGAAGCTTCCGATAGTTGTGCCGGTCGATAAGATAAAAGATAAGCAGAACAGCCCCGGTAGCGAGCAACCAGATCATCCAGGTGCGGCCGATCACCCAGAAAAAAGGCACCCCTTTGAGGTAACCGAGGAAGAGCGGCGGATCCCCGATAGGCGTCAGCAAGCCCCCGATGTTGGAGATAATAAAGATGAAAAAGACGATGTGATAGCCGGAGATGCGGTATTTGTTGACACGGATGTAGGGCCTGATCAGGATCATCGAAGCCCCTGTCGTGCCGAGCAGATTGGAGATCACCGCACCGATACCCAGAAGAGCCACGTTGGCAAAAGGGGTCGAACGCCCTCTGATTCTGATGTGGATGCCTCCGGATACAATGAACAGCGATCCGATCAGGGCGATGAAACTAACATATTCCATACCCGTGGCAAGCATTCGCGTCCCGTTATCAAGAATAAAATAATAATAAGCAATAGGAATCGCCCCAAGGGAAAGAGAAACATAGGGATAGCGATGCTCCCACCAGCGGCTGCTTATGAACGGCATGAGGGCAATCGCCAGAAGCAGCAAGGTAAAGGGCGCGATCATGATGGGATGAACAGGGACGATAGCGTATTCCAGGGCAAAACTGCTGCCTTCCCAGGAAAACAGTATGACACTTGCGAATATAATTACATAAATTGATTTTACCGACATTTCATCTCCCGCAATCGGCAGTTAATTGAAACAGGCTCCGCCCAAACAATGAATTCCGAAATTGCCTTTATGAGCAAAAGCTAAATTCTGCAAAAATCACATAGAAGGTGGTGTAGCCGGGCGCCGTCTTTCCCGGTCCCAAGTGATAACGCCATTATAAATGACTTTGCTGTCATGGGTGATTTTTTGTACTATTTCCTCTTACTTTCACTGGTATAATTCTTCCTATCATTGTAAGGGAGGCGTGAACCGGGCCAAGTAGCACCCGGATCACGCTTGGCACAAGAACACGCTTTTTACATTTTCTATAAAGATTATTCGACAACTGCAGCAAAGTCACCCGCCATAAGTACGACATCCGCACACGTAATTACCTACATTGACATCTATTTTTTATAAGCTCCGCAAGTGAAAACATAATTATCCACTTTCTCCACATAAGCCGTTTTGGGCTCAATCTTTTTTGTTGTAGGATTTGTGAATTTGTAATCCTGCCAGCCATGACCTTTCGATTTGGCAATAGTGATCCTCTCTTTTATCATAAATACACCATCAGGATCTCTCATACCAATCATGTCCTTGCCAACCATTGCCTTATTAGCCCCATGCGCCAGGCATTTACCATCCATGTCATATACGGTTACATAAAGATCACTCTTAACAAACTGCCCTTTAGGGTTATTGATTTCCGCAAAGGTTTTATCTTTTCCATTGGCCTTGTAAAACGCAATGGCCTTCTTCACCAGCGCGTGAGCCTGATCCGTTGTCCCGGCTGCATACACTTGAGCTGAAATACCTACAGTAAAAAACACCAGAATAAAGATATACATCAGCTTTCTCATAGCCTTACCTCCCTTTCTTTTTTACCCTGTAACTTACGACATAATGTGAGCCATCAATTCCTCATTTCTTTTAATTCATTTATCAGGAGAGGAAGTGTCTTTTTTATATCTCCAACAATGCCTACATCCGCCATGCCAAAAATAGCTGCATGGGGGTTCTGATCAAGAGCCAGTACATACTTGGCCTTTTCAAATCCTGTTGTATAATGCATCGCTCCGGACGCGCCCAGACTAATGAAAAGTTTTGGACTTACAACTTTTCCACTCTGTCCGATCATCCGGTCTACCGGGACAAATCCTTTATCTGTAACCGGCCGCGTAGCTCCCAGCGCTCCGCATATAACATCAGCTAATTCTCTAACCCGGTCAATTTCACCTGCCGAACATACACCCCAGCCCGCGGCTATGACGATATCTGCACCTTCAAGAGGCAACTCGCAAGATGGGGCTTCATGTACTTCTATGGTTTTTGCCCTAAACAATTTATTGGAAAGCTCAACTTTTGTTTTTAGGAGTTCGAAAGGCCGTCCATAGACAGGCACAGGGCAATCGAAAAGACCGGGTTTCACCGTTGCCATTTGAGGTCTTTTTTCGGGACAAATGATGTCGATTCTTTTGCTGCCTCCCCATCCGGGGACGGTCTGATGCAGCAAAGGTTTACCATCGCGGTCTTCAATTCTCAATTCTATACAATGGGCGGTCAAGCCGGTGCCGGCTTTTGCAGCTACACGCGGTGCCAGGTCATCACCTATGTCGGTCGAACTAAATAAGAAGATTGACGGCTTATTCTCTTTGATAAGATCGGCTATGATGCTGGCATAAGCTTCACTCTGGTAGCAATGAAGTTTTGGATCTTCTACGGCATAGACCTTTTCAGCACCGTATGCAGCCGCCTCAGGCGCCAGAGCGCTAATTTCGTCGCCTACGAGCACGGCCGCTACCTTAGCTCCGATTCCGGAACCGAGAACAACCGATTTCCCCAGCAACTCCATGCCACCCTTAGTTATTTTGCCGTTCCGGACCTCGCAATAGACCCAGATTTCTCGACTGTAACTCATGTTACCTCCTTTTAAATAGCCTGCAACTCTTTTAATCTTGCTATCGCCTGCTTCACTATCTCTTCAGGAATGCCCTGAAAAACTTCATGACGACGATTTTGCTTGAATTCGGACATTTCCGCCATCTGTGTGGGAGAACCTGCTAATCCCACGTCTGCTGAAATAAGGCCGACTTCATTCAAGCCATATGTTTTGAGACTTTTGGACGCCATGTTCATGATCCCTGAAACGGTCGGAATCCTGGGATCGTTTGCTTCATTATAGACGGCAATCAGTGCCGGTAAAGTCACCTCTATTTTCATATAGCCATTCTCCAACCGTCGCTCCGCAATGAGATATTCGGGATTTTCAATCTTGAACGATCTGACGCCAGTTACATGCGGTATATCAAGATATTCAGCCAGTTGCGGTCCGACCTGTCTGGTTCCTGAATCGACCGTTTCGTAACCACAAAGAATCAGATCAAACTCGCAAAATTTCTTAATAGCGGACGCCAGTGTGTATGATGTCGCAACTGCATCTGCACCTGCAAACGCCCTGTCTGACAAGAGAATTGCTTCATCAGCACCCAGCGCCAGCGCCTCTTCCAGAACTTCCATGGATTGCGGAGGCCCCATGGTGAGTACGGTTATTTTCCCACCGTATGTATCCTTAATTTGAAGGGCTGTCTCGACTGCATTTAAGTCATTAGGGTTCATAATGAGCGGCACTCCTTCACGCTTCACCAATTTTGTCACGGGATCCAATGTAATCCGGTCAAAATAGAGCGGATCCGGAACCTGTTTGATGCAAACAATCAAATTCATAATATGACCTCTTTATCTAAAGTAATTCAGCCTTATTCGATCAGGACGTAATCGATCGTCCTATGGTCACCCGCATAGCTTCCTGGGTACCTCCGGCCGTAAGGAGTTCCAGCGCATCCCTCAGGAATATCTCGACACGGTATTCCGGTGATTGACCGTAAGCGCCCATCAACTGTTGCGCCCTGATGCAGTTCTTCAGGGCCATATCCACAGAATGCAACTTTGCCCTGGAAATTTCCGGCGCCATTTCCCGTGGGCTTTTCCCCCGATCAAGCATCCATGCGGCCAAATAACAGAGCCAGCGTGTGGCTTCTATTTCCGTGTTCATATCAGCCAATGCGAATTGTATAGCCTGGAGATTTGTAATCGGCTTGCCATAAATAATCCGCTCTTTACAGAATTTCAGCGCTCCATCATAAGCCCCCTGCATGGCTCCCAGGGCAACCCCCGCGGCTCCCGTCCTACCGATTGTGGATATGGTGGTTAAAGTCGCATTCATACCCTTTCCTTCTTGTCCGATCAGATTGTCTTTTGGAAGCCAGCAGTCAGCAAAAACCAGTTCGTTAACAGGGAGGCACCGAACGCCAGGCCGGGGCTCCCGCCTCGTTACCTCATAACCCTTCGTTCCTTTTTCAACATAAAAGACACTGAATTTATCTTCTGTCCTGCATAGAAATCCCAGGTAATCGGCAACCTCGGCATTGGTAATGAAGGTCTTTCTTCCATTGACTGTATATCCATGCCCATCGCGAACTGCCGTGGTCATCATGTTTGTGGGATCGGAACCGCCGCTTGCCTCCGTGACTGCGAAGGCACTGATTGTTTTGCCGCTACATAATCCCGGCAGTAATTTTTTCCTTTGATCTTCATTTCCAAACGACTCGATGGCAAACATGAGCAGATTGCCCGCCTGGAAAAAAACCCCAAGACTCGGAAAGACGCGGGACAATTCCTCTATAACAATCATCCGTGCCAAGTGCCCCATTCCATTACCGCCATATGATCCCGAGTTCACCAATCCGATCAAGCCCAACCGGCCCATTTCTTCGGTAATATCAAATGGGAATTCTCCCTTTTCATCGAGTTCCAATGCTCTGGGAGCAACTTTCTTTTCAGCAAACAACCTGACTGCCTTCCTCAACATTTTATGTTCTTTGCTTAACTCAAAATCCATTAACCCCTCCTCATCGATGTCATAATACTGTCTCGCACCAAGATATTGATGAACTTTATGAAAATTCTTTGCAGAATACCCCGCGGCTTGCCGCGGGGAGCTTCACTTATCCTGAAATTTACAAGTGCATCATCCCAAGTCCACATCGTTCATGACCCGTCAGCTTGTGAAAACCCGATTGACCATATATGGTAACACACAGCCATTCAGCGTTCCTCACTATGGCGACTTTAAAAAGAACACTGGCACTTACAGGGTATATGATGACCCCTTCCTCCGCCTCTAACGAAGCATGCACAACGGCATGCATTTCTCGCGTTGTTTTTTCTATCACCTTCTCATTTAATGCTGCCGACATAATGTTGCCGATTAACTTTGAATGAGCATCCTCTTTTTGCGTTATCCCTCCAATCTCTGTAGCTGCGCATCTAAAGCCTTTTTTTCTCAATATTGCTTTGATTATTTCTTCTTCCTCTCTGTTACAACTCATGGCTAAAATCAAAGCACCTCTTCCAATGGTCAGATTGCTGATCAGATCGATATTCTTCTCCATCAAACAGTCCTCCTTTTTATTTATTCTTGTTATGTAGACGGAATGAATATATAATCTAATTCAGCAAATACTTCTACATTGAGCATAAACAAGGACCTTACTTTCCAAAACATAAAAGCCGCCAGCATATCTCCGCTATCGGTAGAAACCCAGTAACCCGATTAAAAAAGCGGCTGGAACTCCGCACATTCCTGTAATCAATAACTTAGTAAAAAATTTGTTTTTGTCAGTTGCATCAGTAGCTGAAGCCATGGCTAACGCACCTAAAGTTGAAAAGGGACTAACGACCACCACATGAGCACCGACAACAATACCGGTAATCAGGGAACTTGCTGTTACAGTCCCCCCCATATGCTTAACAATTCCGGGGACGGTGGGGATAAGAGTCGGCATCACAACTCCCATTGCACTGGATGCAGCAGACATAATCCCGCCAGTCGCCGCCATGATAGGCGCAGCTGTGGTTTCGTTCATAAGCGCTGCAAGCATTTTGGACAAAGTCGCTATGCCGCCACTGAGTTTAACAACCTCAACCAAGACAGCAACACCGGAGACCATTAGTAATGTCCCCCACGGTACCGCCGCGATTGACTTGTTTTGATCGGCCGTTTTCATTAATAGTAATATAGCCGCTCCAGTTAATGACGTGAGGCCGATATCCCATTTGAAAAATATTATGCCGCAAACGACTAATCCGATAACGGCCAGGGTTATTTTTTGTTTCCCGTTAAAATCCGTCAGCTCTGTTTGTTCTTTGGCAATGCCCTTGAGCTTTAGCCCGCCAAACATCACATAGAAAATAACCCCCATCAGCGTACCGGCAGCCAACATACTCAGAAAAATGTTTGTACTTAGATCCAATCCCTGTTGTGCCGTCCATGTATTAGCGACTATACCAGACGGGGCAAGTGGCGAGAGTGCTCCCGCAAGCGAACCGGCAATTACCAAAGTGGCCATCAGCATGTCCGGAATATCATCAATTTTTGCTATTTCCATAGCGATGGGAAGCATGATAGCAGGAACAACGATCCCCCCTGGGCCCGCTGCCGATAGAATTGCGCACATAACAAAAAATATGATCGGCAACAGCTTGTTATTCCCCTTTGCCAGACGAGTCACTTTTTTTGCCAGTAATTCTAAGGTACCATTGACATTAGCGATGCAAAAAATAAACGTCATACCCATCAACATGATGAATAACTTGGTCGGCCAGCCGCCTATAATCTTACCAAATGGCAGACCAGCAACAAAATGGCCAACAATGAAGGCAAGGCCAAGACTTATCACTCCGGTATTGATGTTAGTCTTAAAGCCAATAATAATGGCCGCGACAAGCACAATAAGTGTAAATAGCTGAATATCCATTTTTATTTCCCCCTCTCTTGAATATTAATGCTTAAGCAACTTTCTGATGGCCTGTGGTTTGTGCCGGTGCTTGATAATATGCACTCAAGAATTAAAGAAAAACCTGAGTACCCTCCCTGCGACGAATACTTTCCTCTCTCTTCATTAATTCCACTCATACTGTTTCCCTTTTTTTCAAGTTGACCATATTAATCAAATCCCTGTTTAACGATTACACGATACCCTTTTGATGCAAATCTGCGATGTCCTCTTTTGTCAAGCCCGCGAACTTTTGAAGGACCTCGTATGTGTGCTGCCCTAAAATTGGTGCCGGCGCCTGTATTGATCCGGGAGTGCGTGACAGCTTGACGGGTATGCCGGCATATTTTAATTTTCCTGCTACCGGGTGCTCAATTTCAACGAACATATCGCGCGCCCGAAGTTGCGGATCTTCCATAACGCGATCTATGGAGTTGATCGGTCCGTGCGGAATACCTGTCTTTTCTAAAGCTGAGGTCAATTCAGATAAGGTCATTTTGGAAAATGCCGCTTCTAAAATGTTTTTCAATTCCTTATGGTTCTTGGTACGATTCTCTCCATTTACAAAAAGAGGATCAGATGCAAGCTCTGGTTGAGCAATGACATCTTTGCAGAGCAGCTCCCATAACCGCTGGCTACCGGCTCCGATGACTACAAGACCGTCTTTCGCACTGAATGAGTCAAACGGTGTGACAGAAGGGTGCCGGTTCCCCAATGGTTTAGGAACTCGTTGTTCCACCTGAAAGCGTGCAATTGCGTTTTCCAGTGCAGCAACTAAGCCATCAAACATTGCCACATCCACTTTCTGCCCTTTTCCTGAAACGTTACGATGATACAACGCCATCATGATACCGAACGCAGTATATAAACCCGGAATAATATCGCCTACCGATGTTCCAACCCTGCATGACGGACCGCCTTCGGGACCTGTAAGACTCATAATGCCGCTCATTGCTTGGATAACAATGTCATAAGCGGGTTTTCTGCTATAGGGCCCGCTATGCCCGAAACCTGAAACAGCGGCATAGATTATTTTCGGATTTACGGTTCTCAAATCCTCATACCCCAAATTCCATCGTTCCATAGTGCCGGGACGATAATTTTCGACGATTACATCAGCTTTTATAATCATCTTCTTTAGCAACTCTTGTCCCTCATGTTTCCGTAAATCCAATGTCACCGATTTTTTCCCGCGGTTTATACTCATGAAATAAGCACTTTCCTTACCGATAAACGGAGCAAAATTTCTTGAATCGTCTCCACTTTCTGGAGCTTCAATTTTAATAACATCTGCTCCAAAGTCGGCCAGCAACATGGTTGAATAGGGCCCTGATAAAACTCGTGTTAGATCAACTACGGTTATGCCATCCAATAATTTCATAGTTACTCCTTACATTTGGTTTTTTTGATCGGTCACAATTTTCCCTGAGCTATTGAATTCCTCTGCACTTCATCGCATGGCCATGCGGAAAATAAAAAAAAGGAGCTTCTCACAAGGATATATATCCTGCGTAATCGGCTCCCTAAGTCACTAAATCACTAATTGAGGAATCTACAATCTTCCCTCAATGCCTCGTCTTATTCATTTTATCAGTCTATACGGTTTCTTTTTCTCCTAATGAAAATAACTTCAATTTATATATTCGATTAATTTGAGATAAATATCGTTGCCAATTATTTTAACTTGCGTAGACAACAAAAAAAGGGAACCACCGCAATAAATTTCGCTTCGCGTAGGTTCCCTCAATCACTTTGTCTCTATTTAAGATATTTTGTTAAATATCTTAACCCCACTATGGCACATCTCTAATCATAATTATTTTCATTTGTCAAGACTTTTTTTATCACAAAAGCACTAATGTTTATGAAATCAACGAGGCCTTTGTCCCCCAGCCTATATCTCCTGCCGGGCCATGGGGTTCAGGAGACCGCTATTTTGCCGGGAGCTTCAACCTCTAAGGCTGAGCCATCGCTCTCGCTATCTCTTGATCTGAACGGGGGACTAAGTCAACGGCGGCAACTCCTTCATGAGTTGGAGCGCCGCAAAGCCAAACATTGAAATAGACGACATTATTAATAGATTCATACCATTACATACAAAGGCACTTAAAATGGGTTTTACGGCGGACAACCCTTTTCGTTATAAATTATCACATCACGAATAGGTGGACAGACACGGATCAAGATTTCCACCGTCGTTAGATTTTGTTGCTGGCCCCCGGAACGGCTCCCGATAAGGCCTGATGGATCGCCTGGGCGGCCTTGCGTCCCGCCCCCATGGCCAGGATAACGGTGGCGGAACCGGTGACGATGTCTCCCCCGGCGTAGACGCCGCGGCGGGTTGTCTCTCCCGATTCTCCCTTGGTGATGATGTAACCTTTTCTATTGGTCTCCAGCCCCGGCGTCGTGGACGGCACGATGGGGTTGGCCATCGTGCCGACGGCAACGACAACCGTATCCACATCGATGACAAACTCCGATCCGGGCATGGGAACGGGGCTGCGACGGCCCGAGGCGTCCGGCTCTCCCAGTTCCATCCGGATGCATTTGACCCCCGTGACCCACCCTTCCTTACTGCCCAGGTATTCGACCGGATTGGTCAGGAGGAGGAACTGGACCCCCTCTTCCTTCGCATGATGGACCTCTTCCTTCCGGGCGGGCATTTCTACCTCACTCCGCCGGTAGATGATATAGGCGTTTTCCGCCCCCAGGCGCAGGGCCGTCCGGACGGAATCCATAGCCACGTTGCCGCCGCCGACGACGGCGACGTTCTTTCCCCGGACAATGGGTGTATCGTATTCGGGAAACCGGTAGGCCTTCATGAGGTTCGACCGGGTCAGGTATTCATTGGCGGAGTAAATGCCGCTCATATTCTCCCCGGGGATATCCATGAAAACGGGGGCTCCGGCGCCAACGGCGATATAGACGGCGTCGAAACCTTCCGCAAAGAGTTCGTCGATCGTTTTCAGGCGTCCGACGACGGCGTTGGTGACCACCTTAACGCCGAGCTGCTTGAGATAATCGACCTCGGCCTCGACGATGGCCTTGGGAAGACGGAATTCGGGAATTCCGTATATCAATACGCCCCCCGCCTTGTGGAGGGCTTCGAAGACGGTAATATCATAACCGAGCTTGACGAGATCGCCGGCGATGGTCAGCCCCGAAGGTCCGGCGCCGATGACGGCGACCTTTTTACCGTTAGGGGGTGCAACCGCCGGGATAGTCACGGCACCCTGCTCTCTTTCGTAATCGGCGGCAAATCTCTCCAGGCGGCCGATAGCCACGGGTTCCCCCTTCTTGCCCAGGATGCAGGTCTTTTCACACTGATCTTCCTGGGGACAGACGCGGCCGCAGACGGCGGGGAGGCAATTTGTTTCCTTCAGGGTTCGGGCGGCCCCCAGAAAATCTCCCTCGGCAATCCGGAGGATGAATTCCGGGATCCGGACGTCAACGGGACAGCCTTCCACGCATCCGGGCTTCTTACACTGGATGCAGCGCCTCGCTTCCAATATGGCCGTCTCCGGGGGATAACCGCAGGGAACTTCGTCAAAGTTCTTCACCCTGTCTCCGGGGTCCTGCTCCGGCATTGCCTGGCGGGGTATTTTTTCCTTCTTGGGCTTGGTTTCTATTTCAGTCATATTCATTCCGCCTCAGTTTCCCTGCCACCCGCACCGGTGCCGTTCATACGACTGACCTTCCTGTTCGCAATACATGCGCAGGCGGCTGGTCAATAAATCAAAATCAACCTGGTGCCCATCGAATTCAGGTCCGTCCACGCAGGTGAATTTCGTCTTCCCCTCCACGGAAACCCGGCAGGCCCCGCACATCCCCGTGGCATCAACCATAATGGCGTTAAGGCTCACGATCGTCTTGATTCCGTAAGGACGGGTCAGGTTGGCAATGGCCTTCATCATGGGTACCGGACCGATGGCATAGACATGGTCGATCTTCTCGCCGCCGTCGACAATCTTTTGGAGGACATTGCTGACAAAGCCGTGGACGCCATAACTGCCGTCATCGGTGGTCACGATCAGTTCATTGCTCGCCGCTCTCATTTTTTCTTCCAGGATAATCAGGGAC
>Ga0074199_1002393_pt1 | contig 11463 bp, 11 predicted proteins | sample EPASupsiteSAE347_FD_64528 | JGI IMG/M metagenome (GOLD analysis project Ga0074199, IMG submission 64528) | Bioremediated contaminated groundwater from EPA Superfund site, New Mexico - Sample SAE3-47 | ecosystem: Environmental > Aquatic > Deep subsurface > Groundwater > Contaminated ...
AAAAAAGATAAAAAGAAGAAAGAAAAGAAGCTTAAAGAGAAGAAAAGGAGTTTCCTAGAGAGAGAGAGAGAGAGAGAGAGAGAGAGAATACCTTAATGCGTTAGACACTGGAGCACCTCCTTGGGGTTGCTGGTTCCGCTCTTTTGTTTAGGCTGAATACGAAATTATAATAACGCGGGGAGAGAGTTGTGTCAAGGGAATTGGGACAATTATTTGGGACAATTATTCACTTCAGCCTAGCTGGCTGCCGCTAAGTCCGTAAGAAACTTCGCTTTAAGCAAACCTTCCTTCCATTCACCCAAAGGTGTAGAATCCCACACAATACCTCCGCCTACACCCATTTCAGCCTTTCCTTTGTCTATAAGAAGCGTGCGGATAGGAATATTGAAAAATAGATCTCTATTGGGCGCAATATAACCAATAGCCCCAGTGTATATTTTTCGCTCCTCTAATTCAAGCCCTTGAATAATTTTCATCGCGCGGATCTTCGGAGCGCCGGTTACTGAACCTGAAGGAAATAACGCAGAAAAAAGCCTATAGAGCGGAATGTCTTTATCGATTTTCCCGGTAACCGTGGAAGTCATCTGGTAGAGTTTCTTATAACCAGCCACTTCAAAGAGCCTCGGTGCCCGGATATCAAGGCCTATCCTCCCCAGATCGTTCCTTAAAAGATCGGCGATCATGACATTTTCAGCCCTATTTTTCTTATCAAATTGAAAATGCGCCCTACGCACAAAATCAGACAATAAGTCGTTTCCCCTCGGCCAAGTTCCCTTCATCGGTTTAACCTGCGCTAACCCGCCTATTTTCTTTATGAACATCTCCGGAGACAAAGAAAGTATATGGAACGATTCTGTCTCAAGGTAAGCCGGATAAGGCACAGGTTGCTCTTTTAACAATTGATTGTATAAAACAAAAGGTTCCCCCTGAAATTCAAACATAAGCTTAATGCAATAAGTAATCTGATAGACGTCTCCTTTGGCTATATAATCCCGAATAGTGTTGATATTGTTAAAGTAATCATTTTGTGAAACATTGAGCCGGAGGTTCTTCAAAAAATTACGAGTGGAATGAATTTTTGTCCCTAAACTTCCCCGAATAGGTGAATCGTAAACACCAACATAAACCAGAGGAAAAGCATAATCTTTATCCATCCTCAAGGATTCTTCGAAACAATAACCCGACTCGTATGAAAAATAACCAGCCACAAAATATCCGGCAGCCAGCGCTTTTTCGATCTCTGCAAAACAAGCGCCGAAGGCCGAAGGATTATAGCAAGATATAATACCTGTTTTTGGCTTTTGAAATAAAAGCGGTTTATTTTCGAACTGGATTAAAATACGCATGGCCTTCATCAAGGTCTGGATGCCCGGTAGGAAGAACACAAGGCTAAAGGTCATGACCGTTTGTAAATTTATAGCTCAAAATCAGATTAATGTCAAATTACAAAATCCAAAATGAGTCCAAATGACAAATACCAAATGACAAAGCTTTTGTTTTGAAATTTGACATTTGAGTTTTGGATTTTGAATTTTGAATTTTGAATTTTGCCATCTGTCATTAAAGTTTTAACTTTTGTTTTGACTTTTTACTTTTGAGCTCTGATTTCTACTAATTTAATTATTCATATCTTAACGCCTCAATTGGGTCGAGCTTCGCGGCTTTCTGGGCAGGCCAAAGGCCAAAAACAACTCCCACTGCCAGAGAAAATGTCGTGGCTAAAATTACCGAAGACATAGATACCCTTACTGTCCAACCGGTAAAAATTGTTATCAGCATAGCGGCTCCGCTCCCCAGCAAAACTCCGGAGATCCCTCCGATAAAAGCCATCAATACCGCCTCTATAAGAAATTGAACCATAATGTCCTTATTGTTTGCGCCTATGGCCTTTCTTAAGCCGATTTCCCGCGTCCTTTCGGTTACCGAAACCAGCATAATATTCATTATGCCTATCCCGCCGACTAAAAGAGATATGGCGGCAATCGCTCCCAATAATAAGGACATTGTTTTGGTCGTAGTTTCCAACGTTTTCTTAATGTCCGACATATTCCGTATCTGAAATGAATCTTCTTCATTTTTACCAAGGCGATGTTGCTTAATAATCAATTTTTCAATTTCCTCCTGCGCAGGCTCTATCGCCTCCGGGCTTTTGGCCTCTACGAAAATATAGTCGATATATTGCTTTCCTAAAACCCGGTACATCGCGGTAGTTACAGGTATAACCACCACATCATCCTGATCCCTGAACCCGCCGCCTCCCTTTGGCGGCAAGATACCGATTACCCGGAAATTAAGCAGGTTGATTTTTATTGTTTCGCCAACAGGATTCTCGTCTCCAAAAAGCTCTTTGACGACAGTCGTCCCGAGAAGCACGACTTTATCTCTCATCCTTAATTCCTGCTCATTAAAAAATCTTCCAATTTCGGGAACAGCCGCGCGCATCAAGGCATAATCCACCCCGACACCGTTAACCTCGGTATTCCAATTCTTGTTGGCATAAACCAGTTGGCCTCTGCCCGAAACCGCTGGATAAATCCTGCTTACCAAATCAGTCATTTTACCTATAGCTGTAACATCATTATAAGTTAAACGGGTAAATGCTCCTGATTGCATAGCTACACCGTGTAATTTCGGGGAACCGGGCATAACCATCAAAAGGTTTGACCCCAAAGAAACCAATTGTTTCTCAATGGATTCCTTTGCTCCTTGGCCTATAGCAAGCATAGCGATTACCGCGGCAACCCCGATAAGTATTCCCAGAATCGAAAGAAACGCGCGCATTTTATGCGAGAGCATCGCGAAAGAAGCCTGCCGCAGATAATCCAAGAACTCTATGCTTCCTTTTACCGCGCTAGCCGAATGCGACAAAATATCTTTTATCAAGTTCTGGGGAATAGCGTTTCCCGGAGTTTTTATAACGGAGGAGGTAGAATTATCGGAAATAATCTTGCCATCGCGCATAGTAACAATTCTCTTGGCATGCGCGGCAATTTCACTCTCATGAGTAACAATAATGACTGTCTTGCCTTTTTCGTTGAGCTTTTTTAATACGCCGATTATTTCCTCTTTGCTTTTTGAATCGAGATTCCCGGTAGGCTCATCCGCGAAAATTATCGGAGGGTCATTTACAAGGCTTCTGGCGATTGCGACTCTCTGCTGCTGGCCTCCGGACATTTCGTTTGGCCGATGAAGCATTCTATCCTTTAATCCAACCTCTTCAATTCTCTTTGCGGCCTCAACCCTCAGATGTCGCTTTCCGGCGTAGATAAGAGGAAGCTCGGCATTCTCTAAAGCAGTCATTCTGGGCAACAAATGAAATTGTTGAAAAACAAAACCTACCAGCTGATTCCTAACCAACGCCAATTCCTGATCCGAAAGCTTTGTTACATTCTCACCGGCTAAGAAATATTCTCCCGAATCCGGCCTATCCAATAACCCCAAAATATGCATAAGCGTGGATTTACCGGAACCCGAAGCCCCCATAATAGCCACAAATTCTCCGGGTGAGATTTTTAGGGATACGTCTGAAAGCGCACGCACCTCTACCTTGCCCATTTGATAGATTTTAGATAAGTTATTTACTTGGATCATGCTTGGCATTATTTGCTTGCGCCATTTTTCTTCTTCTGCCCGAAAGGCATAAACGGATTAGAGCCCGCTTCGCTAGAAGGCAAAACGAACTTTTTGCTTCTTACTACTATCTTATCATTAACGCTTAGGCCGGAAACCACCTCCACATTCTTATCATCAGTAATTCCCAGCTTGACTATGCGTTCAATCGAATCTTTACTATCGGAAGCCTTTAGTAAAACATAATTTTCCCCTTTATGTTTAATCACAACATCCACAGAAACCAATAAAACCTTCTCTTTGCTTTGTTCGATAAAATCTACCGTCGCATTCATTCCGGAGCGGAAAAATTCCGGGACGTTTTCCGGAACTAAATCAACTTTGTATATCGTTACATTATTTACGGTTTCAGATTCATAGTATATATGCTCTACGCTTGCTTTTATTTTTGTATCCGGGTAGGCATCCAATATTATCAGCGCTTTCTGATCAATCTTGATTTTTCCAATATCGGTTTCATCTACTTGAGCCCGGACGATTAAGTGATCCGATAAAACGATCACCGCGTCAGCCGTTGTAACGGTCTGTCCCGGCTGAGTAGTAGCCACAATAACCTCCCCATTAATTGGCGCAAGGAGCGCAATAGGCTTATAAACCTGTTTCCAATATTTTACCACTGCCTCTCCCTGCCCTTCGGCTGCGTCTAAGAGCGCAGCTCTCTCGGTAGAGCTCATCCAAGCCAAAGCCTGACCAAGCTTAACCTCATCGCCCTCTTGCACGAGAATACTTTCGATACGGCCATTGACCGGAGCCTTAACCTCAAGCCGATTTTTGGGTAAAACGGTTCCCGTAGTAGAAATAAACGTCTGAATATCTCCTATAGTTGGAGTAACCTCCTTAACAATCTCACTGCTTTGGCCCTTACTTTTTACCTTAATCATCACAAACACAGTTATAGCCAGTAAAACAAAAATTCCGAAAATTATTTTAGATTTAATTCTTCGCATATTCTAATGTCTCTCCTTTCGCCTGAATCCAATTCGCTTCAGCCAGTAAAGCGTTAGCCTGAGCGCTTAAATAAGTAGTCTTGGCCTGCACTAAATTATCTTCAATAATTGTCCAGTTATCATAACTAATAAAACCGGTTCCGTATTCCACTTCGGCAATTTTAGAACGTTCTTCAGTCGCAATAAGGTTTTTGTATTGGACATCCACTGTTTCAACCGCATCCTGTAAAGCCGACCAGGTTTTGGACAAACCCACGATCAGGCCGTCCCGGGTGCTTCTTTCATTTTCTTTAAGCTGGTTCAACAAAGCTTGAGCCTGAGATACCTGAGCTAACCTCAAACCACCTTCGAATATAGGCATAGATAAAGTAAGCCCAAGATTCCATTGGTCTCCTTGGGGCGTCCACTTAGTGCCGTTTTTATTGACGCCAGCAGAACCTGAAAGCGTGGGAGAAAAATTCGCGTAAGTAGACTTGAGGCTAAATTCAGCCGCATTTTTTTGCGCCATAATCAGCAACAAAGAAGGATTATTCTTGGTCAAGGCCTCAAAATCCGGTTTGTCCTTCGCCGTATCTACAACCTTAAAATCTCCATTTACACTCATCGGGATAAATGCTTTTCTACCCATTTCTTTAGTCATCTGCCACTGGGCAAGCCCAACCGCTCTTTTTGCCTGGCTCAATTGAAAATTTGCTTGCGCCAAATTCGCTTCCGCGGTCAATAACGCTCCGCGATGTTCTAATCCGGATTCATAACGCAAAGTTATTAATTCCAAGTTACTTTTTCTTATCTTAACGATGTCTTCACTTACCCGGATCAATTCCTGAGCTTTCAATAAATTAACGAACGCGGTACGTAAATTAAGCCGGACTGTTGTCGAAGTAAATCTGTAATTCTGCTGGAAAGACTTAATGGTTTCCGAGGCGGCTTTTACTTCCTGGATTGTTTTAGTGCCATCAAATATCAATTGGGTCCCGGTTAATCCATAAGAATAACTATCCGCGGTATTGGCAGGAGCGTTATTCGAAGCGCTTCTTCCGGTTGAGGCATTAAGGTTTGCGTCTATCTGGGGGTAAAGAGCGCTAGCTGTAATCTTCTTTTCCGCCTCCGATTGATTTATTTCTTCTACTGCCGCGATTAAATCCGGATGGTTTTTCGCTGCTTCTTTTATACAATCCTGCCAGGAAAGAGTCTCCTCGGCTAGAACCGTATTCAAAGATAAGCTCAACATAAAAATTAGGATTGGTAATGTTTTAATCAGCTTCATTTTTTCCTGCCCGCTCCGTTTAAAAATATATCAACTACAAAATCAGTCATCTCGCTCAATTTTTTTTCCTTATGGCCCTCTCTAAGCCAAGTAAAGACAACGGACATAAATATAGAACCGAATATTTCGGCAATCTGTTTCGGGTTAAAATCATCACGAACCACTTTTTGCCTCTGGGCTAAAGCAACCATCTGGTCAATAAATTCCTTATGTTGATTCATAATCTGGGATTTGGTTACTCTATCTTTTTTTATTATGTGCCCCCTGTTTTTCTCTGAGAAAAGCACCCTGAAGAAATCCTGGTTTCTCTCAAAAGAATTTAAGCTCTCTTGCACAAAAATCCGGATCCTTTCTTCGGCATCGAAAACATGTGCCGTATTCTCCTTTAAGATAGCGTTTAAACTACCTATCTTTTCTTCCAATAAGGATAAATACAGCGCCTCCTTATCTTTAAAATACAGATAAACAGTGCCGACGGCATACTGGGATTGACGGGCGATATCCTGCATCGTAGCATCATGGTAACCTTTCAAGGCAAAGACACGCTCAGCCGCACGCATAATATCGGCTTTACGCAGTTGTTTATCTCTCTCTTTCCTGCTTAGGGTAACGCTGTTTTTTCCATTACCGATTATTTCTTCAATTAATGAATTTGAATTCATATTATGTATGTTATATTCATTATCGACTTTTGTCAAGCGGAATCTTAACCTAATCTTAACCTCCTTGTTTATAAAAAATGGGGAAAACCGAATTCAGCTTTCCCCATTTTTTGCAGATTGCTAAACGCTAATTACCCTACTTACTACAAACAGCAACTCTCTATATATATTATTTTAGCGGTAGGAAAATTAAAGCCAGGATTTCCCGGATTCTCCGACGGATATCGGGGGCGCTGACAATCTCGGTTATCATGGCTATTACCAAAGCACCATGGGCCCTCACCTGACACAGGTTATGCCTTTTTATCCCCCCAATAGCCACAAATGGCAGGTCGATATTTTTACTTACATAATCCAGATATTCCAATCCCACAGCCGGGCAAACATCGCGTTTAGTCCGAGTCGGATAAATTGGACCCACTCCGATATAATCTGCTCCATCTTTTACCGCCTGTTTTGCCTGTTGGCTGGAATGCGTGGATACGCCGATGATCATAGCCTTCCCTACCAGCCTACGAGCCGCCACCGCTGGCATATCGCTTTGCCCCAGATGCACCCCGTCTGCCTTCACAGCTAAAGCAATGTCAATATCATCATTTATGATAAGAGTGGCCTTTGCCCTATAAGCCATCCGGCGAATCTTCAGGCACTCGGCGAATTTATCCTTTTTGGATTTTTCCTTTTCGCGGTATTGCAGAATTTTTACTCCGGAACTAAAAATATCCCGGGCTACCTCAATATTACTGCGGCCCAAAGAATATTCCTCCGCTGTAATACAGTATAAGGGAAACAATAATTTTTGCTTCTTACACAGGTTAACCATTTTTCCTATTCAGTGCCCAATCTAAAATTACATCCGCCTCTTTTGCTGCGGCAATAGCCACCCTGGGCGCGCAAGGCGGCCGGCCTGGAGCAGCCGCCGAACAATTGTCTCCAACAAGATAAAAATTATCTTTTATTTTCTTAGTGCGTAGACAATCGCTATTACCCCAACCAGCAAGGCCGGAAGCGCTCACCAAAAGCTTTTTAGAGTTTAAAAAAACTTCAACCAACATCTTTTTATACTCGGCCTTATCAAACGCTTCTACCAGGCAATCGCATTGAGAGAATAAATTCAACGCGTTAGAACGCTCGATTTTCTCCTCAAAATGCACGATTTCTAAATCCGAATTTATCCTTAAAAGATTTTCTTTAAGCGCTTTAGCCTTAGGCATTCCTATTTGGTCCAGAAAATAAAACTGACGGTTAAGATTAGACAATTCTACCTTATCGAAATCTCCTAAAACGAAACTCCGGAATCCCGAACGCGCTAAATTGCAGGCGCAATTCGAACCCAGGCCGCCTAAACCGGCAATTCCCACCCTGACGGATTGAATCTTTTTAAGTTTTTCTTCCCCGAAATATTTTAACAATGCCTGCTCAAATGCGTTCATAACCTTTGCCAATCTTTAGCTACCGGCTGATAGCCTTTCTCGCAAATCATCCGTTTAATCTCCTCTACGCTGCTCTTATCCGCGGTTTCGAATTGGCCCGAGGTTTTCTGTTCCAGCGTATAACCTCCGACTTCGGTCCGGGAACCGGCAGAGATACGCGTTACACCTAAACCTATGATGTTTTTCCGTAAAAGATTATTTTCGCGCGTAGAAACCGCAATCCCTACACGCGGTAAAAATAAACGCATGGCGATAAGCAACTGCACAAACTCCTTATCACTCCAAGGACGCAAAGCATCAAAACCTCCTGCCTGCGGCTGTATCCTTGGCAGAGAAATCCCCACTTCAACTGCAGGGTAACTATCCTGCAGCCATTTCGCGTGCAGAGCCGTAAAGAAAGCGTCCCGGGGAAAATCCCCTAAACCCAGCAATGCCCCTACATTAACCTGACGCATCCCTGCTTGAGCTGCCCTCTCTGGCGCTCCCAACCGAAAGGCATAATTTCTTTTCGGACCCTTAAGGTGCAATTTATCATACAGAACTTCATCATAAGTTTCCTGATAAATAGTCAAACCTTCAGCTCCGCTGCTGGCCAACTGCCGATACTCCTCTTCTTTAAGCGGATAAATTTCAATCGCAATGGAAGTAAAATATTTTTTGATTCGCTCCAGGCACTCCTGGATATAGGTAAGCGGAGACTCTAACTTCGACTCTCCGGTAAGAATAAGAATATGCTGAATGCCGGTTCGAGAGATTTCCCGCGCCTCCTGCTCCACCTCTTCCAAAGTAAGCTTCCTGCGCTTAATAGCATTGGAATGTTTAAAACCGCAATAAGCGCATTCATTATCGCAGTAATTGGAAAGGTATAACGGAATATACAGGGAGATTGTCTTCCCAAAATGCGCCAGCGTAAGCTTATTGGCTTTTTGCGCCAGAAGCTCAAGGAATAAGAAGGCTTCCGGGGATAAAAGAGAAAGGAAATCTAAAATAGAGAGAAATTCTTTATTCAAAATTTCCTGCAGATCAGCGGATTTGACTTGCGCTAGATGCGCGGAAAAATCAAACCCTTTATACTTTACAATTTCAGCATAAAAATCCGGCATGGAAATCCTTTTAGAAAAATTAACGTAAGAATCCGGTTAAGGGTGAAGATGCTTCAGCGCGCTCCTGCTCAGGTTTTAAACCGGCGCAGTACCCCAACCTCCCTGCTTCTACTGCCAGAGCAAAAGCGCGCGCAGTTACTACCGGATCCCTGGCTGTAGCAACGGCAGTATTTACTAAAACCGCATCCGCCCCTATCTCCATTGCTTCGGCGCAATGCGAAGGCCTGCCAATACCCGCATCTATCACTACCGGCAGTTTTATTTCCTCTATGAGTATCTTCAACAACTCTAAGACCTTTAATCCTTTATTGGTGCCGATAGGAGAACCCAAAGGCATTATCGAAGCTGCTCCGGCATCCTGCAACCGCCTGGCATCAGCTAAATCCGGGCTCATATAAGGCATAACAATAAAACCTTCCTTAACTAAGGCTTCGGTAGCCTTAATCGTTTGGCTATTATCCGGAAGTAAATACTTATTATCCGGGATAACTTCAATCTTAACCCAATTTCCGCAACCCAGAGTTCGGCCTATCCTGGCAATGCGGATAGCCTCATCCGCGTTTCTGGCGCCCGAAGTATTCACCATAATTATTGAACCTTGCGGAATGTAATCCAGTATATTCTCGCTTTTTGATTGAGCGTCAACCCTGCGCAAAGCCACGGTAACTAAGTGCGCTCCCGAGGCGAGAATTGCCTCTTGCATAATTTTATAGGAAGAAAACTTCCCGGTGCCCAGAAAAAACCGGCTACGAATATAATTACCGGCAATGACTAATTTATCTTCCACGATTATCCACCTCCTACGAAAGAAATTATCTCTAAGGTATCTCTTTCTTTAAGTTCGATTTTCTCCCAATCCCGGCAAGCCAAGATTACGCCATTGTATTCTACAACTACTGCTTCAGGATTTATTTTACGCTGGTTAATTAGTGCCGCGATTGAAACCGGCTCTTGCACAAACGCTTCTTCTCCGTTAACCGAAATCTTCATTTTACCTCCCAATAAAAAATCCTTATGCCGAACGCATAAGGATTACTTTAAACTCTATAGCTTCCCTACGCTGGCATTATCCAGATCAGGTTTCCCGGGTAACTTCGTTTTACGAAGACTCTCAGGCCGCTTAACGACCTCCCCATAATTAAATTACATATTCATTAAAACATAAAATTAACTTCTGTCAAGTATTTCTAATACTAAGCTTCTTTATCTCCACCAATTCTTTTTTCAACCCCTCTATCTCCTTCTGCTGGCTCTTTATTGCTTCCAGGAGAACAGCGGTAAGCTTGTCATAGGCAATAGCCTTGTAGCCGTCTTTATCCGTATTGACCAGTTCAGGGAACTCTTGCTCCAGTTCCTGAGCGATGATACCAATCTGCCTGCCTGAGGAGAAGTGATTCTGGGGGAATTCCTTGATCTTCCAGTCGTAGCTTATCACTCAGAAAAGGGTGGCTTTCCTGAAAAAAGCCTTCCCCGCGCTCATAACCGCGCTTCGCCGTGCTATAAATTTAGTTGTCGGTATAGTAGGTGAAATCGAAGGTGACAAAGGTAGCTTGCGAGCTGACTGGAAGGCCACCCTGATAGATCGCAGGAAGGCTACCGTCCCAAAATACGTTATAGGTGGCATAGGGGTTGTTTATACCCACGACCCCCATCCCGTCCCGCTGGGCTTGCTTCGATGTACTCACCGAATACGGCAAACCGGTGAAAACCAAGACATTCCCGGCCGCGCCCGAATTTCCGTTGTCACAAAACCCCGAGACGTGGACCATCTGCCCAATCTTCATGTAGACTCCGTGCCTGCTCCCCCAAGTGGAGGTCGAGCCGGTGTTGACGACATTCGGAGAGAAAGTCCCGAAAATGGGACTGACCGTCGTCCCGTCCACCTTAAACGAATGGCCCGAAGAGACGTTGACGTCGCCGTTGACGTCGAGGGCAAAGCCCGGGCTCACCGTCCCGATGCCGACCCTACCGTTACCCTGTATCCTCATTACTTCATTAGTATAAGCTACTCCGGAGGCGGTCTGGGCAGAAAAAGTGAATGCACTCTCTCCGCCGCCAGTGGCAAGAACAGCGATCCTTCCTGCGCCGTTGGTACTTCCATCGCCAAAATCAAGATTCATCTGGTCGCCTACGCTATCATAAACGCGGTCAAGCTTTAAACCGGTAATTATATCGACTCCGCTGGGGTTGGCTCCCAATATATGCAGCAAGGCTCCCGGATTCACCGTCCCTATCCCTACATTGCCCTCTACTACCAGGTCAGCGTTGAAGTCAACCTCTCCTGAGCCGCTCTCAGTCTCCTGCCAGGTGTAGTTAGCTCCATCAATGTAGTCATCCCCTATGGCTATACGCTTGGCTCTTAGCTCACGGTAGACTCCATAGGGAGAAGGATAGTAGGTGGTGATGGTCAGGGTGTCTTCG
>Ga0074199_1002394_pt1 | contig 11441 bp, 10 predicted proteins | sample EPASupsiteSAE347_FD_64528 | JGI IMG/M metagenome (GOLD analysis project Ga0074199, IMG submission 64528) | Bioremediated contaminated groundwater from EPA Superfund site, New Mexico - Sample SAE3-47 | ecosystem: Environmental > Aquatic > Deep subsurface > Groundwater > Contaminated ...
AAAGAGTTGCATCTCGGGCATCTTTTTTACTCATTCTTATTTCTTAATTTTAAATATCTTCTGTTTATACCATAACTATCATATCATCCAGTCTTTTTAGCAATGCATTTTCCCAATTATCCCCCAAATCATAAACTCAACCCGCCATGACAAATAGGCGGGTTTTTCTATTGGATTGCTTGTTGACAGATCGAATATAAATTTGATTCTGTATCCTGAATTTTTTCCGCTCTAACCAATTTCTTCCGCCACTCTTTCGCTCCCGGAAAACCCTGAAAGTACCAAGCCAAATGTTTACGCATTTCGACGATCCCGTGCCTGTTTTTGGATTGGTGGTTTAAAATAGAATGTATATAAGCCAAAACACAATTGGCTGCGATATCAAACTCCTCCGCTCTTGCTGATTCGGGCATTTCCCCTTTGTAGGGAGAGGACAGTTCCAATGTCGGCCTAAGTTTGCAACCGGAACCTTTTTTTTCTGTAATCGCGGATTTTTCTCGTTCAGATCGAAGGCCTGAGCCAACCGCTTTGCCGCTGTTCTTTATTTCCCCTGCCAACAGTGGATTGCCGTAAGCTCCCCGGGCAATGCCTAGATTTTTGCAGCCTGTTTTCCGAATAACTTTATTGGCAGACGCGGTATCCATTATTCCTCCGTTAGCCCAAATTTCAAACTGGGGATATTTTTTTGTGACTTGTTTGATGATTCCCGTGTCGATCGGGCCGGAAAACCCTTGGGCATAAGTTCGGCCGTGGATCATCACGCTTTCAATGGGCAAATCTTTTATGCGGTCTAATAAATCAAATAAGGTCACGTTTCCGACTGCCGTCCGGACCTTAATGGAAACGGGCAGTTTGGTGTTTTTCAAAACCTCTTCTAAAATAATTCGCACGTTTTTTAAATCTTTCCAAAGCGCCGCGCCGCCGCCGTGGCCGAATACTTTTTTGGCGGGACAGCCGAAATTGATATCCAAACCCGAGGGAATGATATAATCCGCGGTTTGTAACCCATAATTGGCGTTGTCGAGTTGTTTTTGAAAATTTTGGAAGCGGGAGTGGAAATTATTGAAAGCCACAAACCGTGAGCCGCAGGCCGCAAATCGCCCAAGAAGATTTTCGATAAATCCGATTTGCTTATCGTCAAACGGCTCGTATCGCATTACCGGCACTCCCTGCTCGCTGATAATTTTTGCCGCCCTAGCGAAATATTGCGGGTCTTTGCCAAAAAACTGAACAATATAGGGAAATTCAAAAGGGCTGGTCTTAAGCATCTCAAAAGTTTTTTTGCTTTTGTGGCCGATAGCGTTTACATGAGCCATTTCGGAATAAACCAAGTCCGCTCCGCCCAAAACGTTCATCAACCGGAAAGCGCTGTCGGTAATGCCGGCCATGGGAGCGAGAGCTATATTGGTTCCTTGTTTCATAAAATATTTTCCATCTTACATTTTTCATTTACCATTAATTTGTCATTGAAACATTTTTCATTGAAACTAGCCCGCTTCCTAAATGATAAGTAACAAATGAAAAATAGATTAGTTTCTTGCGCACTAATAAATTTAATGTAACTTTATAAAAAGCTACTAAATATAATTCTTAACCACAATAATCATGTTAGGTCAGCTTAAAGAACTTAAAAGACTCAGGCAAATCAAGAAGCAAATGGAAGAGATAACGGTTACCGAGGAATATGAAGGAGTAAAGATTACCATGAACGGGGCCATGGAAGTAACTGGCGTGGAAATAATCGATCCGAACGCTCCCAAACTTGCTAAATATGTCCGTAAAGCTTTCAATCGTACAATGCGCTCGGTGCAAAAGAAGATGATGGAAAACGCAGGAGGATTAGGGAGTCTGCTGGGAGGATAATTATCTCGGAAAAACTAAAATCTTGGAACTAAAATGTAAAAACCATAGCTTAAAGCTAAAAATTGTTTGGGGCTTTGAGTTTCTAGTTATGGTTATTAGTTCTTATATTTGAGTTATTAGTTATGATTATCCTAGCAATCGAAACCAGCTGTGACGAAACCGCTGTCGCCATTGGGGAAATAAAAGGCAATAAGCTTAAGATTCTAAGCAGTGTGGTTTCTTCCCAAATAAAACTGCACGCTAAGTGGGGCGGTGTTGTGCCGGAATTAGCTGCCAGGGAACACTTGAAAAACTTAGTTCCCGTAATTAATTTGGCTTGTAAAGAGGCAGGTTTCAAAAATCCGGCCGCGGCAGCGAAAAAAATAGATCTCATCGGCGTAACCCAAGGGCCCGGGCTTATTCCCGCGCTTCTCATAGGAGTAAATTTCGCGAAATCTCTCGCTTATGTGTGGAGAAAACCGCTTATCGCGGTAAATCATTTGGAAGGGCATTTACATTCCTCCTGGGTCAAGGGCATTCCCAAAACTTTCTCTTTTCGGGAAAGGCCTTTTCCGCTTCTCGCGCTTATAGTCTCCGGCGGTCATACGATGCTTGTTCGGGTGAAGAAATATCTGGATTACGAAATTTTGGGAGAAACGCTGGATGATGCGGCCGGAGAAGCCTTTGACAAAGTGGCAAGAATTCTTGGTCTGGGATATCCGGGAGGGCCGGAAATAAGCAAACTGGCCCACCTTCGCCCAAGCTCCGGCGGGCGAAGCAAGCCGGACTTCAAATTTACTCTTCCGCTAAAAAATAATCGCGACTTAAATTTTAGTTTTTCAGGCCTAAAGACCGCGGCGCTTTACAAGGCCCTTGAGATGTCCAGGGGCAAAAAAATCAAAGACATCCTTAAAAAACCCCCGAAACCCGACTTGGACATTCCCCTTTCCAAAAAACAAAAGCAGGATGTAGCTAAAGCTTTTCAAAGTGTGGCCATTGAAAGTCTAATAGAACAAACCAAAAAAGCGTTAGCCCGCTTTTCCTTTCGGACAGCTGTTCTGGGCGGAGGAGTAGCGGCCAATGAATTATTGCGCCGCCGCTTCGCTGTTGAACTTTCAAAGGAATTTCCCAAACTCAGGGTATCTTTGCCTCCCGTTGAACTTACAGGCGACAACGCGGCGATGCTTTTGCCGGCAGCGTACCTCAAATGGCAAAAAGCTGACAGGAGGCAGCGTAAAATATTTAGAGAAAATTGGGCGGTCCTGGAAGCAGATTCGAATTTGAGTCTAAGCTAATAATTTCTTTGTTTTTCTTGAAAGAATTGTTCTTTTCAGCAATAATAGCGCAGTAAAGTAAAATAATGAATATTTCAAGCAAAGAACTTTCCATCGTTATTCCCTGTCTTAACGAAGAAAAAACGTTGCCAATCGTAATCAAAAAGGCAATGGGAAGCTTAGGGCGCCTAAAAATCGATGGCGAAGTCGTGATTGCGGATAACGGTTCTACGGATAGTTCCACCAGCATCGCTGAAAAGTTGGGGGCCAGAGTGGTCCACTGTCCGGAAAAAGGATATGGAAACGCCTTAAAGCACGGTTTTGATAAGGCTTACGGAAAATTTTTGATAATGGGCGATGCTGACGATTCTTATGATTTTTCAAAAATTGACGGATTCGTGCGTTATCTAAGGCGTGGCTATGATATGGTCATAGGCACCCGCATTAAAGGAGAAATAGAAAAAGGCGCTATGCCCTTTCTCCATAGATATCTGGGCACGCCGGTTCTTACTTTTATTCTCAACTTGTTTTTTGGTACCCGAATATCCGACTGTAATTGCGGAATGAGAGGTCTCTCCAAAGAAGCCTTTAAAAAGTTGGAATTGTCTTCCGGAGGAATGGAATTTGCCTCTGAGATGGTGATTAAGGCAGGCATTCTCAAACTAAAAATAAAGGAAATTCCTATAACTTTGTATTGCGATAAGAGAGATCGGCCCCCCCACCTCAACACTTGGCGGGATGGTTGGCGCCATTTACGTTTTATGCTTCTTTACGCTCCAAATTCGGTATTTATCTGGCCGGGGATCATTCTTTTTGTTGTCGGAAGTTTTCTTATGCTTCTCCAAATAAATGGACCTTTTCGTTGGAACTGGGTTTATATGGATATTCATTTTATGATTTTGGGTTTGACTTTGGGTATTCTAGGATTTTCTATTTTTCAAATGGGCCTTATTATAAAACTTTTCTCGCATCTTAATAACTATTTCGCCAAGGATAGAATAACTAGATGGCTCAATAGTTTTTCCTTGGAAAAAGGTTTAATTTTTGGAAGTTCGATCCTCTTGGTAGGGTTGGCGATAGATATTGCCATTGTAATCCAGTGGGCCCGACATGGGTTTAGCGGCATTCTTATGCCGCGAGCCGCGATTTTCGGACTCTATTTGATGTTCTTGGGAGTATCTTTTATATTTTTTTTGTTTCTAAGGGCTGTCATGGAAGGTCAGGACAAAGAATGAGTAAGAAACAAGTGTATCTTTTAATATAATCTAGTGAAAATAAAGTTTAAACTCTTTTTATTATTATTCGCCTTCTCATTTTTGATCTACACATTTTTCCAATTTCCCGGTTTCCAAGGCTACGAAGACGAAACCTATAATCGGATAGTGAATAATCTTGCGACCGGCGAATTTAAGACTTCCCGGTCGGGATATGCTCAGACTCTCCTGGAGACGCCGTTTGTTTTCAAAGGGCAGGTTGTCGATAAGATTTTTGGAAATAACCATGGCCGAGCGGCCCAATTGTACGCCTTGTTCTATAATCCCTTTGTGACAGCTGTTTCGGTTGCCGTTATATTTTTGATTTTTTCCCTATATGCGAGCGAGAAAAAATCTTTTCTTCTGTCTTTACTCTATGCTTTCGGCACGATGGCTTTCCCGTACGCCTCTATCGGTATGGAGCCGACCGCGGTACTTTTAGTACTTCTGTCAGTTTATTTTTTGTTTAAGTTCGGCGAATGTGGGAATATGGCATGCCATGTTCCTGCGAATGTTTATCTTCTTGCCGCAGGATTTTTTTACTTTGGCCTCTCTTTTTCCAAAGCCTACTACTTTGTAACGATTCCGGCATATATAGCATATTTATACTTATTATGTGGAAGAGCTCTGAATCTCAAACTGTCGCGGATTACAAATTTTATTAAATATTGCTCATATTTTTTTGCGCCACTCATTATAATTTTGCCCGCATACCTCTTGGCCAACAAATACAACTTCGGGGTTTATTTCGGCGGGCAATATAAATTGAGTGATGAATTATTCGGGGGGGAAAATATTCTATTCGGTGTTTATGGCTTGCTGCTGGGCTTCGGCAAAAGTATTTTTATTTACGTGCCGGCGCTTATTTTGTCGATAATCTTATTCCCGAAATTCTACGGGAAAAAACCCAAAGAAGCTGTTTTTGTTTTGGCATACTCCGCCTTGTTAATTCTTTTCGTATCCCAAATCCATTGGTGGAGCGATGAGACTTGGGGACCGAGATATTTATTGTCCTTGAGCGCGGTTGGACTGTTGCCGCTGGTTGCACTAAAAAAAGAGGATTTTATTAGTGTTGTCGCCCCCGTGAAGGCGGGGATCCAGAAAAAAGTAATTTCCTGGATTCCCGATCAGATCGGGAATGACAAAAAAAGAATTGGCATTGGGAATTTAGTTATTTCTCTTATATTGGCTTTTAGTTTTCTCTTTCAACTTCTTGGTGCGCTGGTCCGCTATGATGTCTTCCCCTACACTTTCTACGAAATATACGAGAAAACCGGCTATAATGTTCTGGCCAGCCAGGAGTATCAATATATTCCCCAATTTGCTCCCTATCGAGTGAATTATCAGGTCCTAAAGAACAAGATTTTGGGCAGGGATGATTTTATAAAGTACAAAATTATTTATACTCCTCCCATGGAAATGGCCAGCCAGAAGAGAGAAGGCGGCATAATTAAGGAAATAGTTTACGATAACACCAAATACAAAAACCACGCCTTGAACTTTTGGTGGATGAATGTGCCGGAGATAGCGGCCTATAAACTGTTGGGAATATTTGTTCTAATATTTGCCGGATTAATTTGGTGGGGCAAAGGATTGTTGATTTTTTCTCTAAACCACCGGTAAGTTAGTTCCACTCCATCTTTGAAATTTACTGTCGGCTTCCATCCCAGCTCTTTTTCTATTTTTGCCCAACTCAAGCAACTGGTTTTCTGCTCTCCCAGCTTTGCCGGGCCGTGTTTTTCTTCAAATTTTCCGCCAAAATGAGCGTTAATCCCGTTGAATAGTTGAACAACATCAGTCTCAACACCGGTGCCTACATTGTAGACTCCCACTTTATTCATATTCTCTAGGGCCGAAAGATTGGCTCTAGCTATGTCGGCGACATAAACATAATCTCTTGTTTGCAAACCATCACCATTGATAACCGGAGTATCTCCCGAAAGCATTTTATTCAAAAAAATAGCCATCACTCCCGCTTCTCCGTGGGGATTTTGCCGTGGGCCGTAGACGTTGCCGTAACGTAAAGAAGTGTATTTTAAGCCATGAATTTGATGGGCATAATTTAAAAATTTATCCACCGCGAGTTTGGCGACGCCATAAGGTGAAAGCGGCCACTCATTTTCAGTTTCGAGAGTCGGGCGACTCTCAGTGTCCCCGTAGATGGCACCTCCCGTGGAAGAAAAAATAAATTTTTCAATTCCCTTTTCTAACGCCAAATTTATTAGATTGATGCTACCTAAAATATTTGTTTTCGCGTCAAACATAGGATCTTCCACGGATTTTCTCACGTTCATCTGAGCCGCCAGATGGAAAACGACCTGTGGATTTTCTTTTTCGAAGACCTCCCGGGTTTTTGAAAAATCGGTAATATCAATTTCATACAACTTAGCCTTGGGGTTCAAGTTCTCTTTCTGACCGGTGCTGAGATTGTCTATTATTGCCACCTCACAGCCTTTTTCAATTAACAAATCCGTTATATGTGACCCAATAAATCCTGCCCCTCCGGTAACGACAATCCTCTTGTTTTTCATTTTTTTATTGTTGGAAAGATTAATATATTTGTTATAATCCTACTATATAAATAAATTTTTCCAATTTTAATAACTACTGATGTCTGACAACCAGCTGGATGATATTAAGGATCTCGTCCGAAGCGAGGACGTAAGAAGAAGCCAAGCTTTTCTAAGCGAGAAAAGAAAAGTTTCCGAGATCAGTCTTTACGTCCAAAATACCGTTAAAGACGAAAGTGGAAAAGAACGCTTGATAATATTTTTGAGACGGCATTGGATCAATCTGTTCACCCAACTCTTCCCCTTTCTAATTTTAGTTCTTATTCTTATTGGGGTTTATTTTTTATTTTCTCACTTCCTATCCGTAAAGATTATTAATGAGTTCCAATGGGATCTAATCAGGCTGGCGGTAGCTCTTCTTAGTTTACTCCTCTGGTCTTTTCTTTTTGTCGTTTTTATCGATTATTATTTAGACGTATGGATTGTAACAAATGAACGGATAGTGAACATTGAGCAAAAAGGGCTTTTCCGCCGAGAAATCTCCGAGTTACGTCTGGAAAACGTTCAGGATCTCACCACCGAAATAGCCGGCGTCATTCCGACTTTTTTTGATTTCGGTGATCTATTCGTACAGACGGCAGGCAAACGGGAACGCTTTCGATTCAAAAGTATTCCCCACCCCGAAAGGGTGAGAGATGTGATATTGGTGCTGTCGGAAGAAAGTTAAACTTTTTAATTATTTTCTCTATGTCTAAAGTCATTGTAATCGGTCACACAAATCCCGACACCGATAATATCGCCGCCGCAATCGCGATGGCTAACCTTCTTCGGGAAGAAGGCGAAGATGCCAGAGCCGGAAGAAAGGGCAATCTGAATAAAGAAACTGAATGGGCGCTCGAATATTCCCAATCGGCCGGGCAAATCGAAGATATTTCCAGAGAGGAAATACCTCAAGGCCAGGAAGCGTTTTTGGTGGATTTTAACGAAGAAGGGCAATCGCCCGTAGATCCTTCCAAAATAAAGCTTATAGGCTTGATTGACCATCATAAGCTGGCCGGTAATTGGAAGACCGAAGAGCCGGTATTGTTCCGCGTGGAGCCGATTGGCTCCTCCAGCACTTTGGCGGCAAAGATGTACCATGAGAAAGGGAGAGATATTCCCTGGCAGCTTTCTAAACTGTTACTTTGCGGAATTATTTCCGATACTCTTAATTTAACTTCTCCCACCACCACGGAAGAAGACAAGAAATGGGCAGCGGATTTGGCAAACAAAGTCGGTGAGAACGTTGATAAATTGGCAGATAGTTTATTTGAAGCAAAGTCCGATCTAAGCGCGTTCACCCCGGAAGAGATTGTTAAACTGGACTACAAAACTTTTGATTTTGCCGGAAAAAAAGTGGGAATCGGAGTAATTGAAACCGTGAAACCGGAGAATATCAAAAAAATGGAAGCGGAATTTAAAAAAATAATGCGAGAGATCAAAGAAAAAGAAAAGTTAGATCTTATCTATTTGGGAATCGTAGACATACTCAAAAATGAAACTGAGCTTCTTTTGATTTCCGAACAAGAGAAAACAATCATTATGAAATCATTTTCCGACATTGTGATCAGTGGAGATAACTTAATCTTAAAGGGAATAGTTTCACGCAAAAAACAAATAGCGCCAGCCATGGAGCGAGCGATTAAGGAAATTGAGAATTAAAAAAGAAAAATGAAGATAAATAAAGAAAGAATACTAAAAGAATTAAATATAAAAAAAGCTATTTATATCGGTCTCATACTGACAGTTATTTTCACCTGGCCCGCCGCTTGGCATTTTTTTTCTGATATCCCGGGCAGGGGATCCGATACTTATCAGGCAATCGCCCGCACAAGCATGGTAGCTCAACATATCGAGAAGGAGGGTTGGGTCAATACCTTCCGTTGGCAAAAAGATTCCGATTTTTGGGGTATTCTGCCTTTTGTCGGCTACACTCAGTCTTTGTTTGGCCAAATGGCTGGTTACAATCTCTGGTGGTTTCTTTCCTTCCTTCTGGCCTTTATTGGCATGTGGATTTTTGTTAAAGACGTGACAAAATCCAACTGGGCGGCAGGTGTTGCCGGATTTATCTTTGCTTTTTCACCCTTCCATTTTTCCCATGCGGTAAGCACCAATATTGGTACCATGCATTATGAATGGCTGCCTTGGCTGGGGTTTTTTCTCTACCGATTTATGCGAGACACCGCTTGGAAAAACGCTCTCGGAGTGGCGGTTTCCCTTCTTTTAATAATTGCTACGGAGCATCAACTGCTTGCTTTCACCCTTCTATTTTTGGTTTTCTACTTTCCTTTTCTACTTTTTCTATACCCCAAAAGCTTAAAAAAAGCGCGCTTTTGGATGGCGGCTGCCGTTGGAGTGGCAGTACTTATTGCCGCGGGAGTAATCCAGTTCGGCAAAATCTGGGAAATTGCTCATTCGCAAAACAACTTCCTTAAACCCCCATATTCTCAGGTTGAAGATTATTCGGCTGATTTGATAGATTTTTTCATTCCAGCGCGATACCAGACTTTTTGGGGGGAAAAATTTAACGGTCTGAGGGAAAACACCGTCTCTAATCCGGAAGGCAGACAAAGTTTTTATCTAGGTTATTTGGCTATTTTTCTTGTGCTGGTGGGAATTGTTAAGTCCTTTAGAAAGGCCGAGACTAAATCAAAAAACGAAAGAAAGCAGGAACGCCACTGGATTGTTTTCTGGGGATCCATGACGCTTTTGTTTATAATCCTTAGCCTTGGTCCCTCGCTTCACTTTAAGGGAACTGCCTATTTAGAAAAAAAGTTGCCTTACTACTGGGTTTATGCCGTTATTCCTTACTGGAACTATATTCGCACCACCAGCCGGGTTTTCGTGATAGCTGTTTTTGGCTGGGCTTTTTTAGCCGGTATAGGAGCTAAGTACTTAGGGGAATATTCTTCTGTCTTAACGAATAGCTGCAGAAATTGGTTCAAACCCTTGGCGAAAAAATTCCTTATTTTGATCCGATGGCGAAGAACTGATCGAAAATCCCGTTTCGATTCAAGTAAGTTCCAGGAAAACATTATACCCAGAAACGAACTAAGGGGTGCTCCCGCTGAAAAATCTTCCGCGAAACCATCGATTTTTCTCGTCCCGATGATTCTTGTCTTGCTGGGTCTGCCTTTGGAGTATCTTTCAATTCCTGTTCCGAGTCTTGATCTTTCCTATTCGGATTTTTATAACCAAGTTGCCCGTGATGGCGAAAATTATTCAATCTTGGAAGTTCCCGGTTCTACCAGCTACGATTTTGGATCCTACTCTATGTACACTGCTATAATTCACGGTAAAAGTAAAATTGACGGCATTGATTTTGCCCGGACCGAAAAAGATCGCTGGGGTTTTCAGCGCAGCACGCCGATTATTGAAAACCTGCTTTACAGTTTGCCAACGGGGGGGAACGATCATGAAGAGGCCAGCGGCGGCGACATCGTGATTTCCGATTACACTCCTTTTGGAGCCTCAATTTTAAATTTTTATAATATTCGCTTTGTTATCCTCAGCAAGGTTCAAACGGGTAAAAAGTTTGGCGATGGGGAGTTTCAAAACACTGTAAGCTATATTGAGCAAAAATTGGGTTTAGCCTCTTACTACGAGGATGATTTCTTAAAAGCCTACCGAGTACCCCAAGATAAAAAAGAGGGGTATTTTTTAGCTCTAGACACCAACTCTCAGGACAGTTGGGGAGAAAAGGGAGGCAGCGGCGACAGCCGTTCCCGTTGGGCCAAAGATGGGGCAAAAATGCGGCTCACGAACATGGAGGAGCGGCCCATAAATTTGGAAATAAGTTTTCGGGGAGGCATAAAATATTTTCATTACTTGGAAGTCCTCTTGGATGGAAATGTCCAAAAAAGCCTTTTCCTAAAAGAATTTAAGGGGGATTACTCCTTCGCGTTGAATCAAGTTTTGCCGGGAGAACATATTCTGGAATTTAAAATTTCTGACGAAAAACACCAGCCGAGTACCGACTATTCTCAAGACAGGGGGATTAAGTTCAGTAAATTTCAGACGATTGCCAAATAGGAATTTAGTGGCAGACTGTTTGCCGAAATAAAAAACACATAAGAAAAAGGCGCTTCCCATTGAGTTAAAAGGAAACGCCTTGGTTGGTTCGCCGAGAGTGGTTGTTGGTTTATTCTCGCGGTACCCCAGTTCCCCGTTGGTTAAGATACCATGATTGATTCATCATTTCGAAAAAGGCTTCAACAGTCTTTTCATGTGGGGTCTCAAAAACTTTTTCGGAAAGTTCTTCAAGCTCTTTCTTCTTCTTCTTCTTCTTCTTCTCGTTCGCCTCCTCGTTCGCCCCGACCTCGCCGCTGGTAGTCTTTTCTTGAACGTGCTCCATTCTCCCTCCTTTATTGGAATGCTTGGAACATATTTTATCCCTTTCTGGATAATGTTAATTTCGGTTTAATGGCAAAAATGTACGGCTACTTTTTCCTCAAGAGTTCTTCAATCAGTTTCTTTTTTCTATCAATTCTCAGTCCCCTGTGGATTCTGACTTTGTCTTTCAA
>Ga0074199_1002395_pt1 | contig 11440 bp, 8 predicted proteins | sample EPASupsiteSAE347_FD_64528 | JGI IMG/M metagenome (GOLD analysis project Ga0074199, IMG submission 64528) | Bioremediated contaminated groundwater from EPA Superfund site, New Mexico - Sample SAE3-47 | ecosystem: Environmental > Aquatic > Deep subsurface > Groundwater > Contaminated ...
CGAGTCATTGATGTGGTCGCCGGTGGTCGGCGATTTCCATGAGCCGGACCGGTTCGGATGGGTCAAGGGCTTGGATGCGATCGAAGTCGGCGAAGTGTATTTACCGCGCTTTGACGGCGTAAAAGTCGGCGGATACGATATCCAGGGGAAGGATGTCCGGTATGTGGTGGATGCGCGCGTGCGCAATGGGACCGCCCAGGGCGGGCTGGCGGAAGTGATGGTGGAGGACCATCCGCTGGTGGGCAAGGGTGAGACCGTCGCGGTTGCGCTCCAACAAACCGGGCAGGGCGTGGTGGCCACGAACGTGGCGGTGCCGGTGAGCGGGATGGGGGACCGCTGGGTGCGGGTGGCGCTGAAGGTGGATGGTGAGGAATGGGAGAGCCAGAGCTTCCGGAATATCGCGGAATTGCGGGCCATGCGGACATACCTTGACCGGAATTATTACACGAGCGAGAAGCAGGGCTGGGTGATCGGCGAATTCGGATTGCCGGAGGAGACGCTCAAGGGGAAAGTGCTGAAAGTGATTGGCGAAAGCGGGAAAATATTGGGCGAGGGGCCGGTTGCCAAAGTAAGCAAGGTGGGATTCGATCTGGAAGGATTGAAGGAAGGAACGACCAAGCTGGGGGTTGAATTGGTTGAGGGGGATAAGGGGGCCATCTGCCGCCAGGAAGTGGTCTGCGTTAAACGCGCGCCGAAGCAGGAAGGGATTGAATGGAAGAATGACCAGGAAAACCGGGCGTTGTTGCGCAACGGCCAGCCGTTCTTCCCATTCGGAATAAACGTGATATATAAAGGTGCAACCAATTTTGAGTCCCGCCTCCAGGTCATTAAAGAAATGGGATTTAACAATATCTGGATGATTACTATTGCTGGAATCGAGCCGACCAATACGGTGTATCTTGACTTGGCGAAAAAATACGATCTGCTGGTCGTGCCTTGGATGGAGAACTATTGCGAGCCGCGCACAAATTATCCGGGCGATCTGGGTAGATTACACTGCGAATTGGGCAGTGGCATATTCGCCCATTTGACGACGGCGGAAAAAAGCCGGTTTTTTGCGGATGAATTTCATTATCAGTTGCCGCGTTTCCTGGAGGCAACCAGGCGCATCAAGGACCATCCCAGTCTGTTGGGGTATTTCTTTTTTGACGAGCCGTTCGAGAAGAAGAATTTCGATCAGGTCACACCCGGCCGGGAATTTTATCGAAAACTGATCGAGACCGATGGTTATCATCCGGTCATGGTGAATTATTCGTCCTATATTCCGGAAGGCGATGAATATGTGGATTGGTGCGATATGCTCTGCACGGACCCCTATTGGTTCCCGCCCGTGTCACCTGACCCCAGGAACACGCCGAACTGGGTGACCAAGGTCACCGTCGATACCTGGCAAAGAGCGGATGTGAAACGCAATCCAATCTGGAGTATTCTCGTATCCGAGATATGGACTGGCATCCACAAGCGGCCGCTTTTACCCCGGGAACAACGTTGTCAGACTTACCTGGCGCTCATTCACGGGACCAAGGCCATTTTATATTTTACCGATCCGATCCGGCACCAGCAAACGTATGATGTGCTCAAAGAACTGGCCGGACAAGTCAAAGCGTTGACGCCGGCGCTCAATGGTCCCCAGGTTCGCCCGGTCATCACTTATTCAACCGGCCCCATGGATCCCGTCAACGGCCGGTTCCCGGAAGTGCAATACGGCTTATTCAAGCCGGCTGTCGGCGATTATGTGCTCCTGGCGGCGAATTCGCAATATTACCCGGTGGATGTCGGCTGCGACCTGTCGCTTCTGAAAGGCGGGGGGACGATAAAGCCGATATTTGGCGGAAAATCGCCAACGGTGCAGAACGGACAATTTTCGGAAACGATCGAACCGTATGGTGTGCGCGCTTATTATATCGCAGCGGCCGCGGCGCCGACTTCGGCCGTGAGTTTGAACGTTACCTTGCTTGGGTCTCCGGAAAAGGTTGAACCGGAACCGGCAGCCTGGCCGCGCAACAACGGCCGCGTCGGCAAAAGGAACATCATGCCAAACCCGAGTTTTGAAGATGCCAGTTTGCCGGGTTGGCCCGATTATTACATGAGGGGCTGGATCATCATGCCGGGCCCGCTCATCGGTTCGCCGCCGCCGGGCGCCTGCTTGCAACAGGACGATGCCCAGGTGTATCACGGACGCTATGCGCTCCGCTTGCGAACGATGCAATACATCAATGGCCAATGGTATAATGAAGCCGCGTGTCGCCTGGGTCCAAAAGTTGAGAAGCCGACGGAATACACCATCTCGGCCTGGATGAAGGCGGATCGCAAAGGGATGAAAGCGGCCTTCATCTGGCATGCCTGGAAACAATTCGAGTTGTCAACGGAATGGCGGCGCTATTCGGAGACCTTCACCATCCAGCCGGGCACCGGCAAAGGCGACCACATGGATGGTGTCAGGGTATATGGCGAAGGCACGGCCTGGGTGGACGCCATGCAATACGAAAAAGGCGATGCGCCGACGGAATTCGAGCCATAATGTCCGCCGGAGGCGGATCCGCCTCTGGCGGAAAACTCTCCGCCGCCAAATAGCGTGGATTGAGTAGTCAAATACAAATGGAGCCTAATGGAATCACCGTCACAGCCATCGGTCAGCGCTTGGAAATTCGTCGAGGACTTGAAAGAACCGCTCCACAAAACAACCATCCATTGGGACAGGCAGGTCCCTAAGAAGAGTGAGGCGGACCTGTCGGGCGGGGTGTCGCTGCAATGCCGTTTCCCGGACCCGCATGGCGCGCTGGAAACCGCGCATCGTGATTTCAGCGCATTTCTTAAGGTGGAGCAAATCGGCGAGGGTCCTTATCGAATCGCGACCGTCCAGGCGCCGACCGGCTGTTTTGAGGCCTACCGGCTTGATGTTGCCGCCGACGGATGCCGCCTTACGGCGAACGATACCGAAGGCATCCGGCGCGGACTGGTTTTTCTGGAGGACGCGATGCTCCGAACCGGCGGCCGCTTCCTTCCACTGGGGTGTCATGAACGCAAGCCGCTGATCCGCACCCGTATATCGCGCTGCTTTTTCGGGCCGATTAAACGCCCGCCCATGAACCGGGATGAACTGGCCGATGATGTGGATTATTATCCGGACGAATATCTGAACCGGCTGGCGCATGAAGGGATCAACGGTTTGTGGTTGACCTTCAGCTTCAAGGATTTATGCCCGTCGAACCTGTTCCCCGGGCGCGGCCGCGACAGCGAACGGCGACTGAATAAACTCTGCCAGACAGTCGTGCGATGCGGACGCTACGGCATAAAAATTTATGCCTTTTGCATCGAGCCGGAAGCATTCGGCAACGGGCCGGAAGACCTGGCCATCCTGGCGCGGCATCCGGAACTTGCCGGTCACAAGCGGGAGAAGTTCATTTATTTCTGCACCTCGACCCCAAAAGGACGGCAATATCTTGAGGACTGTATGTTTGCCCTGTTCGCGCGCGTACCGGGTCTGGGCGGACTGATTGACATAAACCTGGGAGAGCGGGCAACCCATTGTTATTCCAATACAAATCAGTTTTTCAACAATAATTGCCCGCGCTGTTCGAAACGCGAACCGTGGGAAGTGTTTGCCGACACGACCTCGGCCCTCGCGCGCGGCCTGCAAAAAGCCAATCCGGGCGCGGAAATGATTTCGTGGCTGTATGTGCCGTATCTTGGCGACACACGCGGCGAAATCGAGTCGCAGATGGATGTCATTCGCGCCGTCGCGGCACACGTCCCGAAAAACGTTATCTTGCAGTATAACTTCGAATCCAACGGCGTTGCCGAGCAACTCGGCAAGGAGCGGGTTGTCCTGGATTATTTCCTGTCGTGGCCGGGGCCGGCGCGCATTTTCTCGGATTGCGCGCTCAGCGCGGTTCAGGCCAGCGCGCGCGTGTCGGCGAAAATCCAGGTGGGCTGTTCGCACGAAGTGGCCACGGCGCCTTTTTTACCCGTGCCCGGCAACCTGTACCGGAAATACCGCTCCATGCATGAGCTTGGAGTGAGCGCGGTCATGCAGTGCTGGTATTTCGGCAATTATCCCGGCTTAATGAACAAGGCTGCCGGCGAACTTGCGTTTGCGCCATTCCCCGCTGACGAAGCGGATTTCCTGCTGAAATTGGCGCAAGTTGATTGGGGCCGGCATGCCGCGGAAGTGGTCAAGGCCTGGCAATTGTTCCGTGACGGCTATGGCAACTTTCCAATCAACTTGAGCTTCACCTGGTATGGGCCGGTACACCATGCCGTGGTGTGGCCGCTTTACCTGTTTCCCGTCGATCAGCCCATTGCGCCCAGTTGGACATTCACGTTCCCATTGGAATCCGGCGACCGGATCGGCGAATGTCTCTGCTATGCCCATACCCTCGATGAGGCCCTTATCCTGCTGGAGCGGATGGCGGGAACGTGGCGGGAAGGCGTCCGGATTTTTGAGGGCATCGAGGGTGACTACCGGGACAATCCGGAACGGCGCCTCGATATCGGCCTGGCCAAAGCGTTGGGGTTGCAGTTCCAAAGCGCTTTTAACGTGTTCAAATTTTATGCACAGCGCGAAAACTTGCCCTTTGCGGGGAAAAAAGCGCAAAGCGACATGTTGGTCGGAATGGAGACGCTCGTTCGCGAAGAAATCCAAAACAGCCTGGCATTGGAAGCATTATGCCTGAAAGATTCCCGGCTGGGATTTCACTCGGAAGCCGAAGGCTACAAGTATTTCCCGGCCAAACTGGCCTGGCGCGCGGGACTGCTGGAAAAGTTGTTGGCAACGGATTTTCCCGCCGTTCGGAAGTCCATCGAAAATGGCGCTCCATTGTTTCCGGAATATACCGGGACCAAACCCGAAGGGCGTGTTTATCATTGCCCTAAAGACAACGCGAGCGCTGTTTGGGAAGCGATTGGCGATGGCCAGTCCGCCTGGCGCGCATGGCGCGACGGTCAAATCATGCATTTTGAGGTGAAGGCCGCAGGGAACGGCGGCGCTGAAGATTCGGCGACCATCGAAATCGAGCCGCGCCGCTTATGGCCGACCTGGAAATTCGCGTTGTCCGGGAGCGGCAAAAAAACAAATCGCAACTTCAAGCCGGAACAAGACACGACTTGGCGGGCCGAGCGGCGCGGGAACCTGTTCTGTTTTGCCATTTCCCTGGCCTGCTTCGATGGCTATTATCGCGCGGGCGGGCCGGTGCGGATCAATGTGACCTGTAATGAGTCGGCGTGGATAAACAAGAAGCCGTGGCCATCAAGGTTACGGTTTGGCGGTGATAACCCCGCCGACCTCGGCTGGATGCTGTTTGCACCCTAACATGTCCAAATATATTTGGACATGTTAGGTTAGTGCGGGCTACGTCCTCAACCCGAACAAAACAAATCTCACCACGGAGACACGGAGGAAGATGTTTTTCCTCACGTGTTCTCTTCCGGCAAATCGTTGCGTGAATTTGGTGCAGGGCGTAACGCCCTGCACCAAATTCACGCAACACTCCTGTGTGGAGAGGGAAGCGATCAAAGAGACGGATGCTCTGTGCCTCCGTGAAACTCCGTGGTGAATCCCGTCTTGCTTTACACCTTTTTGTTTTCTATAGCGGTTCCAAACGTTTAAGGGACTAATAACAGTGTTCTGCCCCGGGAAAAATTCCCTTTTCGACATCTGTTTTGTAGGCTTCGAAGGCCTTTTTCATTTCGGCGCCGAGACTGGCATAGCGTTTGACGAATTTCGGTGTGAATTCGTCGAAGAGGCCTAAAAGATCGTGCGTGACGAGAATCTGGCCGTCGCAGTCCGGCCCCGCCCCGATGCCGATGGTCGGAACCGCGACTGCCTGGGTGATTTCATGACCCAGGGCCGGTGGCATGCATTCCAGGACCATGGCAAAGACCCCGGCCTCGGCCAGTGCCTGGGCATCGTTTAAAAGGGTGTGTGCCTCAGCCGGTTTCTTGCCCTGAATCTTGTAGCCGCCCATGGCATGAATGCTCTGCGGCGTTAGCCCGATGTGGCCTAACACGGGGATGCCGTTTTCAATCAGCGCTTTTACCGTGGGTGTACGAAAGGCGCCGCCTTCGATTTTTACGGCGTCGGCGCCCGCTTCCTTGACGAACCGGCCGGCATTTTCAATGGCCTGCGAAATGGACGCCTGGTAAGACATGAAGGGCATATCGGCCACGACCAGGGCGGACTTAACACCGCGCACGACGGCGGCCGTATGGTGAAGCATCGCTTCCATTGTCACCGGCAAGGTGTCGGCGTAGCCCAGCATTGTCATGGCCAGGGAGTCGCCCACCAGCAGTAGCGGCAAGCCCGCTTCGTCGAGCAGGCGCGCCGTGGTGTAGTCATAGGCCGTCAGACAGGCGAATTTGGTCCGGCCTTTTAAGGCCTTGATTTTGCCGGCGGTCCATTTGGATGCGGTAGTCATGGTGAAATCCGACCAAAACATTTGCCCGCTAACCACGCGAAAGGAACGCTAAATTAAAAATGAAAACATTTTCTTTTTCGCGTCAATTCGCGTATTTCGCGGGCTAATCTTTGTTTTTCTGATTCCTGTTTCTTGCTGACTTCTGATTTCTGCTTTCGCTACCATTTCTTTGCAAACAAAATCACTTCGTGTGGATCGTGCAGGCCGGCAAGCACGTCGGCAACCGTGCCGGTCTGGCCTGGGATTTTAAAGTCCGGCCGGACGTCGCACAGGGGCTGGACCACAAACCGGCGCGCTTGCCAGAGCGGATGGGGGATCACGATATGCTGTTCCTGGACCTGCAGGCCGTCCGCATAAATAATGTCAATATCCATGGGGCGGGGAGCGTTAACCACCGCGTTCGGCACGCGGCCAATTTCCTGCTCCAGGAACTGGAACGTTCGCATAAGCTGGGGCAGGGGAATCAGCGTATTGACGATCAGGATGGCGTTCAGAAAATGAATCGCCTCGAACTCCGGCGGCACATCCACCGGTTCGGTCTCATAAACGGGCGACTGGGTCGCCAACACGATGCCGGGATGCCCCAGGATCATTTTCCTGGCGCTTTTCAAATGCGCCAGCCGATCGCCCATATTTGATCCAAGACTTAGTCCGACTTCCATGAGTTTTATTCCTTGATATCCAGGACGTCCAGCATGCTGTAAAGCCCCGGCTTGCGCGCGGCCACCCATTCGGCCGCTCGCAGGGCGCCCTTGGCGAGACAGTCGCGACTGCTTGCGCGATGGGTCAGCTCCAGCCGCTCGCCATCGGTGGCGAAGAGGACGATATGATCGCCCACCACGTCGCCGGCCCGGACGGCATGAATGCCTATTTGCGCCGCCGGTCTTTCCCCCACCAAGCCCTGCCGGCCATGGACCGCTACGTCGTCCAGTTTGAGGCCGCGCGCGGCGGCGGCCGTTTCCGCCAGCCACAGGGCAGTTCCGCTCGGCGAATCATTCTTATGGCGATGATGGGTCTCGATGATCTCGATATTGTAGTCGCCCAGAACACCGGCAGTTTTCTTGACCATGGCAAACAGGAGATTCACGCCCAAGCTCATGTTGGGCGCCCAGACAACGGGAATATGCGCGCTCGCTTTTCGGATAGCCTCCGACTCCACCGGGTTCAAGCCGGTAGTGCCGATGACCATGGGCTTTTTCTGTTCCATGGCCAACATCGCATGCTGGGCGGTGGCCGAGGGAAAACTGAAGTCCACAAGCACGTCGGCCTTTTGAAAAACCTTGCGACTATCGGCCGTCAATAATAAGCCGATATCCGCGATGCCCGCGACGATCCCGATGTCTTTTCCAAGAAGGGGACATTGTTCAGCTTCCACGGCCCCGACCAGGTGCAGGGTCGGCGAATGGAAGGCGCATCGGATAAGGGTCTGGCCCATGCGCCCGGCTGCGCCCAGGATGGCGATCTTCAATTTGGCCGGCGGATGGTTTGTATTTGGCATGACGGCGTTCCTTAGATCAACTTCACCTTCCGCAGCGTTTCGGCCAGCCGGTTTTTCAGCTGCGAACTCATGGCGCAGAGGGGCAGGCGATACGTTTCTTCGATTTGGCCCATCATCGCCAGCGCCGCTTTAACCGGGATGGGGTTAGTGTCGATAAACATGTCGTTGAACAACTGGAAATAGTCCTGGTGCAGGCGCCGGGCTTCATCCCAGCGGCCGGCCAGCGCCGCGTGAACCATGGCGGCCACGGGTTGGGGCGCGACATTGGCGGCTACGCTGATGACACCTTTGGCGCCCACTGCCATCATGGGCAGCGTCAGCGGATCGTCGCCGCAGAGCACGCACAGGTCGCATAACGCCAGGATCTGGTTCACGCGCGGCACACTGCCGGCAGCCTCTTTGACGGCTTTGATATTTGGATGCCGCGCCAGCCGGGCGAGAGTGTCCACCGCGATTTCCACGCCACAGCGGCCGGGAATGTTATATAGGATCACCGGCAGACCCAGATCGGCAACGGCGCTAAAATGGCGATAAAGCCCCTCCTGATTGGGTTTGTTGTAATAGGGCGATACCTGTAACGTGCCATCCGCGCCCACGCGCAAGGCAAACCCGGTGAGTTCCAGCGCCTCGCTGGTGGAATTGGCGCCGGTGCCGGCAATCACTTTGATTCGGCCGCGGCACGTTTCCACGGCGGTCTCAATGACTTTTTTGTGTTCCTCGTTATCCAGGGTGGGGGATTCCCCCGTCGTGCCGACGGGCACAATACCGTCCATGCCGCCCTGGATTTGCAGCTCGATCAGCTCTTTGAGTTTGCCGTAGTCTACCCGGTTGTCTTTGGTAAACGGGGTGACAATGGCCGTATAGGCGCCTTCAAACATTATCCCAATCCTCCTGGTAAAAATATATTTTTCTTTAAAACGCGACCGTGAATCCCACGGGCGGCAGATCAATCATGGTCCGCAAACCCGGCGCGGCCTTTACAATGGAACGAATGGCATTAATCGTGATCGCGCAGGTCGCAATGTCGCCATTTATGCCGCCGGGAATCATGGTCGTGAAGGATGGTTCGCCGGATATTTCCACCCGGTCGAACGATTCGCGCTCGCCCACCGCCGCACGGAAATGGAGCTTTAAGACTTCCCGGCCCTTGGCCTTGGCGCGCCCAATTTGCTCAACTCCGCACGCCTGGCCTCGTCGGATGGGCTTATAACCGGAGCGGATTTCCCGTTTGGCGACGATCGGGTTAAGCGATTCCGTCGTTCGATCCAGCGTCCATCCCATGTGGCGGGCGACCATGTGCATGGATTCCGTGAGCCCGACATGCCTGAGTGTGCCTGCGGCCACCTTGGTCCTGAACTCCGCCAAAGTCAGGCCTGCGCCGATTTTCTGCTGGAATGGAATTCGCCGCATCGAGGCATCCTGGAACCGTTCGACGCGAATACGCTCCACGCGTTGACAGACCGCCGTCAGAATACACGGCAAAAGATCCATGAGATAGCCGGGATTAACCCCCGTGCCGACGCAGGCAACGCCGTGTCGCTTGCAGATGGCGTCCAGACGTTTGGCGATCTGCGGCTGAGTCTTCCAGGGGAATGCCAATTCCTCGCAGGTGGAAACGATGCGCAGCCCCGCCTTGGCCAGTTCAACGACTTGCGGCTCCAAGCGCTTCAAGCTCGAAACGGTGGTCAGCACGGCCACGGATGCCTTAACGCCCTTCATGGCGGCTTTCAGGTTGCTGCGCACGACGATGCCCGTGCGTTTTCCGATTCCGCACAACGTACCCAAGTCTTGTCCGACTTTATCCGGCGCAGGATCCACCGCGCCGACAATCCGGAGCGTCCCGCGCTCAAGCGCGAAGCGAACGGCTTTCTGTCCCAGCGGTCCCAAGCCAATTTGAACAATATTAATCATGAATGCGTTCCTGGTAATAATTACAACGCATGCCGCCGGTTAATTGATAGGCGGTGTTTGTAGATAGACAAACTATGGCAAAGCGCCGTCAAGTCAAGCGAAAAAACCGGCGTGGATGGGCGAGGTGGCGTGGGAAGACGCAACGGTGGGGATGAAGCGAATGCAGATTTGCGCCGTTTTGTCTTGATTTGTACAAGGCCCTGGATATATTAGTCAATAAGTATGGTTTAGATATTCGGCCCGGTAATGACTCCGTAATGGAAGGGATTTTGACATGCAAACGCAGGACACGAAAGAAATTTCCAACTTGGCGGTCTGGTCCCTGATTTTGGGAATTGCGTCACTGGTCTTCTGTTGTCTGCCGGCGGCTATCCCGGCGATTATCTGCGGGCATTTGGCGCGCTCAAGGGTCAAGCAGGCGCCCGAGACCGTATCCGGCAGTGGCATGGCGCTGGCCGGACTGATCACGGGCTATGTGAGCGTCGTGGCGTTTATTCTGGCCTGCATCCTGGGCGTAATTGCGGCCATTACCGTGCCCTCGGTGATCAAAATGATCCGTGAAGAGCAGAAGTCGGAGTGCAGCGCGAACGCGCCTGCCGGCGAAACAGCCGTGGGAATAAACCAGTCGAAATGAAGCCTGTGAAATAGCGGCGGTGAACCAACAAGGAGGTGGGTCATGACGGAAGGAAAAGTGGATGTAAAATTCGGCGAGTGGATTCAGCAAGGCTGGGAACTTTACAAGGCCAACATCGGTGTCTGGATTGTCGCCTCCCTGCTGGCGGTCGTCATTGGCGTCGCCACGGTCGGCATCCTCAGTGGGCCGATGATGGCCGGCCTGGCCTGGATGGCCCTGGTGCTTGTGGATCGGAAAGAACCCAAGCCGCAAATCGGCGACGTATTCAAGGGTTTCGATTATTTCCTCCAGTCCTTTCTGTTTTTCCTGGTCTGGGGAATTATCATGCTGGCAATTTCAGCCATCAGTCTGATTCCCTGCATCGGCACCCTGGTGGTGATCGCGGTTTCCATCGTGCTTCACACGGTCTTGATGTTCGGTCTGTTCCTGATCGTGGATAAGAAAATGGAGTTCTGGCCGGCATCCATGCTGAGCCTGAACGTGGTGAAGCCGAATTTCTTTCCATTCCTCGGGCTGCTGGTTGTGGCCATGATTATCGGCCATGTTGGCGCGATTGCCTGCGGAATTGGCGTCATTGTCACCATGCCCATCGCGGTCTGTATTCTGGCGGTGGCCTATCGAAATGTGTTTGGCGTTCAAGCCGCGGCCTGAGCTTAAAAATTATTTTAAGGAATAGCCGGGATGGGACTCTTGTGGAGCGTGGAGCATCCCGGCCATGCCGGTTGCTATCGAACCGTGCTGTTGCACCACCTGCCGCCGGCGCTCATTGCCGGCGGGGTCCTGCTGGCGGCGGCCTTCCTGCCGCTGGATCGAATTCCCTATACTGTTTGCACGTTCCTCCGACTCACCGGCTATCCCTGTCCCAGTTGCGGGCTGACCCGCGGTTTTGTTGCCATGGCCCACGGTCAATGGCAGGCCGTCCTGCATGCGTGCCCTTTGGCGGCGTTGCTCTATGCCGCTACGGCGCTGGTATTTGCCGTC
>Ga0074199_1002398_pt1 | contig 11426 bp, 9 predicted proteins | sample EPASupsiteSAE347_FD_64528 | JGI IMG/M metagenome (GOLD analysis project Ga0074199, IMG submission 64528) | Bioremediated contaminated groundwater from EPA Superfund site, New Mexico - Sample SAE3-47 | ecosystem: Environmental > Aquatic > Deep subsurface > Groundwater > Contaminated ...
AAAGATAAAGTGATGACGGGAAGGTGTTTTTTTTATCAGCCCTTACGGATGGAGAATATACTCTCCTTCAATTCGTACAACCGCGTTGCCCCCGAAAAATACACTGTGCTGCACTTTTGACGTATCGCTTACGAGCCGGATGATATTCGGGTTCTCCCTGCTCTTTCCCTGCTCGATGGCAATCATATGTCCATCCCAGGTACCTTCCTTAAACAGGTAATATCCCAGCGCCGCATTACCTGAACCCGTTGCAGGGTCTTCGAGATACCCGTAGATGGGAGCAAATACCCGGGTCCGGTAACGGTTCCCGGTGCTTGTAGTGCTGGTCGAGAAGACTAAAATAATCTCGATCCCGGTTGCCAGGCAGAATTCCCGCAGGTTCTGCCGATCCGGATGGATGGAGAGCAGTGTATCAAGCGCATCGACCGGGACGATCAGGGTCGAGAGCCCGGCATTGATACAGGATATACGGTGTTTTTCTGTTATGTCTCCGGGTGCTATCCGCAATGCTGCTGCAATCTCATCGCGGGATACAGCCAGTTTGATTTCAACGGGCTGCGGCGCGCTGATGAAGACCGAATCGGCTTTTGCAATCTCGTTTCTGACCAGCAGTTCCTGCTTTCCCACATGGATGCGGGTGACCGGATCGATTACCCGTACAGGGTCGTTTTTTATGAGATCGTACATGGCAGCAATAATCCCGTGGCCGCAGAAGGCTACTTCGCGTTCCGCTGAAAAAAAACGAAGGCTGGTATGCCCGTTATCCGGGGAGAGAAAGACTACTTCATTGACGCAGCCCGCAAGTTCCCGTGCAATCTGCTGCATGCTTTCGGCACTCAGGGCATCTTCCCGCGGGAGATATACGCACCCGGCCGGGTTGCCGGTTGAACGGCCCATGGCAAATGCATCAATTTTTTTAAACCGGTATCGCTGCATGCATCGCCTCACATAAATTTTTCATGGAACTACACAATCCCCCTGACAATAAACCGGTCATGGCCAATGTGGGATGCCGGGCAGACAAAGCATGCAATCATGGATTCTGAACCGGTATTTACCAGCTGGTGGACCTGGCCCTCCGGCACCGTAAAACAATCGCCACTTTTGAGATCCACGGATTCGTTCCAGCCGACCGAATCATCCACGGACGGGTGACCGGTATGAATCGTGCCTTTGCCACGGATAATCTGGTAGATCTCACTACCGTGCCGGTGATAATGGGCGGTCACCGGGCGGTGTGCTTCCAGTTCAGCAACATAGAGTCCCATCTGGTCATCTCCCGTTACCTTCACGATACGAATACCAACAGCTGGATCGGTCTGTGCTGTCTTTAACTGTTCGAGAAAATTGGTTATCGTCGGCAGAGGACTCATGGCATGTTCATCTCAGCATAGGCATCCGGATTTGATGTGTTTTATGGTCAGGGTGCAGATAATTTTTCCGGCGACTGTGGTTCGGGACTTTCCTGCACCAACGGGGTATGTTCAATCCCCGGTGGAAAACCCTGATCATTTTCTTTTATCGTCATTGCCCGATTATGAGGAATATCCAGTCACGGCATTCCAGGTGCAAAATAGTTTGGAAAATGCTGGATCATTTTTGCGAATGCGGAACAATTTGAAATTTTAAGTTATTCCTCAAAAAAAAGTTTTAAATACTATAAAGTATAATTAAAGTTTATCCCCTAATATGGAGGTGGTTTGATATAATTCCGGGTTTGGTTCCCATACGCTGCATTCCACAAAGTACACATCCTCAACCTGCTGTCTGATAAAATGGCAGGAAAAAGCCTCCCCATAACCAATATCGAAAAAATATCTTTTTTATGAACCTGACTTCCCCTCCAGGGATCTTGGAATTCTCTTTAAAGGTAAATTCTGTAACCAGACACTTATGAAAAAGTCTTCCGGTAAAAGCATTTCCTGCATGCTATAAAAAACCCCGAAACCCGGTGAACTGATTTTTACACCGGAAGGACCATCTGCCGGGCATCCCGCTTCTCAAACGAAGATAATCGTATACCAAGCAGGCGGATCGTCCGGCCATCGAACATCTCCCGGAGCAGCGAGTGGGCGGCTGAGCGGATCGTTTTTGGATCATTGGTATAGTGCGGGAGCGTCCGGGCTTTTGTCCGGGTCACAAAACCAGTATACCGCACCTTGATAGTCACGGTCCTGCCTCGCAGGGATTCATCAGCAAGACTCCGGCATACGTCCTGTGCCAGTGCATCGATGGTTGCCACAATCACCTGCTCGTCCAGGGTATCTTCAGCAAACGTTGTCTCGCGGGATACCGACCTCACGCCGTCCCTTTCCTCTACCCGGTCGATATCGATGCCGGTGGTGATCTCCTGAAGCGTGAGCGCAGATTGCCCGAACCGGGAGATCAATTCCTGAGTATTGTATTCAGCAAGATCCCTGATCGTCCTGATCCCCAATTCGAAGAGCGCGGCTTCAGACTTGCTGCCAACACCGGGGATTTTCCGGACCGGCATCGGGGCAAGGAACGAGAACAGGTTTTCCGGTTCGACTACGGTAAGACCACCGGGTTTGTTCACGTCAGACGCGATCTTTGCCACAACTTTTGTCGGTGCGATCCCGATCGAGCAGGTAAGCCCGAGCTGAGCGTGGATAGTATGCTTGATCCGGGCTGCCCAATCGGTTGCACTGGAAAAAGATCCCAGGGAACTTATGTCCAGAAATGCCTCATCGATACTCACCTGCTGGAACGGGAAATTATGGGATCGTAAGATTGCCATAACCGCTTCAGATGCTTTGGAATACCGGGGAAAATGAGGAGGCAAAAATATGGCGTGCGGGCAGAGTACATAGGCTTGCGAAAATTGCATTGCAGATCGTACGCCAAATGCCCGGGCTTCGTACGAACAAGTTGAGACAACGCCCCTGCCGGTGCCATGCCGGGGATCCGCACCGATGATGACGGGTTTTCCTTTCAGTGACGGATTCTCCTGCATCTCAACAGACGCGTAGAAACTGTCCATATCGAGGTGCAGGATAATCCGCCGGTGATCACGACCTGCTTCTTCCCCGGGGGAATCCATGCAACTTCCATCCTGTACAGCACGGTTTGCCATTTCAGCTCGCAACCGAAGCAAAATCACTGAGCCTGCACTGCCTCTGCCGGATTGTTTCCCGCAGCAATGCTCCTTCCTCGATAAACCGGGTCATGGGAAGAGAGAATGATTCTGAAATATGGGAGAGAACCCCCTTAATTCCTTCAAATTCCTGTGCAGGCTGCCGCATAGCCCCTCTCACATTCTCGCGGACATTGAAGACTCCCATCGGAACATAACCCCGGTGAGCCTCTCTGAGGATAATTGCCCCCGCTTGTTCCTGCTGGCGGGCAAGCGCTTCGAGTACTGCCATCTTGCAGGTATAGTAGCACCCGCCAAGGTGCGAGTATTCGGTCTTTTTTTTGTATCCTTCGTGATCGGAGAAAACCAGTTCTTCATTGCCCAGCACTTTGAGGAATGCTTCCGACCATTCATACTGCCAGCCGGTGGGCATCAGGATCACCGCGTAATTGTTATGGAGGCTGGAGAACTGGTGAACCCGCCAGGAATCGATCACCGGGTTCTTCTTCACTGCTGTGAGGAGCTGGTCGCCGATCATGGTATCGCACGCGGTGATCGACCATCGCGTGGGAACCAGGTGCCGGTTCCGGTCCATACCCATGGTCCCGACCGAAAATGCCTTCTGGATACTGGAGAACGGGACACCCTGGCGGTGCAGGCCGGTGACTGCTTCGGTTGATCGCAGATCTGTATCATAAAACACTTTTTCGAGCTTCTGGTCCCACCTTCCGCTCTCGATCTCAAACCGCTCGATCCCGGCACTCGGGCCAAACGGGGCGTGGTCCTCGGAGAACGTGGTACCGGTGGGAACCGATGAGAAGGCTACTTCGCTCTCTATGGAAGACGATGACAGGGTGATCTCCTGGAGTTTTTCCACAAACCGCGAACCGATATCCCCCGCATTCACCATGGATTTCCCCCGCACAAGATTGAGCCGGTACCCGATGATCTCTTCCTGGGTATGGTTTTGCGAAATCCAGGACTCGGGCATGTCCATGATCGAAGTGTCACCGTGCTGGGGGACAATCATAGGGCCGGCATACACATCCGGATAATTCCAGCTGCCGATAAACACGGATGGGGGAGATGTTCCCTCCATCTCTTTTTCCACCTCCACCGATCGCATCTTCAGCGTGGAAGCGGTCAGTTGTTTCAGGTAGGCACCTTTTCCGATCATGGGATTGAAAGTAAGGTGTGAGCATGAGCATATAAGGGGCAGGGTGCGTGGGGAGAAAGTGAGAAATCCGGAAAGTTTTATGAGGAGTCTCGCCACCATTTATACAATACATACCTTCATTGGCCGAGACGTCATACTTATAAGAAAGGAGTTGTCTGAATTAGACCCAATAATAACGATGATGTAGATCCAAACGCAGTAAACGCGGACGGAACGCCGGTCGTCCGGGTTCGCCTGCCCAAGAAGTGGGCCAACGAGCAGTTCGCATTCGCAGACCTCATGATGGGGGCAAACCATATCCGGGTCCGGTGTTACGATGGCGTTACCCGCATGGGCAGGATCAAGGGGAAGATCAAGAAGCGCGCATGGATACGTGAAGGCGATATCCTGATCGTCACCCCGTGGAGCTTCCAGGACGAGAAGTGCGATATCATCTACCGCTACCTGCCACCCCAGGCGGACTGGCTGCGCAAGAACCGGTACCTCTAGATATTTTCTTTTTTTCTGGTGTGCGTTCAGGCACACAAAATAAAAAATTTTTACCATCTCTGGAAATTCTCACCATTAAACAAGAGTTCGCTGTTGGGATTGCGCATAACCGGGGGTCGATCCGCAATGGCCTGGATTGTCAGGGCCCGGTTGCAGGTGCGGGGCCGGTGTAAAAAAAACCACCCATCCGGCATAGCGTGTGGGGGGTAGGGTCCCCTCTTTCCTTAAGAGGGGAGGGTCACCTCAAAATATTTTCACGTGGAGGGGTGGCAGGCACCCTCTCCTCTTTTTTTGGAGGGGAGGGTCACCTTTGATCGAAACAGGGGACCCTCCCCTCTCTTGCGGATCAGCCGGAAAATGCTCTCCGGCGTGATTCCATGCGAAGACATGGTTGCGTTTATGCAGAAAAAGGGGGGTAGGGTCCCCTCTTTGCCTAAGGGGGGAGAGTTGCCTCAAAATATTTTCACATGGAGGGGTGGTGGGCACCCTCTCCTCTTTTTTTGGAGGGGAGGGTTACCTATGTAGCTAAGAGGGGAGGGTCGGCTTTTGCTGAGGGAGGGGAGGGTCACCCCCTGGCAGTCCGGAAGAGAATTCGCAATTGAGGAAAAAAAATTTCACAGGGTATTTTTACGTTATACTCTGCCAGATCGCGAGCACGAATTCGAGCGCAATTAAGATGATGATCACCCATTCCAGGAAATTGGAGTGCTGGATACGCACCTCATCGGAAAGCATCGAGTAATTCTCCCGGATCACATCGATCTTCCGGGTCACGCTCTCGCTCCACAGGCCGCTGCGCAGCACTTTAAGCGCGGTGGCATACACGCGGGCGTAATAGATATCTTCGGTCACTTTGATCAGGTTGTCGACTTTCTCAATGATCTCTGAGATCTCCGCGTACATCTCCATCTGGGATGCCATGATCGCATGATACTTGCGGCTCCGGCGGAACTGCGACAGCCGGTCGGCATGCTCGATATCATCGTACATCTTCTCCATCCCCCGGGTGAGCTCGCGATCATAGTACCGGAGTTCGAGCACCTGCACATTGGCAAACTCGATTAAGTCGATGATATCGGTCGGGCTCTCCGGATCACAGATAAGCGCCGAATCCCACGAGAGCATGACAAGATCATTAACGGTATAACTCAGCGAATTCTTCACCACTTCCTGGCGCATCTGCGGGGAGATTTTTGCGGTCTCCCCGGTCAGGAGCGGGACAGGGTCAATCGAATCATCCCGGCGATCGGTCACGTAAACCGAGTAATCCTCAAAGAACTCGGGGTCGATGGCAAAATTCTTGATATGCGGTTTGATGATCTCGCCTAAGGTCTTGAGATACTGGACATAATACTCAGCAAGTCCTTCCTGACCGGCAAACAGGAAGGCGAGATTCTCCAGTTCGGTATAATCGGCATCCCGGTCATCGTGCACAAAACAGAAACTGATCGCACCGATATCAAAGACCCTGGCAACGACAGAGAACTCAAACGTCCTGCCCTCCCGCTCCACCCGGATCGGGTGCATCTGGATCATGAGCGGCGGGTCTTCCATCATGATGGACTTGGGCTTGACCCGGGCAAAACTGGTCCTTGCCGTAAAGTAATTCTGGGCGAGCGCCCGCTCGAGCCAGCCGATGTCGATCTCCCTGCCAATATCGTAGATGCGGTACAGGCGCAGCGAGATCATAACGGTATACCTCCTTGAATGCCAGGGCGGCTCCGGAAACAGGACTCATACTGCATACTGGACAACTCTCTATGAGAAGGTGACTCTAAAACCATAAAGGGATATGCCAAAAAAAGAAAAACCGGGTTTACCTTTCCCTTAACGAGCGATTATGCGCCAGCATCCCGTGACATCAGGAAGACCCGGCTTTGAGTGCTGCGTACTGTTTCCGGTTGAGGGAACGGGAATCGCCCGGCTTTAAGGCAAGAGCGGCATCAAAAGCTTCAACTGCTTTTTCATAGTGCTTCTGGTCGAGCAGTACCAGCCCAAGATTATACCAGCCGTGGAAGTAGTTCTTATCGAGATCGAGCGCCTTTTGAAATGAGGTGAGGGCGGCATCGGGTTGCCCCAGTCTCCGGTGGATCAGGCCCTTGTTGTTCCATACCTGTTTGCTCGCAGGATCGAGACGAAGTGCATGATCGTACGCATCGAGCGCTTCCGAGTACTTACCGAGATCCGCAGCAACACGACCAAGATAGTACCAGCTGCGTGAACTGGCAGGGTCAATTGCCAGCACGCGGTGAAATGCACTCTTGGCTTCTTCATAGCGATGGTTCTGGTAGAGATCAACGCCGATAGAATACCATGCAAGCGAAGCATCGCGGGGGGCTTTCCTTTTCTTGTCAAGAAAGGCCACGTAATTGCGACTCCTTCGCGTCAGGAAGAGCGCTCCCCCGTAATTCCTCCGCATGAGCGAGAGCTGCTCTGCTACCTGGTTTGCCCGGATGAAAGCCTTTTTTCCCGCACCCGATCTGCCGATATTGATTAAAACAAAACTTTTCCCCACCCATGCAAGCGCATGCTGGGGTTCAAAGGAGAGGACCATATCAAAAGCCTGCAGGGCAAGTTCATAGGATCCCTGCCGGCTGTGAATTGCCGCCTTGTTAAACCAGGCATGGGGCATTGTATGGTCCAGGGATATTGCTTTTTCAAATGCGGATAGTGCCTCCTCAATCCGGTCCAGCTGCCGGAGCGCCACCCCTTTGTTATACCATGCTGTTGCATTTGCGGGATCAATTGCAAGAGCGGTATCGTATGCCGCCACTTCCTCTTCGAACCGGAAGAGCCGGAAAAGTGCGAGCCCTTTGTTTATCCAGATGATGGCCGAGGTCTTGTCAAGTGCCAGTGCGTGATCGAAACTGATGAGTGCATCTGCAAACTGCCCGAGATCGATCTCTGAAAGACCCTTGTTGTACCATGCAGCCATCATGGCGGGATCTGCACTGAGGGCGTTTTCATAAGAGTGGAGGGCCTCTTCTGACCGGCCCAGGGTATCAAGTGCCATCCCCCGGTTATACCAGAGCGGGGCCGAATGGGGATTAGTCCTCAGCTCGTTATCGTACTCCCGCACGGCTTCTTCCATGAGACCGGCGCGGGCCTTTTCAAATGCCCGGCTGCCCCAGGCTTCTGCGGTATTCGGGTTGACCGGAGGCATGCGGGATGCAACTAATATACGATCTTGAGTGCGGGAGACAAACCGGAATATTTTCCCTTCAGTATACCAGACCGCTGCACAATCCGGATTGAGCAGGAGCGCCCGGTCAAAAGATTCCATTGCAAGACTGTTTTTTCCCAGTTTCCCCAGGACCATCCCCCTGCCCATCCATGCATCCGGCATTGCAGGGTTCAGTAAAAGGGCATGATCGAACAGATCGAGCGCAGCAGGAAACCTCCCCAGTTCTGCAAGGGCAGTTCCTTTACCGGCATATGCGTATTCATTATGTCCATCGAGTTGTATCGCCCGCTCATATACGGCAATCGCTTCTTCGTATAACCGCTGTTCAATGAGGGCGGAACCCAGGGTGACCCGGGCGAGAATATTCTCAGGTTCAAGCACGATTGTTTTTTCCGAGAATTCCTGCGCCTTTGCATAATCCCCCAATACAAAATAGACGAGGCTCTTTCCCATAAGAGCAGGTGAAGTATCAGCAGCACAGGTAAGGGCGCGATCATAGGATTTTATTGAACTGTCGTACCGTTCAAGGGCCAGCAGGGCATCACCCATGCCCGTCCATGCAAGAGGGTTATCCGGTTTTAATTTAAGTGCACGGTCAAAGGACTGGATTGCATCTTCGTTGCGCCCCAGCAGGTGCAGCGCGATGCCACGGCTGTACCAGACAAATTCATTGTCTTCCCCGAGTGCCAGGGCCCGGTCGAATGCCTGGATGGCTTCGGCATTTTCAAAAAGATGGGCAAGCGCCATTCCCCTGCCATTCCATGCGCCGGCATTTCCCGGGTCAAGGGCAAGCGACTGCTCGAATGCAAGAAGAGCTTCCTGGTGCCGGTTCTGAGCCTGGAGGGCCATGCCGGAAATATACCAGGACCGTGCATCATCCATGAGCAGGCGTCTTGTTTCCGGATTGATGAACTTTTCCAATACGGGATAGGACAATACGGGATATGCCGGAATACTGCTGAAAAAGAAAAAAGTTAGTGCGTCTTTCGCATGCAGAAGGCTGCACAACACCCGCTGATCACGAGCGCACCAGCAGTAACTTCAACGGGCAGGGGAGATTTTGCTGTGGTTGCGGCTGGAACAGCAGGTGTTGCCGGTGCTGCCGGAGTGGTTGCAGCAGCCATTGGTGCAGTCAACTGGAACGTGAGTTTTGTATAAACATCGTCTTGTCCGGGCATATTGAGAGCATCGGAGAGCGCCTGGGATGCAGCTGCATCCTGTACACTGCCCACACCGGTGAAATTGAAGATCATTGTATTAGTCTTGGTGTTGACGACCTGTCCGGAATAGATGCCGGTATCGATCAGATCAATATTGAATACTCCATCCGGGCCCGGACTCTGGACAAAGACGTAGTACGTTGCCGGAGGCAGTCCTGTTGTCTGATAGGTTTTTGAAAAAGTCCCGTCTGCGTTGACCGGCACTGTGGTGACATTTACATAATGCCCGGCAAATACCCATATCTGGACACCCGAGGCGAGGTTCGAACCGGTTGCCACGCCGCTGAGGGTAATAGTGTCGCCGACTATGGGATCAGTCGATGAAACGGTTGCACTGATGGTGGGTTTTGCAGCGGTTGCTGATGCATCGTCCGCACCGGATACGGGAAGCACAAGGAGTGCTGCCAGCAGTACGAGAGTAAGTACCGTAATTCCATGAGAACCAAATATCTTCATACGTGAATTTTTACGTAGTAATTACTATTAGCATTATGGGTTTATTCACACGGTCGCAGCCACTTATATACACTTCAGGTATCAATAATTCGTACTACATACGATTGATTTACCCGCTGAAGTGAACAAAAGGCGCCGCCATGAAAATGCAGACTACCCCCCAGACACCCCAGATCTCCGGGCCCATCCCTTTGAGTTTTTGCATCATCCTCCACAAGGATGGCCGGATTGACCGGCTGGTAGACCGACCTCTCGAAGAATATCTGACTGCAATCCATGATGCCAGCATTGCATGGATAGATTGCAGCACCAGCGATGATGACAAAGAGATCGAGCAGATCGCACAGGATGCCGGATTCTCCAAGATCCCGATCCCGAAACTGACTACGGGTTTTTACTCTGCATACGAAGATTACGACACCGAACTGGGCATCATGCTCCCTTCAGCAACGGTCAAGGCAGAGAAGATGTCCGTTCACCCGCTCTTTGTCCTCATTCGCGATAATTTCATCTTAACTTTCCACAGCCAGGAGATCAACCGGCTCCTGAGATTTTCCCGGTATGCTTCGCAGTTTTTCAAAAAGATTGCAGAGGAATCTGATGTTGATAAGATAACCCTTATTCTCGAACGGATCATCGATGAGAACAATGATCGCAACTTCGAGTATCTCCGCGAGATCGAGATGCATGGCGACCAGATCAGCAAATCCCTGATTGAAGAGAACTTAGCCAAGAGAAAGATTGCTCATGACATCTACCGGATGAAACACGTGCTGATCGATTACTTAAACGTGCTCTGGGCAACAAAAGACGTGGTCGATTCCCTGCGCTATGGGGATGCTGACCTGATCACTAATAATGAAAAACTCTTAGGCCGTATCGGAATCCTGTCGGATAACATTGACCGGCACATCGAGCTCTCGGAACAGATGTCAAATGTCCTCTCGTCAGGACTTGAAGTAATGCAAAGCATTTACAACAACCAGCTCCAGAGCATGAACAACCGCTTCGCTCTCGTTACTGCGTACCTCACGGTGCTCGGCACGGCATTCCTGGTCCCGAACACGATCGCCACTATTGCGGGGAGCGGGATCATGGAGGGAACGATGGCAGCACAATGGTGGTACTTGCCGCTCCTTATCCTCTCCACGGTGATCGCGACTGCAGCTTCTTTGCTCTGGGTGCTCCACGTCTGGGGGATGAAAGCGGACGATTGACAAGCGGGATCTCAGCCTGTTTTGTCACCACTCCTTTTTTGACTTTCTTCATTTCGGGCTCGAACCAGAGCCCGATGCACTGCTTTACGACACCAAAACCTGCATCGCTGTCAAGGAATATGGCGCCGATCAGGGCTTCAACAGTGTCAGCAAGGATCGTCTCTTCACCGAGCCGCAACAGCTCTTTCTCCCCGCGTCCCAGCCGGATGAACCGTTTGATCTTTAACCGCTTGCCGATTTTTGCAAGGGTCTCGTTCTTCTCGATCGATTCCTTGTTTACCGTGATCTCGCCTTTGGTTTCGAGGCCTTTTTCCATGAGATAGAGGATCAGTCCCGTCTTGAGCACGGCATCGCCGAGGGTGCTGTAAGCCTCCTGGTCCATGCACCGCTTATTCTGCTGGAGCAGTTCGTGGGCACAGGCAGGATGCGTGAGTGCCCGGATCAGGTGTTGTGGTTCAAAGAAATGATAGCCGAGGATCTGTTCGATCTCTGCACGGTCATCTGCTTCCATATCTATGTAGTGTTCACGAGGATATCTGATAAAACAGACGGCATGTATGAGATCCCTCTTGTGAAAACCCAGCAGACT
>Ga0074199_1002399_pt1 | contig 11425 bp, 9 predicted proteins | sample EPASupsiteSAE347_FD_64528 | JGI IMG/M metagenome (GOLD analysis project Ga0074199, IMG submission 64528) | Bioremediated contaminated groundwater from EPA Superfund site, New Mexico - Sample SAE3-47 | ecosystem: Environmental > Aquatic > Deep subsurface > Groundwater > Contaminated ...
CCATTATAGAGTGCGAATGGAAGCATGACATGCCTCAGGATCGAAAACCAGCGCCCGCCACGTCGGTCGCTTCTTGACAAGCCTTCTCATGGAAGGCCGCGTGACCTCACGCGGCGTTTTGCTGTCCAGCGATAAACGGAAATATGCGGAACATACCTTACTGGAGATGTGTCCGTTTTACAAGGGGTAGAAATATTGTCGTGCACGGCGGCGGGTCCTGTAATACAGTATCCTTATTTGCAGGGAGTAAATGAAGTATCAGGGCATTTTTATTACGGGCACGGATACGGAGGTCGGCAAGACCGTTGTGAGCGCCGCGTTGCTGTCCCTGTTGCGTTCTCGCGGCGTGGACGCCGTACCGATGAAACCGGTCCAGACCGGCGCCAAGCAAGCGGGCGGCCGGTGGTGCTCGCCCGACTTGGATTTCTGCCTGGCGATGGCCGGGCTTCGGCCGCAACCTGCGGAATATGCCCGCATGGCGCCTTGCTGTTTTGCCCAAGCATGTTCGCCGCATCTGGCCGCGTCCGTGGCTGGCCGCCGTATCCGCCTGCGTCATATAGCGACCTGTTTCAGCACATTAAAGGCGCACCATGCCCTGGTCATCGTTGAAGGCGCCGGTGGTGTGTGTGTGCCGATTCAGGGACGGCAGACGATGCTGGATTTAATGGGCACGCTGGATTTGCCCGTGGTGGTGGTGGCCCGCCCGGGTTTGGGAACCATTAACCACACATTGCTGACTCTTCATGCCCTGCGGCGAGCGCAAGTCCGTATTCTGGGCGTGGTCTTCAATGCAACAGCGCCTGCCCGCCCAAGCTATATCGAGCGCGACAACATCAAAACCATTGCGCGGTTGGGGTCTGTGCGCGTGCTTGGCTGCTTGCCGTTCGTTCCGGATCTTGCCAGGCGGTCAGCCGATCGATTCCGCCGCGCGATGGCCGCTGGCCTTCCGCCGGCCGCGACTTTGCTGAAATGGTTGCAATTGCCATGAACACTGAACACTATCGCAATCTCGATCGCCGGTATCTCTGGCATCCCTATTCCCGGCATTCGGCCATCCGGGACACAGCGTTTCCGGTCATCGTGCGCGGAGAGGGCATCTATCTCTTTGACAGCGACGGCCGTCGCTACCTGGATGCGATTTCATCCTGGTGGGCCTGTAACCTGGGGCACAGTCATCCCCGTCTGGTGAAAGCGATTGCCAGCCAGGCCCAATGCCTGCAACACAGCATCTTGGGCAATCTTTCGCATCCCGGCGCCATCGAACTGGCCGCGCGTCTTGTGGAATTATTCCCGGACCAGGCTACGCCAGAGCGCTACGCCAAGGCGAGTCGCTGCCGGCGCGTGTTCTTTTCGGGCGATGGCGCCAGTGCCGTGGAAGCGGCGCTCAAAATGGCTGTCCAGTATTGGTACAACCGGGGGCGGCCGGAACGACGTAGTTTTGTGTCGTTAGGCAACGCCTATCATGGCGATACGCTGGGCGCAGTCTCGGTCGGGTATGTGCCGGAATTCCACGCACCATTCCAGCCTTTGCTGTTTCCGGTTTATCGCGCCGAGTCGCCCTGTTGCGGGACCTGCGCGCGGGGACTTCGATCAGATACCTGCGCGCAAGAGTGCATTGCGTCCATGGCTGACATCCTTGCAAAACACGCGCCGGAAATTGCGGCCGTGATTGTCGAACCAATGTGCCAGGGCGCCGCCGGCATGCGGATTTATGCCCCGGCCTGTCTGGAGAAAATGGCGGCGCTGTGCCGGGAGCACGATGTCCTGCTGATTGCCGATGAAATCGCCATGGGGTACGGCCGCACCGGCCGGATGTTTGCCTTCGAGCATGCCGGTATTGATCCCGATATCGTGTGCCTGGGCAAGGGTTTGACGGGCGGTTACCTGCCCATGAGCGCGACGGTCGTGCGGGAGGCGCTCTACGAGACATTTGCCGATCAACCTATAGACCACACTTTCTATCACGGGCACACGTTTGCGGGCAATCCCGTGGCGGCGGCGGCGGCGCTCGAAACCCTGCGGGTTTACGAAGAAGATCGGATTGTGGCGCGCGCCCGTGAGGCGGGCGAACGGCTTCAGACTGCCATGGCGCCGATTCGCGGTTTGGACGGCGTGCGGGATGTCCGCCGCTTGGGGCTCCTCGCGGCCGTTGAGCTGGCCGAGAGCAATGGGCAGTCAGGTCCGGCGCGGGCCCGGCGGATAGCAGCCTGGTTATTACAGCAAGGGGTCCTGATCAGGCCGCTGGGATCGGTCGTGTATCTCATGCCGCCGCTGATCACGCCTGTTCCCGTGCTGGATCAGCTCGTGCGGCAGGTGCATGAGGCTCTTGTGCAATGTCCTTGATGTATATCGTAATTCATCAGAAATGAGCATTATGAAAATAGGAATCGCATGCGGGGGCACTGGCGGGCATATTTTTCCTGGCTTAGCGGTGGCCGAAGTCTTGCGCCAGCGCGGGCATGATGTGATTCTGTGGCTGGCGGGCAAGCCGGGCGAAGACTTGGCCCTGGCCGGATGGAATGGGCCGGTTGTGACGGTATATGCCCGCGGCGTGTCGTCCCATGCTCCGCGCGCGCTGATCGCGACATTTTTCCGTCTGGTTCGTGCGGTCTGGCAATGCCGCCAATCCATGCGGCGTTTTAACCCCGACGTGCTCCTGGCCATGGGCAGTTATGCCTCAGTCGGGCCGGTGCTGGCTGCACGGTGGCTCAATATCCCCGTCATAATGCACGAGGCCAACGTCATTCCCGGCCGGGCCATCCGATTCCTGAGCTGCTGGGCCGAAGCCGTGGCCGTGGGATTCGAAGAAACGCGCCATCATCTCGCTCACCGCAGGCTCGTGGTAACCGGCATGCCGGTGCGGCGGAGTAGAGGGCAGGCGACAGATGCGGGTCGGCACTCCGCACTCCGCACTCCGCAATCCGCAATTCGCAATTGGGACACTTTAGTCCCTGGCAGGTTCACCCTCCTGGTCATGGGGGGCAGTGGCGGAGCGCACCGGCTGAACGAGGTCGTTTCCCAGGCGATCATTCGACTGCATCGTGAAGGAAATTCGCTTCAAGCGATTCATCTCGCCGGTCAGTCGGACGAGGAATCCATCCGGCAGGCCTACCGGCAGGCCGGTATGCCGGCCGCAGCCGGTATGCCGGCCGCAGCCGGTAGGCCGGCAACAGCCGGTGCGCCGGCCGCGGTGTTCGGCTTCCTGCACGATATGCCGCGGGCTTACCGGATGGCTTCATTGGCCATTTGCCGAAGCGGTTCTTCCACTTGCGCGGAGCTTTCGTGTTACGGGGTGCCGGCCCTGCTGGTGCCGTATCCGTTTGCCATTCATCGGCACCAGACGGCCAACGCCGATGCCATGGCATCGGCCGGCGCCGCCGATATTTGCGATGAAAAACTTTTGACCGTGGATTGGCTGGTTAGCTATGTGGCCAACCTGATGCGCGACACTGCACGGTTGGCGCACATGCGGGCGGCAGCGCTCCGGCGCGTCACGAACAATCCGGCCGCCGCCTTGGCCGACTTGGTGGAACAGGAAGCACGTAGAGCGTTGAGCGGGGAGCGTGGAGCGTAGAAAGACTCGGAAGGATTATGAAAAACGATTTAAACCACGTTTGCCAGTTGCTGGCCGGCAAGCCGGGCCATGTGCATTTTGTCGGCATCTGTGGGGTGGGGATGGCCGGCCTGGCCTTCCATCTGAAACACAAGGGATGGCGCGTCTCCGGGTGCGATCAGCACAGGCAACCCATAGCGGCGTGGTTGGAAGCCGCCGGCATTGAAGTCCGGTGCGGGCACGATCCCGCTCATCTGGCCGGCGTGAATTGGGTTGTACGCACGACGGCCGTCCAAACTGACCATCCTGAGATACTTGCGGCCGTAACACAAGGCCTCCCCGTGTTTCAACGTGGCATTGTGCTTGCCGCGCTTTTGTCCGGATTCAGCTCGATAATCGTCAGCGGCACGCACGGCAAGACCACCACCACGGCCATGCTCACGCAAATTCTCTTGGCCGCCGGCCGCGATCCTTCCTATTGTATTGGCGGCGTCCCTGCGGCGACGGAGGCCCGTCGCCCTCCAGGGGAATACAAGACGACATTGATTGAAGAATGGAGGGCGGCAGGCTCTGCCGCCGGGAAGCTTGACGGCGTGGCTGGAGTGGGTAGTAGCGATTGCCTGGTGGTGGAGGCCGATGAAAGCGACGGTACCCTCGCTTATTACGAGCCGGATATCGCCGTGGTGACGAATATCGAATTCGATCATGCCGAGCATTTTGCCGACCTCGCCGCTTTGCGCGCCTGTTTCACCAACATGCTTCGACAGGTCCGCCGGAGCATTGTTTATTGCGCCGACGATCCGGAGGCCCTTATGCTTTGCCGTGGCCTGGCGAAAAGCGTCTCCTATGGATTAGCTTCCGGCGGCCACGGCGTCACCGCCGCGGCTACACGAAACAATTGGCCGGGTAGCCGCGCCCGTGAGGGCGTGGATTCTTCTGGCGCCGATTGGCGCGCTGCGGCAATCAAGGAAACGGCGGAAGATATTTCATTCCAGGTCTGGTGTGGCACGGAAAAACTGGGCGTTATCCGGCTGCCAATGCCAGGGCGCCACAATGTATTGAATGCATTGGCGGCCTGCGCAGCGGCCTCCGCCTACGGCCGGAACCCCGGCTGGGGCCGGAACCCCGGCTGCGGTGTTGGGTTCGATGCCATGCGGCTGGGTTTGCAGGCTTTCCAGCCGGTGCGCCGGCGCTTCGAGCGGGTGATCGAAAAAGACGATGTGTTGGTGATTTCCGATTACGCGCATCATCCGACGGAGATTGCGGCCACCTTGCGTACTCTCCCGCGCCTCCAGCGGAAACGCTGGCTGGTTGTGTTCCAACCGCACCGGTTCAGTCGTACACGGGCTCTGGCTAATGACTTTGCCGCTGTGTTGGAAGGCATGGACGAACTGGTTCTTACGCCGGTCTATGCCGCCTCGGAACCGATGATGACGGGAGGGACGTCCTGGGATCTGTATGCGCATATCCGGCGCTTGGGTAAAATCAGGACGCTCTGCGCGGCGTCGCTGGTCCAGGCTTGGGGCTATGTGCGCGCCGCGCTCCGGCCTGGCGACGGATTGCTGATTTTAGGTGCGGGCGATGTGGAGCAAATTGCCAATTGGGCGCGCGCGGAACTGGCGGAGCGCGGTTTGGCTGCCCTCAATCCGGTGCACGCCTGGGCTGCGGCTCTCGAACACATGCAATGGAAATCCGCCGTGTTTAAACGACAGGTATCGCTGGCCGATAGAACGACCTTGCGCGTGGGCGGCAGCGCTGATATTTTAGCCGAGTTGGCCGACGAAGAAGATTTGAAAAAATTACTTCAATGGACCCATGCGCACCGGGTTCCCGTCACCTTGCTGGGTGCGGGCAGTAATGTGCTGGTCAGCGACCTGGGGGTGCGGGGCGTGGTTGTGCGTTTGGCAGACCCGGCCTTCCGGCAGATCCGGGTGGACCCGGCATCCCGGGTGGACCCGGCATCCCGGGTGGACCCGGCATCCCGGGTGGACCCGGCATCCCGGGTGGACCCGGCATCCCGGGTGGACAAACAGGAACGGGTGGTTGTTGGCGCCGGTGCGTCGCTGAATGAACTGACCAACCGCCTGGCAGAGGATGGCCTGGCAGGACTGGAATTCTTGACGGGCATTCCGGGAACCGTCGGCGGGGCTCTGCGTATGAATGCGGGCGCCTGGGGCGAGGCCATCGGTTCGCGGGTGGCTTGGGTTCGTTTCCTCAATTCCGATGGTTCGGGACAGGTGGCGGACCCGGCATCCCGGGTGGAAGCGGCGTCCCTGGGATTTGGCTATCGCCATTGCGTGGGATTAACCGGCAAGGTTGTGCTTGAAGCGGCGTTCAACGTGGCGCCATCGAATCGGCAGGCAGTACGTGCTCGCATGGAAGAAATTCTCAAGCGGCGCGCCTGGTTGCTCGACTGGCGGACCCGGCGTTCCGGGCCTTCGGCTGGGTCGGTGTTCAGGAATCCAGAGGGTGACTTTGCCGGGCGCCTGTTAGAGCAGGCCGGTATGAAGGGGCGACAAATCGGCGGCGCCCGCGTGTTGGAGGCGCATGCCAACGTGATCGTCACGGAACCGGGCGCTATGGCGTCGGATGTCCGCGCACTTTTGGAAATCATGCGGCAGGCCGTTCGGGAACGCTCGGGGATCGAATTAACAGAGGAGATCGTGTGCCTTGAGTAATAAAACATTTCGACACGTTGCCGTGTTAATGGGCGGGCCTTCTTCGGAACGGGAGGTTTCCTTGCGATCGGGGCGGGCGGTGACGGAGGGTCTGCGCCAGGCCGGTTACGAAGTGGTGGAGGTTGACGTTAAGGACCGGGCTTTCGATCTGCCGCCACAGGTGGAAGCTGCTTTTATCGCCCTGCACGGCGAATTTGGAGAGGACGGTCAGGTGCAGGATATCCTGGCGCGTAAAAAAATACCTTATACCGGCTCGAGGCCGGAAGCCAGCCGGATAGCGTTCGACAAGGTCCGCTCCAAGCAGATATTGATGCATCATGGCATCCCCACGCCGGCATTTGAAGTCCTGCGGCCCGGTCAGGCGCGCACACTATCTCTGCCCGTTGTTGTCAAGCCGGTGCGGCAGGGCTCGAGTTTCGGTTGCCACAAGGTGACGGCGGAAGCCGACTGGCCGGAAGCCCTGGCCGATGCCATGACCTATAACGGCGAGGCGCTGGTGGAAGCTTATATTGACGGCAAGGAATTGACCGTCGGGATTGTGGATGACGAAGTTTTGCCGGTGATTGAAATCCGCGCGCCCAACAACAACTACGATTACCGCGCCAAATACACCAAAGGCGTCACGGAATATCTCGTGCCCGCGCCGATAGATGCCGCCGCCACGCGCCTATGCCAGGACCTGAGCGCTCGGGCGTACCGGGCGCTTGCCGGTCGCGGTATGGGGCGCGTGGATTTGCGGATGAGCCCTGACGGCCGGATGTATGTCTTGGAACTGAACACGATCCCCGGCTTCACCGAAACCAGCCTCCTGCCCAAAGCCGCCCGCGTCGCCGGCTATGCGTTTTCCGCCCTGTGCGACCGCATTATAAGAACGGCAGCCGTGGAGTAAGACATGGTTCAAGGTTCAGCGGTCCACGGTTCAACGGTTGCCGATTTTTCTATCGAATTTTCCAACCGCAGATTTCTTGATTCGGGCGGATCATGCCTTAGGCAGACCCGCCTCTGGCGGGAAATAATATGGCACATTTTCCTTGATTCCATGGAGGGCGACGGGCCTCCGGCGCTACAATTTCGGCGGTCGAGGCCGCCCGCCCTCCACAAAAAAGCGCCAACTTATTTTCCGGCCTTTATCAGAAAACCCTTTAAAACCAATACGGGGTCAGGAAGTCTGGCGCGCCACGCGCCACTAACCGTGAACTGTTGAACCATGATGAATCGGATTGCTTTTCACCGTTGCGCTCCTTATGATCGTATACATGGATACTACAGTGAATAATCAGGCCAGTCCTTTTGATGATTTGATTGATAACGTGATTGTATCGTCCCCCGAGGGTCTGATCGCGGAAATCAATCCGGCGGCGCTTAGCCTTTTAGGTTATGGCCGCAAAGAAGATCTGCTGGGCCAGCCGATGGGCAAGATATGCAGAAATTTCTCCCTCGAGAAAATAACGGCTAACCTCCCTTCGGAGAATCATGAGATGATATATATGGGCCGGCTGGAAAAAGAAATTCCCGTGCATGTCAATATCACGGCGCACCGCGATCCCGATCGCGCTCCCGGCTACGCCGTAGCGCTCGCGCCTGGGCGTAGCGCTTCGGCGGAGCCTGGTCGCCGAGGCGAGTCGCGCATCGGGACCGCTCTCGATAGTATTATTTTCAGTGCCAGGGATATGAGTAAGACAAGGACCTTGATTTATGAACTCATCCAATCCCGTGAAAAACTTGAAAGTTCCTATGCTGACCTGCGCGCCAGCAAGGATGAGGTGGTCCGCTCCGAGAAGTTGGCCTTTACCGGCCGGATCGCCGCCAGTATTGCCCACGAGATCAGAAATCCCCTGACGAATGTGATCATATCCGTTCAACATCTGGCCAAGGCCTTTAAAGCGAGCGACCCCAGGGTGAAGCATGTTGAGATTGTTTTGCGAAATGCCGAAAGGATTAATTATTTAATTACGGAACTGCTGAACTGCGCCCGACCGCCCAAGCTTGATATGCGCACCCATGATATCCATAAACTCCTGGAAAATGTTTTGGAGTCCACCAAGGCTAAAATTGCGTCGCAGAAAATAAAAGTAATCAAAAGTTTCGCTTCCAAACCGGCCGTCATAAGCCTGGATAAGGAACAGATGGAACGCGCCTTCTTGAACATCGTCATCAATGCGGTCGAAGCGATGCCTAAGGCCGGCCAATTAACGATTTTGACGGAGCATAATGAAAACATTTTGGTGGTGAAGATTCAGGATACGGGCAAGGGTATTCCGGATGGCGATATTATCCGGATATTCGACCCCTTTTTCAGTTCCAAGCAGGGCGGTGTGGGGCTGGGCTTGACGATCTGCTATGGGGTCATCGTCAGCCACCACGGCACCATTGAGGTCGAAAGCAAGCTGAAGGCGGGAACGACCTTTACCATTTCCCTGCCCGTTGGATAACCCCGGGAGGCGCTTATGGAAGAAATTAAATGGGATATCAGAAGAGGGGCGGAAATATATCGGGTGATTTATAATTCCCGGTTAAGAAGCTGGATTTCCACGGGCAAGATCAAACGTGGCGAGACCATGGTCTGGCGCAGTGGTTTTTCGGGTTGGCGCAAACCCGAAGAACTCGCGGAACTGGCGCCGTTCTTTGAGTCCTGGGAAAATCGCCAGTTATCCAATGAAAAAATAAGAATAGTACGCAAGAAGTTGCAAGCGCAGGTCGTTCCGCAACGGAAGCAGATCAGGAATATATTGATCATAGATGATGAGCGGGATCTGTGTTTGCTTTTATCCGATGCCTTAAGCGCGAGGGGGTATCATGTGGCGACCGCCAATACCAGGAGAGAAGGTATGGGCTGTCTGAAAAAGGAGTCGCCCGACCTGGTGTTTTTAGATTTGAAACTGCCTGATGGCGACGGTATTAATATCCTTTCTGCAATCAGACGGCGAAGTCCCGCGACCATCGTGAACATTATTTCGGCCTATGGCGGCGAGGAAAGAAAAGAAGAGGCTATGCAGAAGGGCGCCCGCAGTTTTATTGACAAGCCCTTTACCGAGAGCGATATTCTAAAGTGTATAAGGCGGCTTCATAAGGGGAAGTCGGCATAATAAAGCATGCGCGAGGAAATAATCAATGCGCAGGGTAACCGCAAAGAAATTGAAAAAACCGCGTAAGGCAGGCAGGCGGCAAATTGCCATATTGATTGTGGAAGATAATCGGGATTTGCGTGAATCGCTTGCCGCCGCCCTGCGTGATGAGCGCTATCATGTGCTTTCCGCCCGGGACGCCGATGAAGCGATCGCAAGCGTCAAAGCGCATAAGGTGAATATTGTTTTTATGGATATATGCCTGCCTGACATGAACGGCGTGGAAGTCTATAAGGCCATCCGGAAGATACAGCCGGCATCGAAAGCAGTTATGATGACCGGCTTTTTTGTCCAGGATTTAGTGAATGAAGCCATTGGCGCGGGGGCTTATGATATCCTCTATAAGCCATTCGCCATGGATGACATCTTAAAGGTGATTAGGAAAATCACCGGGTGAAAAACATTATTGCAATGCCAAATAAAAGGAAAAATCCGTTGCAAGTTCTGATCCTGGAAGACCGGGTCGAGGACGCCGAACTGCTCTTGCACGAGCTCCGCAAGGCGGGGTTCACGGTGGACGCGCGGCGCGTGGAAGACGAAGCCGGCTTCCGCGCACATCTGTGTGCGGATGTGGATATTATACTGGCCGATTATGCCCTGCCGGGATATAATGCATTCAATGCGCTCCATGTCCTTCAGGAAATCGGGCTGGATATCCCGTTCATCGTCGTCACCGGCGCCCTCAGCGATGAGGACGCGACGGACTGCATTAAGCGCGGAGCGGACGACTATCTGCGTAAGGATCGGATGGCGCGCCTGGGTCACGCCGTCGTCACCGCCCTTGATCAAAGACGCCTGCGCGCCGAGCATAGAGCGATGGAGCAGGCCTTGCGCGAAAGCGAGCAGAAATACCGGCTGCTTTTCAACAAGATCCGCGATCCGGTCTTTGTTGTGGAAGTGCTGGCCGCCGGCCGCTTCGGGTGTATTATCGAGGCCAATGATGCGGCCTGCCTGCGCTTGGGCTATGCGCGCACAGCCTTGCTGAAACTAATGCTACGGGATATTGACTCTCCCGATCGGGCGCGCATTCTCAAGTTGGTCGCGGAAAAAATTATAACGGACGGGAGTCTGTCATTCGACACGGAGCTGGTGGCGAAGAACGGTGAAAGGATTCCCGTGGATATGTTCCTTGATCGGATTGATCTGAAAGAGAAGACGGCGGTTTTGGCCATTGCGCGGGACGTATCCGAACTGCGCAAAATGGAACAGCAAAAGTACCGGATCTATGAAATGGAAAAAAAGATGCTGGGCATGGAGCTCCATGACAGTGTCGGCCAATACATCACGGTGCTGGCTTTTAAAAGCAAAGTCTTGGAAAACCGACTGAAGGCGCTGAAGCTCCGGGAAGCCGACGCCGTCGAAGAGCTCACCCGGCTGATCAGCCAGACCAGTGTTATTGTCCGCAACACGGCTAAAACGCTGTTTCCCGTAGAGCTGGAAACGCGGGGGTTGGAAGCGGCCTTGCGGACTTTGCTGGTGTTCATGGAAATGCAGTTTAAAGCCAAGTGCACCCTTGATTATCAATTGCCGGGCGATGCGGTTAACATTCTGGCGGCGACGAATCTCTATCGCATTATTCAGGAGACCATGAATAACGCCGCCAAACATAATCAAGCCCGGAGTTTCAATATCCGCCTGGTCTGCGATCAGGATCAGATCGTGCTGACGGTCTGGGACGACGGTCAGCCCCCGTCCGCCTCGGCTGAGAATTCGGAGGGAATCGGGCGTGACATCATGAACTATCGAGCCAAGTTGTTGAAGGCGTCCATGACGCATCAAACGGGCAAGGCCGGCGGCAATGAAATGATTTTATCTTTTTCCCAACACCTGGTTCTGTCGGCCTGAGCGAAAGCATGGGAGTTTTAATCTTGCGGTTCTACCGAACCGCCGCTACACCTGCCCGCAATGCTGCGCATAACATTGCAGGCGGGCCAGCATTCGTTGTAGAGGCCGTTCGTTAGAACGGCCAAGTCGCCCCGCCGCGGGGCCTAATTAAATGCTAAGGAATTTTCCGCCAGAGGCGGATCCGCCTACGGCGGACAATCCCGCCGGGTCAGGGGACCCGGCCT
>Ga0074199_1002404_pt1 | contig 11403 bp, 7 predicted proteins | sample EPASupsiteSAE347_FD_64528 | JGI IMG/M metagenome (GOLD analysis project Ga0074199, IMG submission 64528) | Bioremediated contaminated groundwater from EPA Superfund site, New Mexico - Sample SAE3-47 | ecosystem: Environmental > Aquatic > Deep subsurface > Groundwater > Contaminated ...
GGGGGGGGGGGGGGTGCGCCCCCCCCCAACGCCCGCACCCCACAGAGGGGGGGGGGGGGGGGGGTGGGGGGGCACCCACCCCCGCCCTACCGTTTGATCGCCAACTGAAGTGGTAAATTGTTTGACCGAAATCACCTAAAGTGATCAAGTCATCTTGCCGCTGTTCTTGAAATCGTCGAGGGTCTTTTTTTCAACGTGGACAACACTGTTCACCTTGACGGCTCTGAGCTCGCCCCATTCGATCAACTGATAGATCACCTTTCGTCCGACTCCCAGATATCGTGCCGCCTCGGCTACAGTCACCAACGGTGCCGAGACAAAACCTTCCTCTTGAAACATCGTATCATCCTTTCCTTCGCTCCCCCGTCATTTCCGCTAAAAACATGCGGGAATGACGAAAAGCTGCACATAGCGTTATATTATATCTTTTTCAGATGTCTTGATAAACAGGCGGGGGCCCCCCTTGCGCTCTCAACTTCTCTTTTCGGGAAAGATCTGTTAAATAGGAAAAAACCCTTCTGCCGGTCTCCCATCAGGAAACCGCATGAACTTCGAGAGGACATTTTCCTATGCGCCCGGTGTTGATGGATGTGCAAGAGCTTCAGACCTGTTTCTTCACGGAGAGAGGGGTCGCCAATGCGGTCGATCACGTGAGCTTTCGCGTGCATGAAGCCCAGGTCGTCGGGATCGTGGGGGAATCGGGCTGTGGGAAGAGCGTGACGGCCCTTTCCATCATGAGGCTTGTTCCCGAACCGGGCGGAAAGGTAGTCGGAGGGCGGATCGTCTTCAACGGCAGGGATTTGCTTTCCGTTACAGAAGAGGAAATGCAGGGAATCCGCGGCAATGAAATCTCGATGATCTTTCAGGAGCCCATGACGTCTCTCAACCCTGTTTTTCGGGTGGAAGATCAGATCATCGAGGTCATTCAAAGACATTCCAAAGTCCAGCGCAAAGAGGCAGTGGGGCAGGCTCTGGAGCTGATGAGACGGGTCGGGATTCCGTCGCCCGAAACCCGCATGCAGGATTACCCTCACCAGATGAGCGGAGGAATGCGCCAGCGCGTCATGATTGCCATGGCCATTGCCTGCAATCCCGGGCTGATCATCGCCGACGAGCCGACCACCGCACTGGACGTGACGATTCAGGCCCAGATTCTCGACCTCCTGCTCGAGCTTCAGGAATCGACCGGCATGGCCATACTGCTCATCACTCACGACCTCGGGGTCATCGCGGAAGTCACCGAGCACGTGGTGGTCATGTACACCGGGCGCGTGGTGGAAGAAGCTCCGGTGGATGACCTTTTCAAGAACCCGCTCCATCCTTATACCCAAGGACTGATGCGCTCCATTCCCGGAAGGCTCGCCACCACCCGGGACACGAAGCGCAAACGGCTCGAAGCCATCGCCGGCGTGGTTCCCAATTTATTGGATCTGCCCGTTGGCTGCAAATTCAACACGCGCTGCCCTCACGCTTTCCAACGGTGTTTTCAAGAGGAGCCCGGACTGCTGCTTCCCGAAACGGGACATCCCGTACGCTGCTGGCTCTATGAGGAGAAAGATCGTGCCCGAAGAGAAACGAAGTGAGGATTTGCTGGTCCTGCGAAACGTCAAGAAACATTACCCGATCACAAGAGGATTCATGCGCCGGCAGGTGGGAGCCGTCCAGGCAGTCGATGGCGTGGACCTGACGCTGGCGCGCGGCACGACGCTTGGACTCGTGGGGGAGAGCGGATGCGGGAAATCCACGCTGGGGCGTTTGATTCTGCGTCTCGAAGAGCCGACCGAAGGAGAAATGTATTTCGACGGCCGAAATACCCTCCAGATGTCCAAACAGGAGCTGCATGGCTTGCGCGGAAGAATGCAGGTCATTTTCCAGGACCCCTACTCTTCCCTGAATCCTCGCAAGGCTACCGGATGGATCATCGGCGAGGGGCTGACCATTCACAAAGTCGGCACACTCACAGAGCGCAGGGAGCGAGTGGAATATCTCATGGAAGTCGTGGGACTGCGCCCGGAGCAGATCAACCGCTATCCCCACGAATTCAGCGGGGGCCAGCGCCAGCGCATCGGCATCGCTCGCGCCCTTGCGCTGCAGCCGGAGCTGATCATCTGCGATGAGCCTCTATCGGCTCTCGACGTCTCCATCCAGGCCCAGGTCATCAATTTGCTGCAGGATCTCCAGGAGCAATACCACCTGACTTACCTCTTCATCTCTCATGACCTTTCCGTGGTACGCTACATCACCGACCGTGTAGCGGTCATGTACCTCGGCAGCATCGTGGAGCTGGCCAATACCGGTGAATTGTTCGAAAACCCTTGCCATCCCTACACTCGAGCGCTACTGCAGGCAGTTCCCATCCCCGACCCGGGTGCTTCCAGGAAGCGCCGCGGGCTCGCCGGCGACGTGATCGGCAAGGAGCGGCCGTTGGAGGGATGCACCTTTCAGAAACGCTGTCCTCACGGCATGCCTGCCTGTGAGAAGGAGAAGCCGCCATTGCGAGAGTACTCTCCTGATCATTGGGTCAGATGCTTCCTCTCGAAAGATCCCTGACAAGCCGACGAATGATCCACCAAAAACGGCCCGGCGCCAGGAGCCGCGGGCGGCGCTGCCTCAGAAATCCTCACCGGTACCCGCAACACGAAATACTTCCTCGATTGTGGTAAGGCCGGCACAGGTCTTCTGGGCACCACTGATGTGCAGGGGATGCATTCCTTCCTTCATCGCCTGCTCCCGCAGCTTCATGACATCCGTGTCGGCGCGGATCAAACGGCGCAATGCCGGGGTCGTTCGAAGCATTTCATAGATACCCATGCGTCCCAGATAGCCGGTTTCGCGGCACTCAAGGCATCCTCCGGGAAGGAAGATCGTTTTCGGCTTGGCTATTTTCCAGGGGCTCACCAGGGACTGCCAGAGATCGTCATCGATTTCCCCCGGTTGTTTGCAATTGGGACAAAGAGTGCGCACGAGGCGTTGAGCCACCACTCCCAGGAGCGTGGCTCTTATCAGGTAGTGAGGCACCCCTATGTCCATCAGGCGTACAATGGCCGAGATGGCATCGTTGGTATGAAGCGTCGAAAAAACGAGATGACCCGTCAGTGCCGCCTGAACGGCCATGTCCGCAGTCTCGATATCCCGGATTTCCCCTACCATGATAATGTCCGGGTCCTGGCGGAGCAGGTTGCGCAACCCTCCGGCGAAATCCAGGCCGATGGCCGGCTGGACTTGCATCTGATTGAACCTCGGCTCGATCATTTCTATAGGATCTTCGACAGTGCAGACGTTCACTTCGGGCCGCGCCAACTGCTTGAGAGTCGAGTAAAGAGTGGTGGTCTTGCCCGACCCCGTAGGCCCGGTCACCAGAATGATGCCATAAGGCTGGCTCACCATTTGTTTCCAGCGGGAGAGCTCATTGGAGCTCAGCCCCAGCTCCTCGAAGCTCTTCACCACGATCTCGGGGTCAAAAATACGCATCACGAGCTTTTCCCCGAACACCGTGGGCATGGTCGATAAACGCAGCTCCACTTCCGAACCGGTCTGTGCTCTCGTCTTGATGCGTCCGTCCTGAGGACGCCGTTTCTCCGCAAGATCCATCCGCCCCAGGACCTTTATGCGGCTGATCACCGCACTCATGATGACCGTCGGCAACTGATAGACGGGATGCAGAACTCCATCGATGCGGAAGCGCACATCACTGTTTTCCCGATGAGGCTCCAGGTGTATGTCGCTTGCCCGCTGATCGAAAGCGTATTGCAACAGCCAGTCCACGATATTGACGACATACCTGTCATTGGCGTCCAGCTTCCCGGCCCGGCCCAGCTCGACCAACTGCTCCAGGTTGATGGTCCCGTCGATACGGTTGCTTGCCGCCTTGCCCACCGCCCGCTTCACGGACTCCGTCAGGGCATAGAACTCCAGTAGATAGCGATTGATATCGACGGGATTGGAAATCACCCGTGAGATATTGCGGTGTAAAATCGGTGACAGCTCATTTTCCCACTCGCGCACATAAGGCTCGGCGGTAGCGATAAGTACCCGATCTTCAGTCACATCGACGGGAAGAATCTTGAAACGTGCCGCATAGGCATAAGACACGAGGCTAGTTACCGAGGTTACATCGATTTTCAGCGGATCGATGCGCAGGTAGGGAAGATTCGCCTTCCTGGCGAGCCACACAGTCAGGGCTTCGAGGGTAAGTAGCTCATGGGGCGGAGAAACGCGATTCAGGCGCCGGTCGGCAATGATCGTCAAAGGATGAGCATCGCCTCGCTCCTTCGAATGCCCACTTCGGTAGACCTTCTGTGCGTCCTGACGGGAAATCAGCCCCTCTGCAGCCAGGTCTTCCAAAAGGCCTTTTAGCTCCAGCTTGCGGTCAAATTGGCTCTGTCGTGTTGTTTCTTCCAAGGCATCTTTCCAGTGTTTGATTTCTACTTTCCAGAGAGTACCGCAAGTTATCCAGCATCCAATAGTCAGTGTGCCCGAAGATTCTATGACAGTCAAGAGCTCTCTGGTTGGCACCGAAGTTGTGAAGAAGACGAAGAGAATATAGAACAAAGAGGACATAAGGGACATAAATGACTGGGGAATACGCAGTAGAAAGAAGACGGGAAATGCGGCGGCTTCTGAGCTGATTCTATTTCATAAACACTTCGTGCATCCCCCGTTTTCCATCTCCTTTGTGTGTTTTGTGTCCTCTATGTCCTCTATGTCCTCTATGTCCTTTTTGTCCTTTTTGTCCTTTTTGTCCTATCGCTCTTCCCTGGAGCCCTTCGTAGTCACACCGGCCCCATCTTCCAGCATCGCATTTTTTTCACCCGGCACCAATATCTCTTGACTATTCCCCATATTCTTGAGAACGGAAGAAATGCAATGTATGGTTCATGAAGAATTAAATTCGTACACAACTGCAAAGTGACGTTGAATCAGGAACAAAGGGCGCAAGGGAGAGGGCGGATGAAAAATGTGAAACTGAGTATCAAATTGATTGGCGGTTTTCTTGTTGTGGCGCTCATCACACTTATAGTCGGCCTCATCGGCTGGAGAGGCATCAGCCTGCTCGACGAGCAGATCGAGGATATCGGCGAGCAGCATCTCCCGGCGATTCAGAGCATGCTCACCATGATGAGCAGGGGAGAATCCATTCGCGTGGCACAGCGGTCCTTGCTCATCCCCAATTTGACCGCGGAAGTTCGCCGGCAGCAGTACGATAACGTTGTTCAGGCCAGGGAAGACTATCAAAAGGCGTGGAAGCTAAACGAATCCCTGGCCAACAGAAGCCCCGAATACGTCAATTTGTGGAAGCAGTTCGTACCGGCCTGGGACGACTGGAAGCGAGAAAACGACGAATTCTTTCGCCTCTCCAAGGAGCTCGGCAAAACGGGCATATTCAACCCCACGAGCCTGCGTGCAAGCCTGCAGCAGTTCAGGGGAGACCACTACGAATTGATCGACAAGGTGCACAATCTTCTGATGAACAAAGTCGAATTTGCGGGAGGAGAAGACCCTGCAAAATGCAACTTCGGGAAATGGCTTGCCGATTTCAAATCCGAGGACGCCGGTATCAATGAGATTCTAAAACAGATGGAATCCTCGCACGCTCCCTTCCACCGCGGAGTAGGAAAGATCAAGCAGCTCGTGCACGAAGGCAATCTCCCGGCCGCCAATACCGTCATGACGCGTGAAGTCATTCCAGATGCCGAAGGCACCCTGCAGCGCTTCAACCTGTTGCTGGACGAAGCCGCCAAAATAGAATCCGTTTACACAACCATGACTGACCAGGCTCTTGTCACAGCCAGGGAGAAGCAGAAAAAGGCTTTGGAATTCCTGAACCAGCTCATCAAGCTCGAAGAGCAGGGAGCGGCGGACGCGGTCAAGACTGCCAACTCGGCCGCGGACCGCGCCCATCTCTTCACGATGATCGGCATCGCCTTCGGCGTTTTGCTGGCACTGGGCCTGGGCATCGCTTTGACCCTTTCCATTACGAAACCGCTTAAAATGGGCGTCGATTTTGCCAGGACGATGTCCGAGGGCGATATGAGCAAGAATCTGGAGATCAACCGTAAGGATGAAATCGGCGTCCTCGCCTCGGCCTTAAACGCTATGGCTTCAACCCTGCGCCACATGTTCAAGGATACGGCAGCCGGCGTTGAAACCCTGGCCGCTTCAGCCACTGAGCTTTTCACTATCTCGGGACAAATGTCTTCAAGCGCCACGCAGACGTCGGAAATGTCCAATACCGTAGCCGCGGCTTCGGAGGAAATGAGCTCCAACATGACGTCCGTTGCGGCAGCCATGGAGCAGGCGTCTTCCAACGTGAACACCGTGGCGACCGCAACGGAGGAAATGACCGCCACCGTCGATGAAATCGCCCGAAACGCCGAACGCGCCCGCACCATAACCGGTGAGGCCGTCTCGGAGGCAAGGAGTGCCTCCGCTCGTGTGGATGAGCTGGGAAAAGCCGCACGGGAAATAGGAAAGATCACGCAAACCATCACCGAGATTTCCGATCAGACCAACCTGCTCGCCTTGAACGCGACTATCGAAGCGGCACGAGCGGGCGAGGCAGGCAAAGGCTTTGCCGTGGTAGCAAACGAAATCAAGGAACTGGCAAAACAGACAGCCGCCGCCACCGAAGAAATCAAGAAAAAAATCGAAGGCATCCGTGACTCGACCAGTAGCACCGTCACCGAGATCACGCAAATCTCCAAGGTGATCGACGACGTGAACGAGATCGTATCCACCATTGCCGCGGCGGTCGAGGAGCAATCGGTCACCACCAGGGAGATTGCCTCCAATATCGCTCAGGCTGCCCAGGGAGTTCAGGAGGGCACCGAAAACGTTGCTCAAAGCTCCATGGTCGCAGGCGAAATAGCCAAGGATATCTCTCTTGTGAACCACACTGCCAATGAAATGTCCAACATGAGCTCACAGGTAAACATGAGCGCGGAAGAGCTATCGAGGATCTCGGAGCAATTGAAGAAGAACGTGGAGAAATTCAAGATCTGATCATGAGCGATCAGGATCGTACTATTGTGAAGGAGTAGGGACGTGTTCTCCTCTTCGGACCGGGAGAGGCCTTTAGGGAGGCGGAGAGCACGTCCCATGGAGAGCCGAAAGCTCTTAGGAAGAAGAATGGACCAATGCCTCCTTATCAAGCAAGACGCATGCCATCCAGGCGCATTGACAGCTCAAAGCCAACTATTTAAACATACTTGTTTTTTTCTCAAGGAAAAATAAGACCAACTTTTTTTCTGCTACCAAACCTCCCATGCCGCCAAATTTCACTATGGTAAAATGTAGCAAAACGATCTCGAAAGATCCCTCTTGTTGCACACATCTTCACAAGCGACTGGACAAGCGACTCCCGCTTTGGTAGATTCGACGCGAACCAAGTATCCGATTTTATCAAAACATCAGGCAAGACAACTGGCCGACAGACGCAGAGAGTCCTCCGAAGGCTTTCAGGAAGAGCTCTCACGGGCTGCTTCCATGGTGCCCGGGGATGGGGCTGACCAGGCGTCCAGCGCCTTGCTTCAAGAATCGAGCTTCTATGGCGACTAAACCCAGGATACTGCTGATTGACGACAACGAAGTCTTTCTCCGCCAGTTCTATCCTCTGCTGGTGGCCGGCCAGGACTATGAGGTGACGCCGCTCACTTCCATAAAGAAGGCCCTGGAACTACTGGACGACAAACCGGTGGACCTCATCATCTCGGATATCCATATGTCCGAGATGAACGGAACCGAGTTCTTCAAAAAGGTCCAGGAGCAATGGCCGGACACACCCGTCATATTCATCACGGCCTACGGCTCCATGCAGCAGGCTATTCAACTGGTGAAGCAGGGGGCGTTTCACTATTTTGAAAAGCCGATCATCGACAAGATGGACCTCTTCCAGACCACCATCCGTGAAGGCCTGGTGAAGAGGAAAATGCAAAAGGAGCTGGCCTCCCTCCTCAAGGAAAAAGCGCTTCTTGCCGGAAGGCCGGTGACGATCATAGGCGAATCGGAGGAGATCAAGAAGGTACTTGGATCCATCCACGAGGTGGCGAGCATTCCCATCACGGTGCTCCTCTCCGGTGAGACCGGCACGGGGAAGGACGTGGTTGCCCGGGCCATCCACGCGCTCAGCGACCGGCGCGATGACGGGTTCTTCCACATCAACTGCGGTGAATTCGCCGATGGTGTTTTGGAAAGTGAGCTCTTCGGCCATGAGAGGGGCTCTTTTACCGGGGCGTTCGACCGGAGGAGGGGCATTTTCGAGGTCTCCGACCAGGGGACTCTTTTCCTGGACGAGATCAGTGAAGCCTCTCAGCGCCTGCAGACCAAGCTTCTTCGCATTCTGGAGACCAAGACCTTCACCCGGGTCGGAAGCTCCAGCTCGCTTCAGTCGGATTTCCGCCTCATCGCCGCCACAAACCGCAACCTGGATGAAGAAGTCGCCGCGGGCAGGTTCCGGCAGGATCTACTCTACCGCCTCAACGTCTACACGATCCGGATTCCCCCCTTGAGGAAAAGAAAAGACGATATCCCTCTCCTGGCCGAATTCTATCTCAACAAGTTCAAACAGACCTACCACCGCCCCATCGAGGGTATTTCCGACGAAGCGCTCCTTTTTCTGCGCGAGTATGCCTGGCCCGGCAACGTGCGGGAACTGGTGAACGTGATGGAGCGGGCCGTCATTACCTGCCCCGGGAATCTGATCACGCTCAAACAGCTCCCTTTTCAATCGGATGAAAAAGACCCCCCCAGGCTCTCGGATCTGAACTTGAAGGATGCCGAGAAATTCCTCATCAGCATGGCCCTGCGGCGCTCGGGGGGAAACAAGCTCAAGGCTGCGGAGCTACTGGGCATCAACCGCAAAACTCTTGTTGAAAAGATAAAATCCTATGGATGGTATGAAACAGCGGAATCCTGATATCGCCACGTTCGTTGGCTTACTCCTGCTCTTGCTCCTGCTCCTCCCGGTTTACGCTCCGGCCGAAGATGCCCCTCGAATCGTCGACGATGGTGAGCGCACGGACCTCGTGATTACCTACACCCGCCAGGAAACGCCCCAAAAGGACGTGGCGGCCAACGTAACAGTGATCACCCGCAAAGACATGGAAAAGATACCGGCAGCCAACGCGGCCGAGATAATCCAGTACACACCCGGAGTCTCCGTGGAATTCAACGGGGGACCGGGAAGCGTTGCCAACGCGAGCATTCAGGGCTCGGACATTCGGCACGTGGCCGTCTTTCAGGACGGTGTCCCCCTCAACATGCTGGCCAACCCCTCGACGGACCTTTCCCGTATCCCCATCGAAGCCATCGAGCGCATCGAAATTTACAAGGGAGCCGCCTCCTCGGCCTGGGGCTCCGCTCTCGGGGGCGTCATCAACATCATCACCAAAGAGCCCAACCCCACAAAGCCTTTCAGCGGCGAGCTCCAGGGCTCGTACGGCGACTTCGAGACCGCCAGGACGCGGGGAACAGTCGGCGGAACCGTGGACCGTGTGGGCTATCTTCTTTCCTACACCCACGAAAGCAGCGACGGATTCATACCCTCCAGCGGATTCGACCGGGACGCCGCCTATGGCAAGCTCTACGTCTATACCGGCTCGACCAGCCGCGTCGGTTTTATATACAGCCATGACGAAGGCAATACTCAGGACCCCAGAGCGTTCGGCTCCAGCTTCTGGAACGACATGTTTCAGCGGCGCGACTACCAGCGCGCCAGCTTCGACACTCTGCTCACCGACAACATCGGAATGACCCTCGAAGCACGCCACCAGGCTCTCGACGCCAGCATCGACAACGTTTTCACCGATCACAAGAAGAATTTCTTCGATTATTACGAGAACACCATAGGCTTCAGCGCTCGAACGACTTATGACAACAAGAGCGGCAACCGCTGCCTGCTCGGTTTCGACGGAGACTGGGGCTACTACGATTTCAGCCTCTACTCCGACCGGTTCCAGTCGGGAAACTGGGCGGTCTACGCCAACGATACGCTGGACATCGGAAGGTTCTCCTTCACGGGAGGACTCCGCTATGATGAAAACTACGATTTCGGCTGGGAAGTCAGCCCATCCGCCGGTGCCGTCTACCACCTTCCCGTGGCGGACGCCCTCATCCGCACCCAGGTCGCCCGCGGCTTTTCCGCCCCTCCCGGCTCCCTTGTGCACGATCCGACCTTCGGCAACAAGGATTTGAAAGCAGAAACCGGCACGAACTATCAACTGGGCAGCGAAGCCCATTTCTTCAAGTTCTTGAAGCTCGAGGTGGATCTCTTTCGGGCGGATGTAAAAAATCTCCTCCACTTCAATCCGGAGCTCATGCACTATGAAAACCTCGACAAAATCACCCGCCAGGGCTTCGAGGCCGGCCTGGGAGCCAACTTCGACCGGGGTCTGTCCCTCTTCTTCGGGGGAAGCTTCGTAGACGTTCGAGACAGCGAAACCGGTGATCTCATCGAGGACATCCCCAGAATCCTCTACACCGCCTCCACTTCCTACACTTACAAAGGAATGACCAATTCCATAATCGGACACTACATCTACAACAACTCCAGCCTTCCCGAGACCCGCGACAGGGTTTTCATTTTCGACTACCTCTTCAAAGCGAAGCTTCCCTCCCTACCCATCCCCTATACCAGCCGAACCGGCACCCCCTCCATCTTCGCAGCGGTGCACAACTTGACCAACACCCCTTACCTTCTACGGGTTGGAGCCCGCCAGCCGGGCCGGTGGATCGAGGGCGGGGTGAGCTTCGAATTCTGAGGCAATTTCGGCATCCTTCATCCATTCTTTGGCATGGTTCAAATTGGGCTAACACCCTTTATGACCTGGGGTATGCCTATAGTGACCGCGTACGGGCGCATGGGCAAAAAGGGGGTGTTAAATACACCAGATCGGTTAAAATTAGATCGACAATAGCTCATAAATAATCACCATGTTCCTGAAAGGAAACGCCTTTATTTAATCTAGATCCAGCTATCGGCCCGATTGATCTTCCCCACTCCCTCAACCCTTTGCTTGGAAGAAAGCCTATACGAAATGCCGACGATCTTTTGCTCTTGGAGCAAGAAGTCTACCCGGCTTCCGCTCTCTTGGGAGATGGGATCATCGCACAAGAGATCAGCTGGACAGTCGTAAGTTCTGCTCCACTTGGCTTCCTGAGTGCCTGGCGAGAAACGGAGTGGAATTTGGATCGGGGGGGCTCGGAAAGTTAGATAAAACAGGTTACATGGTGGGTGAAAGATTCTTTATTATCGAAGTAGTACCACCATGTTCCAGATTATCGCTGATTCTACCGGATTTTGTGTTTACCTTCTCCAGCCCCGCAGAGAGGCGGCCACCTGCATATTTTGGAGCCAGTTGGAGTGGTACTGGAATCCGTTGAGCTCTTCAAAAGGTGAGGCACCAA
>Ga0074199_1002407_pt1 | contig 11374 bp, 4 predicted proteins | sample EPASupsiteSAE347_FD_64528 | JGI IMG/M metagenome (GOLD analysis project Ga0074199, IMG submission 64528) | Bioremediated contaminated groundwater from EPA Superfund site, New Mexico - Sample SAE3-47 | ecosystem: Environmental > Aquatic > Deep subsurface > Groundwater > Contaminated ...
AGTATCAGTATCCGTAATCCAGTATAAATTCTGAAGAGAAGATATTTGGTAAGGATTCGTGATTGTGCCATCGCCAATTGATGGAGCTTCGGGAACTTGGGCATAAATCAATAAGCTAAAAAACAAATTAAATGCTGTTACAACCCTAAAAGACACTTTCATAATTCCTCCGCGTAGCTATTTCTCAGACAATTTAAACATAAAAACTAATTGGCTTAATAATATCCGGATTTTGAAAAGAAATATCTTGAAATCGAACACTTCTCCGACTTCTTCTTTTATCTAAATACATTTCCTTTAAGGGATTTTCCTTATTGAATACGAGAAAGTATTTAGTAACTGCCGGGTACAGGGCTGGCAGGTCAGGCACACAGAACCCGCCGGAAAAGAACGTTCCGGTCAGGTTACGGTAATAAAGTCGATTCATCGCAAGGCCTTGGTTATTATCGTCAGGTCTGAGGACCTGACGATACGTTGTAGTTCACGAATCAATCAACAGTAAAATATGCCAAAAAGCCAAGCCCAACTCGAGACATCAATAGCCGGGCGGTTAAAGTGTCTCAAAACCCACTCAGTATTAAAAGAACGATCACATTTTAATCATTTTATTTTCAATGTCAAATGTTTTTTTCAACTACTATATAAGAACCTGAGGTAAGCCGCGCCTTTTTTCAGCGTAATTTTTGCCAGGCGGAAGTTCAAGCGGCTGGATCGAAGTATGGATTCAGAAACCAATTTAGCCCCGATATTCATCGGGATGGAAATAGGTTTATAACTGCAAACTATAAACTTTGAACTATAAACTCACAACCCGGGTCGTTCAACTAACGCAGGCCCGATTTAAGTATCAAGCACTTCCCGGAAAGCCTTCAATACATCAAGAGGCATATACGGTTTCTGGATAAACATGGCCAAACCGGCTTTATAGAGTTCCGATTTTTCATCGGGGCTCAGAAAACCGCTGGCAATAATAACCCTGGCTTGCGGATTGATCTCCCTGATCCGGTGAAAAACCGCATCGCCGGTCAGTTTCGGAAGCCCCATATCGGTCAAGACCAGCGCGATCTTATCTTTCTCCCGTGCATATACTTCGACTCCCTCCAGGCCATTCCGCGCGATTAAAATCCGGTAACCTTTATCGATCAGAACGGAACTAAGCATATCGGTGATAAGTTCTTCGTCTTCGACTATCAGGATAGTCTCATCGCCGCCCATCAGTTCCTGGAATTCTTCTGCTTCCGCGGAATCCGTCTTTTCAGAAGATTTCGGCGTCGGTAAGAAGACCGAGATTTTTGTACCAGCTCCGGGTTTACTCTCTACCTCGATAAAGCCGTGGTGATTGGTGACAATGCCATGCACGGTCGCTAATCCAAGACCGGTGCCCTTACCAGGGCCTTTGGTTGTGAAAAACGGTTCGAAGATGCGATCGAGCGTTGCCTGATCCATCCCGATGCCGGTATCGCCGACGCTGATTTCGATGTATTGAGCGGCGAGCGCGTCTGTCTGTCGCTGACGAAGCATTGCGCCGGACACACGCCTGGCTGCAACCATGAGAATTCCACCCTGGGGCATGGCATCCCGCGCATTTACACAAAGGTTCATTATAACCTGGTTGATCTGCGACTCATCGGCCAGGATGAATGGCAGAGACGGTTGAATTTCTGTCTGGAAAGTAATTACTTTCGGAAAGGTCTCGCTGAGCATTTTAGTGGTATCGGCGAGTAGCTCATTGAGATCCAGCGGTCCGATTAGCGGCTCGTTCCGGCGGGCTAAAGTCAACAACTGTTTGACAAGGTCAGCCGCGCGCTGACTCGTCTTTTCGATAGTATCGATACTGTGTTGATGTCGGTCAGGGTCCAGCTGTCCCATCTTGAGCAGAGTGGCGTGTCCCATGATGATTGCGAGAATATTATTGAAATCGTGTGCAATACCGCTGGCCAGCTGGCCGAGCGCTTCCAGTTTCTGGGTCTGGCGTAATTGTTCTTCGCTCTTTTTCAGGGCTTCTTCCGCCTGCTTGCGATCAGTGATGTCATAGGCAAAACCAATCGCGGCCGGTTTGTCTTTATATAAAATTCGTCCGCCGGCAAAGTCAACCCAGCGCTCGGTTCCGTTAGCATGAAGAATCTTGAATTCATAATGAATCGGTATCTGTTCTCCCCGTTGACGGGCTAAACCGCGTTCATGCACAAGTTCCCTGAAATCAGGGTGAACGACATCCCAGAAACGTGTTTGGTACATTTCAACCGCAGAATGACCAATTAAGTTCTCGGTTACTTTGTTAACGTAAACGAAATATTCATCCTGGTAAATAAAAACAGCCGCCGGGGAGTTTTCTGCCAGTGTCCGAAACAGGGTTTCGCTTTCCTCTAACGCCTTTTCCGACTGCTTGCGCTCGGTGGTATCGACAATGCACAACTGGATGGCGGTTTTGCCTAAATATTCGATTACATTCGTATGCACATCAGCCCAGTAAATCGAGCCATCTTTAGCAATAAAACGGCATTCATTTCTCGCCGGCTCTTTTTTACCTAAAAAGCGATTGAGCATGCGGGTCCAGACGACTTTGCGGTCATCAGGATGGATCAGCTTCATCAACTGCATCGGTCGTAAACCCGATAATTCTTCCAGGTTATATCCGCTCCGATCCAGGATGAAGTTATTCGCGTACATTAAACGTCTATTTTGCACGATCAATATACCAAGGAGAGATTGATCCACCAGAGAGCGATATTTCAGTTCCGACTCACGCAGGGCGTTCTCTGCCAGTTTTCTATTGGTAATATCCCGGAAGATACCTAATAGCAGGGGGTTGTCTTTACTGGACTCAAAGAAAGAATTCATTACCTCAACCCAAATTTCACGACGATCCCGGAGGATCACTGCCTGTTCGCTGTAAGGTTTGATGGTTCGGGTTCTGAAACGTTCCCGATGCATTTTCTCGATATGTTTTCGGCGTGCCTCGGTATAAATAACGGCGAGAGATTGACCTTCTACTTCCGACCGGCTGACTCCCATTATCCGGCAGAAAGCATCGTTAACTCTGACGACCGTACCCTTTTCATCAGTCAGACGCATACCGTCCTGTGATTTTTCCCAGACCGATCTGAACTGTAGTTCGGATTGAAGGATATGTTCTTCCAATAGTTTTTTTTCAGTAATGTCGTGGTTAATAGAAACCAGTCCGGTTTTATTGCCGGAAATGTTTTTCAAGAACGAGATGGTGCTCAGGACGGTCAGTGGTTTGCGGTTTTTGACGTGGTGGACTATTTCACCCGACCAGGTTCCGTCCTTATTTATTTTTTCAAAGACCATGTCTCTGGATTCATAAGGGTATTCAGGGCTGATAATATCGTGGAATTTTTTTCCGATAACCTCATCCGCTTTCCAACCATACATCATTTCAGCGGCCGGGTTCCAGCTGGTAATCAGACTGTTTTCATCAGTCGCAATAACGGCGTCGGAAACGTTTTGGAGTAGATTGGCCTGATACCGAATCTGTTCTTCGGCCTGCCTGTTCTGGGAAATATCCCGGAAAACCAGAACGACCCCGAATATCTCTCCGTTTTCATCTTTTATGGGGGCCCCGCTGTCGGTGATTGGTATTTCCCGGCGATCTTTAGAAATCAACAAGGTATGATTAGCCAGTCCTACTACCAATCCCTCCTTTAGTACTTTCTGAACCGGATTTGGGACCATTTGCCGGGTTTCTTCATTGATGATGTTGAATACTTCTGCGAGAGTCTTTCCCCGGGCATCTTTTTCCTTCCAGCCGGTCAGTTCCTCGGCGACCGGATTCAGAAATTTAACGGATCCGGCCCGATCGGTAGTAATGACCGCGTCGCCGATGCTATAGAGCGTGGTGTAAAATTCCTCCTCAAGGGCATAACGCTCCTTCTCTTCGTTAAATAGAGCGCGGTAAACAGTGTATTGACGACGATTATAGATCGATGCCATACCCGCACCGATGGTTGCCAGTAGAATAACCATTATTAATAATATAAACCTTAGCCGGTGGTTGAGGTCGGCATAAATCTCCGCTTCGTCAACTTTAGTAACCATAAACCAGTTCGTTTGCGGAACTGCTCCGAGGTGGGTTAGAACCCGGGCACCGCGATAATCCCGGCCTTCGAAAATACCGGTTCGTCCCAGCGCCGCCTGAACGGCCGGGACACTTGTGTCGGAAATCGCGACCCGCAGGTGCAGAGCGGAGTTTGGCAAGTGACGCAGGTTATTCAGGAATAACACGCTATCGCCTTCCTGGCGGATAAGCAAAGTCTCAGCCGTTTTATAAGGAGTCGGCCATTCCTGTATCAGCGGATATAGATAGCTTTCTGGAGCGATGCGTAAAATTAGCGCGGCTATTGGTTTTTGCCGGATGTCTAAGATTGATATGATAAAATCGAGGTAAATCCTGTTATCGTGAGAGCAGTAATAAAAATCGGTGAACTGAACTGTCCCGGTCTGGCAGGCGGCAATGATTTTATGTTTGGTAATTGGATCAAGGGGTGCTTGCTGCGGATTAATCGCCAGCAGAAGTTTCCCCTGGGGCGTTGTTAAGATTATTTCAGTATAGTCATGTTGCGTCTGAGCGATTTTTAAGCGGTTGATGATCTGCTTTCGCAGATCCGGATCGTTGGAATTAGCCATCCAGTTATTTATAGCCTGAGTGAAAAATGGCGAGGTAGAGACCACAAGCGCATCACCTTTACGTTCCCCGATCCAGCTTGTGATCTGATTGGTTTTCAGTTTGGCGATGGCATTCAGTTCATCGTGTTTTTCGGTGCGAACTTTCCTGACTTCGGCCCGATAGTAGAGTATGCTCATGAAAATGATAAGCAGACTCAGCCCGATAAACAGGAGATAAAAAGGACTTTTTGAACTTACCCGATCGGGTTTGTTATTTAACATATTTAATCCTTATTCCCTGGAGATTGAAGAAACCGACAAATATCTCTAAATATTTTTGTGATTGAACCGTAAGTTATTTTAAAATGAATATTCACTGTTAAATGTAATTTGAAATGATCTAACATTCAAGTAGGTATTTCTGTCATATTAAACATTCGATCAATACAGGATTCAGTCGGTAACAGAATATCCCGGTTCATTATCCACTAACCGACCGGCCAGCGAATTACAAGCGACCCGCTCTTTTTGTTTTAATCTGAAAACATTTCGAGATCGTAAGGGAGGGGGTTTTTGGGCACCCTATTTTATGATATTTATTTTGCGGAAATAGTACTCATTTCCGATATGGAGGGAAAGAAAATACAAGCCGGACGTAAGCGAGTTGATCGAAAAAGGAACCTGCAAATTGTGATTGTCACAGGTGCGATTTAAAATGGTTTTTACGTGTCGTCCATTAATATCATATAAATCAAGTCGCACTGGGACCCGGTCCATTAACTTGATTTCTATCATCGCCGTATGGTTGGTTGGATTGGGATATATATTGAGGGGATTCAGGCCAGCTGCCGGTTCTTTTTTGGCTTGGGTGGCGGATGATCCGGATTTCATGGCTACTATGGCCGCGGCCATATCCTGGCCGAGCTGCATTACTCCCTGGGAATTGAAATGCACGTTATCGGCGTCCATAGTATAATTTTCAGTATTGATCATACAAACATTTGGATTTTCATTCGCATAATGAATTTGAGCGTTGCGAACCGTATCCCGATATGGATATGTACTTAAAGGCAATTCGTCTGCGATCAGACCGATAACGAACGGAAGTTCCGGTAACTCCAATGTATTCCGAATTGTCTGGACGAAATGCCCGAGATTCGTGTAATAATTGGTTGCGTAATTATAATAAATTGCATCACCTTCTCCCTGCATCCAGGTGAAAGCGTACCACTCAAAGTCATCGCCGTTATCACGGAGTTTCTGTTCGGCGATGTGCAGCTTGTTCATGAAAACTTTATAGATCTGCGAACCGGTTTCAGATTCCGGATTCCAGTCGTAGCCGAGATTGGAACCGGCTACTCCAAATTTAAAAATTGCGACTGAGTCAAGCGTCTCGGATAATGTTCGCCCGAGAGTCATTTCCGGCCCAAAAAATGGATAAGTAGGACCGACTGAACCGTCCCTGGTATGGTAATGCAGGCTTTTCCAGCAATTTTCGGAAGAAGTTACCAGCGGGAGCGTTTCCCCGGAAGGCGGGTAATACAGTTCATAGAAAAATGGAATCAAACTGTCTACCGGGGAATCAGGTAATGCCGTTACATTTGTGTGAATATTCAGGCAGTTCGATTGTCCTGCGACAATGACGATATGGTATTTAGCATAAATGTCAGTAACAATTAATAATGTGGAAATAGTAAAGACGAGCAGTTTTCTCATGATTTATGAGCCGAATATTACAGGTAGCGTTTGACAGCGCGGCCCAGTTCAGCGAAATGCAGGGTCAGTGCGATGCGGTGCGACAGGCCGAGTTCCGTGTAGGCGCCGCCCAGACCAAGGCCGTAGTCGAAACTGCCGATGACGGTCTCAATGCCGAGACCGACCTGCGGATTGCCGAGATCGTCACGACCGGTGCGCAGAGCCAGGACATCTTTGTAAATAACTTCCAGGCCGAGCCGCGCGCGGACGACCATTCCGCCGAGCACCAAATCGGCCGAATTCTCCTCGCCTTCAAACAGTATATCCATGCCAATCAGCGGATTGATCTTCAGCGGCAGTCTTTTCAGGGTATATTGGGCTGCGCCGCCGAGCCGCAGAGAGGGTGTAACGATCTCATGCGTGCCGTCATTCCAGTAAATAAAAGTGGTCGTCACGTCATTAAAAACGGCCGCGAAATTGATGTGCGGCGTAAGCTGATAAAGCGCTCCCAGGTCGAAGCCGACGCCGTAAGCCTTATCATCGCCCAGCGAGCGATAGATCGTCTTGAGTGTGCCGCCAGCCTGAAGTTTTGGTCTTATTTGTCTGGCGACGGAGAAAAAGGCCGCGTTTTCGCTGGCGCCGAAGGTGCCGAATTTGCCATAGTCCAGTCGTTCGCCCGGATCGAGTTTGCCATTGCCTTCCGTGCCGTCGGCGTCCGGTCCGTTGTATCCGTCATCACCCGGTCCCAGGCCGTCGGTGCCGAGATCGAGCAGGGCATCGCGGGTGTCGGCGATGTCATCGACTCCGATCCGGAAAAAGCCACCACCAAAAGAGTATTCGTTTTTACCCGGTAAAGCCAGCGAAAAATGATCGATTGAAAGCGCCCCGGCGAATTCCTCGGTGTGCATCAACTGACCGGAGAAATGGGAATTCGTGACCAGCGCCGCCGGATTCCAGTAATGCGCCGCGACAGCCGTTGGATCGGCCACGACCGCGCCACCCAATGCCATTTCGCGCACGCCCAGGCCGAACTTCAGGAATTCACCAGCGTATTTGTCGCCAAGCGCAAAGAGATTCGCCGTGTTTGCTACAATAATTATCATTAAGCCGGGCAGAAGCCGGGCGATTGATTTATTTCTGGTAGTCATTTGCTTTTGCATAGAATGCCTGTTAAAACGGTTCCGCCGTCCGGAAAGTTCCGAAAGTCTCTGCCGGTAAGAGGTCATCCGCCGAAGTTCCTTTTAATTTCATCGAGTTTCTGCAAAGCCTCCAGCGGTGTCAGGTTGTTAATGTCGACCGCGGAGAGCATTTTCTTCAGTTTGCCATCGTCCGAGCCGAACAGGCCGAGCTGGTTAGCGTCCTTTTCCGGCAGTTTGCGGAATTTCTCGCGATCGGTCGGCAAGACCCGCTCCCCGTTGAATAACCCGGAGCCGGCCGGTTCCGGATTCAGATTTACTAAAATTTCCTTGGCGCGCTGAATGACTTCCGGCGGGACGCCCGCCATCTGAGCCACGTGAATGCCGTAACTTTTATCGCAACCGCCGGGAATTATCTTGCGCAGGAAAATGACGCGGTCGCCGTATTCGCGCACCGCCACATTGTAGTTTTTCACACGCGGCAGAACTTTCTCCAATTCAGTCAACTCGTGATAATGCGTTGCGAAGAGGGTTTTGGCGGCGACGGCCGGGTGATTATGCAAATACTCCGTAACCGACCAGGCGATGGCCATGCCGTCGTAAGTCGAAGTGCCGCGGCCGATTTCATCCAGCAGAACCAGCGAATGAGGCGTGACGTTATTCAGAATATTGGCGGTCTCATGCATTTCCATCAGGAAGGTCGATTCACCGGCGGCCAGGTTGTCGCTGGCGCCGACCCGCGTAAAGATTTTATCAACCACGCCGATCGCGGCGGAGTCCGCCGGGACGAAACTGCCAATCTGCGCCATTAAAACGATCAGGCCGATCTGGCGCAGATAAGTGGATTTACCGGCCATGTTCGGTCCGGTGATAATCAGGATTTGCTCGCTGCGATTGTCTATGTGAAGATCGTTAGCGATAAACTTTTCGCCGACCTGCAGGAGATGTTCGACAACCGGATGGCGTCCGGCGCGGATTTCAATCGCCGGGCTGTCGTTGATTTCCGGGCGACAGTAACGATTCTTTTCGGCCAGTTCGCCGAGGCCGGTCAGAACGTCGATCTGCGCCAGGGCATTGGCGTTTTTCTGAATGGCTTCGATGAATTGTAAAATCCGTTCGCGGAGTGCCTGGAAAAGATCGAACTCGATCTGGCCGATACTCTCCTCGGCGTTCAGCAGTTTTTCCTCGTATTCTTTAAGGTCGGGCGTGATGAAGCGCTCGTTGTTGACGAGAGTCTGTTTGCGGATGTATTCGGGCGGAATTTTCTCGGCGTGGGCGCGGGTGACTTCGATGTAATAGCCGAAAACTTTATTGTAGCCGATCTTAAGCGAGGAAATGCCGAGTTTCTGGCGTTCGGTTTCCTGGAGCCGGGCGATCCACTCCTTGCCATGATGGGTAATATGCCGGTACTCGTCGAGTTCCGCCGAGTAGCCGTCTTTGATGAAACCGCCTTCGCGAATGCTGAGCGGCAAATCTTCATCTTTGACCGCCCGGTCTAAGAGCTCAACCAATTCGGTCAGCGGATCGAGCACCGCCAGGATTTCCGAGAAAGCCGGTTGATCGGGAAGCATTTCGCGGACGCCGGGAATAAGTTTAAGGGTGTTTTTCAGGGCGACGATCTCGCGGGCCGAAGCGCGGTTGGTGCTGAGACGCGAGATCAGGCGCTCCGGGTCGCCGCAATGGGCCAGCAATTCACGCAGATGGCGGCGGATTTTCGCATTGTTGCGCAGTGATTCCACGCCGTCGAGGCGCTGATTGATGGCGGCCGGATCGCGCAACGGCCGGATCACCCATTTAGTCAGCAGGCGCACGCCCATCGGGGTGACGGTCTGGTCGATAACGTCCATCAAGGCGCCGCGTTTTTCGCCGGTTTGCATGGTCTGGAAGATTTCGAGATTGCGGCGGGTGAAATCGTCGATCAGGACGGCGTCGTCCATCCCCAGATTCCGTAAAGCGTAGATGTGCTGGAGATTGGTCTGGTAATTTTGCCGGAGATAATGCAGGATCGGCCCGGCGGCTGTGATGCCAAATGTGGCATTCTGGCAACCGAAACCTTTCAGCGAGTCGGTTTTGAAATGCTCGATCAGGGTCTGGTAGGCGCTCTCGTAAGTGAAAATCCAGTCATCGAGCGGCGTGATGCGTAAAACCTGGTTGCCGAACAGCGCCCGAATCTCTTTCTGGATGGATTCCGGGCAGATGATTTCGGCCGGGCGCAGGTCGAGCACGGCTTCCGCCAGCCGCGCGGCCGGGATTTCGCTGAGATAGAATTCGCCGGTGGAAATGTCGAGCGCGGCCATCCCGGCGTTGGTTTCATTGATATAAACGGAGACTAAGTAATTGTTCTTTTCCTTTTCGAGAAAACGGTCGGAGATGGCGGTGCCGGGTGTGACAATTTCGACGACGGCGCGCTTGACGACCCCTTTGGCTAATTTGGGATCTTCGACCTGTTCGCAGATGGCGACCTTCAGGCCGGCTTTGAGCAATTTATGAAGGTATGACTCGAGAGCATGATAGGGAAAACCGGCCAGCGGAACCGAAGCCGCCTTGCCATTGGCGCGCTTGGTAAGCGTGATGTTCAGAATTTTAGCGGCTTGTTTGGCGTCCTCACGAAATGTCTCGTAGAAGTCGCCCATGCGGAAGAGCACCAGCGCGTCAGGATATTTGGTCTTGACGGCGTTGTACTGGCGCATGACCGGGGTGGTTTCGTCGATCTTTTCGCTAACTTTAGTCATTTCTATTCATTTCCGGCTGAAATATAAGGAAAGTCGCGCAATGATGGAAATGGGAAAATGAAATAGTCCTGACCGCGGATGACCACGAATACGATCCGCAATGTCCGGGAGATTATAAAACCAGACAATATGCTGATGAAGACGAAACTTAATTTTTACTCTTGTCGCTATGCTCAGCGTTGCGACGTCATTCAGACCCGTTGTCAAGATGCTCGTAACCGTTACACCGCAGAGCGATGTAACGAGTAGTATAAAAAGGCGAAACTTATTTCAGGTAAATAATCTTCTGACTGAATAGCGTTTCACTTCGATTGTGGACAATCAGAAAATAAATACCGGAGTGAAGCGGCTGGCCTTGATTATCGGTGCCGTTCCAGACCGTATCGAAGTAATAATTGCTGGGCGCGGGATGGAACGTTTTGACGATCCGACCTCGCAGGTCATAGATTGCGATTTCCCTTAACTCATCAGATGGTGAGAAAAGATTGATTGAGATTGTACTGTTGAAGGGATTGGGGAAGAGTGAAAAGGATGGAACCGTCTGGTTAATTGATACCGGTGGAGCCGGTTTTTTATCAAATGGTAAAAATGTACCGATGATCGCAACAATGTTCGAAAAGGCCGGTGAATAAATATTCCCATCGCCGCTGACGGCCTGAACTTTGTATTGTACTCTGTTGGTGGTTCCGGAAATTTGAAAATCATTATCAGTCCATGTAGTTGTTCCGGCCGGTAAAGACTGAATACGTTGCCAATCTTCGACAACGACCAGATATTTAGGGGGATTGCTGGAAACTCGGCGCCAGACTTCGTAAGTAGCAGCCGCCTGTGGTTCGGACGGATTCCAGATAAGATGCGGGCGACCGCTGGAATTTTCGTAATGTAAATTAGAGGGTGTAGTGGGTTTGATATCAGTCTCAATTACCGATGAAAAATCAGGCGACTCTAAATTTCCATCACCACTGATTGCGCGAATCTTGTATTGGGCTGATGCTCCGCCGGTGTTGAAGTAATTATCGATCCACTGAACCGTACCGGCTGGTAAAGAGGTGACTAAAGAATATCCTGGAGCAGAAGAGATTTCGCGGTAAATATTGTAGGATGCTGTCGTCGCAGGTTCTGACAAATCCCAATGGACAATGGGACATCCGTTAGAATAAGAAAGAAATATGTTGCCAGGAATAG
>Ga0074199_1002408_pt1 | contig 11373 bp, 11 predicted proteins | sample EPASupsiteSAE347_FD_64528 | JGI IMG/M metagenome (GOLD analysis project Ga0074199, IMG submission 64528) | Bioremediated contaminated groundwater from EPA Superfund site, New Mexico - Sample SAE3-47 | ecosystem: Environmental > Aquatic > Deep subsurface > Groundwater > Contaminated ...
GAGGTTATCAATGACTCTGAAACAAATATTAATCTTAAACCCATCGCGTATCAATTATTAGCAGATTTATATCTTAAGAACAAGAATTCTTCTGATGCAGTAAATATATATGAAAATATTATCAATGCATATCCAAAAACAGAAAACGAAAAATACGCGCTTTTTAAACTTGTGTTATGTGAAAAGAATGATTTAAATAATATTGAAAGTGCTCAAAAGTACTTAACAAGGATGAAACAAAATTATCCTGATGATGAGATTACGTTCTTTGCGCGTGAGGCTTTAGGCGAAAAAGTTGACTGGTCTCTGGCGAAACGTAGCTATGAACCACAGGAAGAAACGGTAGTAATAGCATTGCCTGAAAAGTTCGCCTTAAGAGATAACTATCCGAATCCATTCAACCCCAGCACGACGATTGCCTTCGATCTGCCAGAAGAATCACACGTCATTATCACGATTTATGACATTATGGGCCGGGAAGTAATAAAATTAGTAAATGATCAAAAACCGGCCGGATTTCTTAACGTAATTTGGGATGGCAAAGATAAGCGTGGGCAGACAGTTTCCAGCGGTGTTTATCTGTATTCGCTGAGGACATCGGCAGGTTTCAACGCTACTAAGAAAATGGTACTTGTTAGGTGACAATCAGAAATGCCAATGGATTAGTTTATCATAACGAATAGAAATAATAAAAGAAGAACCGGCAATCGAAAGCCGGTTCTTCTTTTTAACAGAGTTTTTTCTGATGACAGGTCTGCATAAGACAGCCGTTACAAAGACAAACAAGGCTTTAAACCTTACCCTATATCTGATTCTCGGTCTGACACCGTTTCTATTCTGTAATCAAATGATGTATAATTTTCACACGCCGAAATACCTGTTCATGCAGTTTTCAGTTTTTTTATTCCTGTGGCTTAGCTTGTGCCGGACAAGGTTTAATCTTAAAGTAAACCTGATCGACGCGCTGGTGCTTCTCCGGTTTCTCGGTCTGATTCCTCTGGCAGGTTTCTCCGTCTTGTATTCCGGCTTTTTCCGGAATGCGGATATCTTTTTTTATTTGGTGCTGTTCTATTTATTGATCCAGATTGCTCTCGATGGACAGGATTTAGCCGGGATTTTCATAGTTCTAAAGAATTCTGCCGGACTGTTTACCATAGTCTGCTCGGTCACGGGCGTCTACGGACTAATGCAGTATTTTGGCTGGGATATATTCCATCCGGGCGGTTACCAGTCTTATGAATCGAATGTAGTCGGTACCTTCGGTAGCGCCAATTCGATGGGTTGTTTCCTTGCCATACTCATGCCATTTTGCCTGTATTCTTTTCTTACAAGTCAGAAGAAAGTAGTAAAGGTAATTCTGTGCTTTTTTATTGCGGCAATCATTTCCGCATTGATACTGACCTTAAGCCGGGGCGCCTGGGTAGCCCTGATCGGAGGACTTTTATTTCTCGCTTATCCATCAATCAGAAATTTTCTCAGACACAAGGTTAAGAGGAAATCAGTAATCATCGGCCTGGTTACACTTCTCATATTAATCCTTGGGGCGATTATCGTTGCCTTGTTTTTCCTGAATAAAGATTCTGCCCTGGGAAGAATCTTTATTTGGAAAGTCAGCGGGCTGATGATTGCCGATCACTCAATAATTGGTGTCGGTTATGGCAATTATGGTTATCAGTATCTTAATTACCAGCAGATGTTCTTCGATAATCCGGCCAATTTCATATACTACGACAAAGCCTGCAACATAAAACTGGCCCATAGTGAGTTTATGCATATTACGGCCGAAACCGGTATAATCGGGATGATCCTGTTCTGTTCGTTAATCGTGTTATTGTTCAAAAAGGCTAAAGATGTTCTAAAAATTCAGCGTGACAAAGAAGAAACCTTACTTCTGCGGGTTATTGTCGCGTCTTTTATCATCATCGTAATTCATTCGTTAGTCGATTCGGTGTTACACACCTTACCGATCTCGATCATGTTCTATTTTACCATTGCCGTTATCTCAGCAATCTCGAAAAAACAATCTGAACCAGGCATAATAATTAGCAGAAATATAAGATTCAGTAGAAAGATACATGCCGTAATCATATCGCTTGGTCTGATTTTACTTTTATTCAACACCTATCGGGTAATCCGGAAAGGTATCGGATACGTATACTGGAAAAACGGACAGGTCGCGGTTCATAATCAAAAATGGAATGAAGGGATTCTTGAGTATCGGGAGGCAATTCATTATCTACCGAAAGAGGGCGAATTACAATTCCATCTGGGAGCAGCCTATGCTTATACCGGCCAGTTCGAAAAAGCATTGCCGTTAATTCAACAATCGCAGATGACTTTTAATGACAAGAATATTTACTTAGTACTGGGTCAGGTTTATCTTCAGAAGGGTGAATATCAGAAGGCCGAAGAGAATTTTAAGACGGTGACTTACATGTACCCGCAATTATTATCTCCGCACCTTCTGCTGGCGCAACTGTATCAGAAAACCGGCTACCATTCCCTGGCAGTCAGTGAACTGGAATTCATCATTTCATCCGAACCCAAGATCATATCCGATGAGGTTAAGGCGATTAAACAGGATGCTAAGCGATATTTACAATATCTTGGAAATACGGAGTAATCTTCTCGGTGGTACTAAATATTTCCTTAACTGGTTTCATGAATTTTATAAACTTAATCCGGTCATTGTTCACATGAGGGATCTAAATCTTTTTACTTTCTTATATTCCTTTTTTCTTGCATTCGTTATTTTATCAACTTAATTTTCTTATAAGGTTATAGAAAACAGTTAAAAGTGTTGCCCCGTTTTTTCAAAGGATTTTCAAATGAAACTCCCCCCTGGTTCGGTTTCGCTTAGCATCTTCCCTGCTCGTCAGGTATCTTTTCCGAATGGCTTCCAGGTTTGTCCGAATCCTCTCCGCCCGTCTTTCCGTTGCCGTATCCATCGGAATAAGTTTTCAATCCATGAGAACGATAAGATCGTCTAAATGAACAACCGCTTAAACATAATGAATTACTTCCCGGTCATAGCGAACAACTGGCCGGGTAAAGAGAATAGCCGGTTGGGTAAACAGAATGATTGTCCGGGTAAATGGAAGAACTGCTCCGGTAAAGCGAACGACCAGTCGGGTAAATGGAATAGCGGACCGGGTAAGAAGAATAACTCGCTGGGTAAAGAAAATTATTCTTATAACGGAGATTTTCGCCTGTCAGTCCGCAATAAACACAGATCGCTCCGGAATTATGATTATTCAGTGGTAATATTGCGGAGCGTTTCAATACTGTCAGATAGTCTTTAACAAAATAAAGGAGGTTATTATGGCATCTTCGTTGAGTTATGAACTCCAGGACGGCGGTGTTCTGCTGGTCGTGGCGAATAAGTACCAGGCAGAGCTGATCGTCGTCGGTTCGACGGAAGCGGACACCCGGCACTTAGAGACGGTGATCGCTTCCCTGACCCAAAAAGACATCGGCCACGAGCAGGCTCAGAATCAGGTCGCTCAGTTGACCCGCGAACAAAATGTTCTGATTAAAAGAAGTTGGAACGAGATCGGCAAAATCAGGGCGGCGGCTAAGGTGGAATTCTATGGCGACAAGACTACTCAAAAGGAATTTCATGTCGGCGTTAAAACCCATGAAAATGTCGCCGAAACATTAACCGAACTGGCTTATGTAAAAAGCCTGACGACGACCTATGCCACCCGCCTGGCAACGCGCGGTATCGGCGAAACCGATGCTACCGAAATAACCACTTGCTATAGCGAGTTGCAGGCCAAGGACGCCGGGCAGGAGAACGCCAAACGCACGCAGGTCGCTCTCCGGAATGAGCGCGACGTCCTGCTGAAAGACCTTCTGGATTCCAAGCGTAAAATCCGGGGCTCGGCCGCAATTTGCTTCAGAGGCAATCCCGACATCTTGAACGAATTCAAGCCCCTCAGCCGGAAATCTACAACCAGGAAATCCGATACTACAGATACTTCATCCGATACTGCCACCGAAACCCCGTCCGCCGGCTGATACCCTGTTTTCATCTCTTCCAAACAGGCTTTCAAAACCGAATTCCAAAGTCTTCAGAAGATTAAAACCTTCCAAAACAGGAAATTTAATTACATTTCATTCTGACCGAATGAAATGAGCGAAGAATCGCTGATGTCTTTATGAAAAGCCTCGGCTTGGTCGCTCCGAGTACATAACGGGACTAATGACAATTGAGTGACAGGCTCCGCTTCGGACCGATTGACTTATTGTCTTATTGACTTAATGACCACGCCAATGGCGAGGTATGACCATCGAATGACAATCGAGTGACCATTGAATGACCGCCCTGACTGTTTCTTTTATCACTTCCTGTGCCGTTTTTCGAGCACATTCATAATATCGTCCAGCGCCACATCCTGCGCGGTCAAAAGTACCAGCAAATGATAAAGCAGATCGGCGGTTTCTTCCGCCATACGGTTTTTATCACCGGACACTGCGTCGATCACGACCTCCGTCGCTTCCTCGCCGACTTTCTGGGCGATGCGCTTGATCCCGGCGTCGAATAATTTGTTGGTGTACGAACCGTTCTGTGGATGAATCCGGCGGTCGCGGATGATTTCTTCCAGTTCATAAATGAATGACTGCGGCGCGACATTCTTCTCGTTGAAACAGGTGTCGGCGCCGGTGTGACAGGTCGGCCCGGCCGGTTTGACTTTGATTAAAAGCGTATCGCCGTCGCAGTCGGTCAGGATTTCCCGGACATCCAGAAAATTCCCGGAGGTCTCGCCTTTGGTCCAGAGCGCTTGGCGACTGCGGCTAAAGAAAGTGACCCGGCCGCTGGCTACGGTTTGTTCGTACGATTCGCGGTTCAGATAGCCCAACATCAGAACCTTGCCGGTTGCGGCATCCTGAATGACAGCCGGAACCAAACCGTCGTTTTTATCGAAATCAATATTCATAGTCGTACCTCGATCTGATTATCTTTTAAGTAACGTTTCAAGACCGGAATCGGGATTTCGCCGAAGTGGAAAACGCTGGCCGCCAGCGCCGCGTCGGCCTTACCTTCCCGAAACACTTCCGCAAAATGCGCCAGCGTGCCCGCTCCCCCCGAAGCGATCACCGGAATCGGCAATTGTTCGGACAGTTCGCGGGTGATTTCTAGCGCAAAGCCGCTTTTCGTGCCGTCGTGATCCATCGAAGTCAGCAGGATTTCACCGGCGCCGAGTTCGGTAACCTGCCGCGCCCATTCCTGTGTAATGCGATCAGTCGGCGTGCGTCCGCCGTGAATGTAAACGATGTCGCCCTGCGGCGTGTGTTTGGTATCGATCGCCACCACGACGCACTGACTGCCAAAGCGGTTGGCTATTTTCCCGATCAGATCCGGCTGATTGACCGCGGCTGTGTTGATGGTAATCTTATCGGCTCCGGCATTCAGCAGGCGGGCGACGTCATCGGCATCCCGCACACCGCCACCGACTGTAAACGGAATATTCAGCTGCCGGGCAATTTCCTTCACCAACGCGACGAATGTGCCGCGCTTTTCAACCGAAGCGGTGATGTCGAGAAAAACTAATTCATCGGCGCCCTGCTCGGCGTAAGCCGCGCCGAGTTCGACCGGATCGCCGGCATGCCGGATATTGATAAAGTTGACGCCCTTCACCGTCTGGCCGTCCCTGATGTCGAGGCACGGAATGATGCGCTTGGCTAACATAAAAATCCTTTCAGTTCCGGCAGGCGGATGCGCCCTTCGTAGAGCGCCTTGCCGATGATAACGCCGTCGATCCCATCGTCCTGCAATTGATAAATATCGTCGATCCGGCTGATGCCGCCGCTGGCGATCAGCGTCAGTTTCGGAAATTGTTGCTTGATCTCGCGGTAAAGTTCAAAGGCCGGGTTGCTCAACATCCCATCGCGTGCAATGTCGGTGCAGATCGTCTGCCGGATGCCTTGTTTTTGGTAATCTTCCAGAAATGGCAACAAATCTAATTGAGCGCTTTCCTGCCAGCCGTGAATGGCGAGTTTCCGTTCTTTGACATCCGCACCCAGAATGATTTTATCGCCGCCAAATACTTTCAGCCAATCCAGTACTTTCGCCCGGTCGATGACGGCAATACTGCCGGCCGTTATCTGTCGGGCGCCGCTCTCAAAGGCAATTCGCACATCCTCGTCCGTGCGGATTCCACCGCCGAAATCGACCTGTAATTCAGTGCCACCGGCAATACTTTCCAGAACTTTCCAGTTGACCACCTGTTTCAGGCGGGCGCCGTCCAGATCGACTAAATGCAAGCGCGTTATCCCGGCGTCCGCGAATTGCCGGGCGACCTCCAGCGGATTTTCGTTGTAAACTTTCTGCGTTTTATAATCGCCGCGGCTGAGGCGCACGCATCTGCCAGCGATAATATCGATTGCCGGAATGATCGTAATCATAATGCTAAAAAATTCCTCAGAATCTGCGCGCCGGTCACGCCGCTCTTCTCGGGATGAAACTGTACCGCGTAGAAATTATCCTTCTGCAGAGCCGCCGAAAACGGAACGATATAGTCGGTCTGCGCCGCGGTGAACGGGCTTATTTCCGCGTAATAACTATGCACGAAATAGACATAAGCCTGCGCCGGGACATTTTGGAACAGGTCACCCTTTAAATTGTCCAGCGTGTTCCAGCCGATATGCGGCACTTTGTCCAATGGAGGAAATTTCCTGACCGCCACGTCGAAAATGCCGAGACATTCCGTATCATTCTCTTCCGAAGTCCGGCACATCAGCTGCAAGCCGAGACAGATTCCCAGCGTCGGCTGACGCAAAGTCGGTAACAGATCGGCGACGCCGTTTTCCCGAATATGACGCATCGCCGAGGAGGCTTCGCCTACTCCCGGGAAAATGACTTTATCGGCGGCGCGAATGACGTCCGGATCGCCGCTGACCACCGGATCGACTCCTATCCGTTGCAGCGCCAGCCGCACGGAATGAATGTTACCGGCGTTGTATTCGATCAACACGACGTTCATAAAACGCCTTTCGTGCTGGGAATTTGCCGGTTAGTAGGGTCGCGGCGCACGGCCATTTTCACCGCCCGACCGACTGCCTTGAAAATCGCCTCGACCTTGTGATGTTCGTTCTCGCCGGTAGCTTTGATGTGCAGATTGCAGGCGGCGGCATCGGCAAACGATTTGAAGAAGTGACGCACTAATTCGGTCGGCATCTGCCCGACATATTCACGCTTGAATTCACATTCCCAGACGAATTCCCGTCGCCCGGAAAAATCCAGCGCGACCTGCGCCAGCGATTCGTCCATCGGCAACAGAAATCCATAGCGCTCGATGCCTTTCTTGTCGCCAAGCGCTTTCAGTAAACCTTCACCCAGCACCAGCGCGACATCTTCGACGGTGTGATGTTCGTCCACCGCCAGATCGCCTTTAGCCGTCAGTTCAAGGTCACAACCGGAATGAGCCGCAAACAGGTTCAGCATGTGGTCGAGAAAACCGATGCCGGTGTCGATTTGATTCTTACCGGTTCCGTTCAGGTTAATTTTCAGGTGAATGTCGGTTTCATTGGTCTTGCGGGCGATGACTGCCGTCCGGTCGGAATTGAACAGAAACCCAAACACTTCCGCCCAATTCTGCGCCTTGAAATCGGCGGCGATGCTTTCATCATTACCGAGATAAATCGCCTTCGCGCCGAGATTGTGCGCGAGTTGCACATCGGCGGCGCGGTCGCCGATCACAAACGAATTGGCCAGATCGTAGTCGCCCTGTAAATATTTGGTCAGCAGTCCGGTGCGCGGCTTACGCGTCGGCGCATTGTCCGCCGGAAGACTCCGGTCGATCAAAATCTCGTTGAAAACGACGCCTTCGCCGGCTAATGTCTTCAGCATCTTATTGTGTGCCGGCCAGAAATCCTTTTCGGGGAATGCGGCCGTCCCCAATCCATCCTGATTGGTCACCATAACCAGCTCAAAATCCAGTCCGGCGGCGATCTTGTGCATGGCCATGATCGCGCTGGGCACAAACTCCAGTTTTTCCAGCGAATCCACCTGCTCGTCGGGTGGTTCGACGATCAGCGTCCCGTCCCGGTCGATAAACAGTACTTTCTTCAATTTTCAAATTCCTTCAGTTTGGCGATTAAAAGGTCATTCTCAGCCGGTGTGCCGACCGTGATCCGCAGGCAGTTCTCGCAATGGGTGGCCTGCGAGCGATCGCGCACGATGATCTTATTGGCGATCAAATACTCAAATACACGGCGCGCTTCCTGAAATTTAACCAACAAAAAGTTGGCGTCGGACGGATAAATCTTTTCGACAATCTTCAGATCGCCGAGTTCCTGGATGAGCCGCTTTCTTTCGTTCAGGATGATGTTCACCATTCGATCTTTCTGTTCAGACCGGTTCAACGCCGTCAGCGCCAACTCCTGAGTGAGGCCGTTGACATTATACGGATATTTAATGCGCGACAGCCAATCGACGATCTGCGGGTCGGCGAAGGCCATTCCCAGCCGCAGATTCGCCAAACCCCAGGCTTTCGAAAAGGTCTGCATGACGACCAGATTGTTGAATTCTGCCAGCCGCGTCAGAAAACTCTTCTCCGGCGCGAAATCAACATAGGCTTCGTCGATCACAACGATGCCGTTGAAACTTTCGAGCAGTCCGACGACATTTTCTGCCTGCAGGCAATTGCCGGTCGGATTGTTCGGCGAACAGAGGAAAATCATCTTGACTTTAGCAGCCTGATTCAACACCGCCGGAACATCAAGTTGATAATCGGGCGTCAGCGGTACTTTCACAACCTCAATATCATTAGCCGCGGCGCTGACCGCGTACATGCCGTAAGTCGGCGGCAGGATCATCAGCCGGTCGCGACCCGGCACGCAAAAGACCCGGATCAGCAGATCGATGACCTCGTCACTGCCATTGCCCGGAAAAACCTGTTCCGGCGAGACTTTTTTAATTTCAGATAGCCGCTCTTTAAGTTCACGCTGATGCGGATCGGGATAGCGGTTGAATGCCCTCTCGGTCACACTGCCCAGCGAATTTTCATTGGCGTCGAGAAAGATGCCGATCTCACCGCTGTAATCGTCGCGGGCAGTCGAGTACGGCTCCAGATTCATGACATTGCGGCGAACGTATTGAGTCAGGTCAATCACGGCGCGCTCCTTTTTCAATGGCATTCAATCGGATGTGGACAGCATTGCGATGCGCCTGTAATTTTTCCTCGGCGGCTAAGCGTTCGATAGTCGGACCAATGGCGGTCAAGCCGTCTGCGGAAATCGACTGGAAGGTGACTTTCTTGATAAAACTGTCAACCGACACGCCGCTGTAATTGCGGGCATAGCCGTTGGTCGGCAGAGTATGATTGGTGCCGGAAGCGTAGTCGCCAGCCGACTCGGGCGTATAGGCTCCCAGAAAAACCGAACCGGCATTGACAACTTTTTCGGCCAACTGTTCCGGATTCTGCGTCTGGAGGATCAGATGCTCCGGCGCGTAACAATTCACGAAATCCAGCGCTTCATCGAGATCACTCATCAGAATCATCCGGCTATTGGCCAGCGACTTTTCGGCAATCGCACGGCGTGGTAATTCTGCCAGTTGATCTGCAACGGCCTGTCCGACTTTTTCAATCAGACCGGCATCGTCGGTCACACAGATTACCTGACTGTCGGCGCCATGTTCGGCCTGCGAGAGCAGATCGGCCGCCACGAAATCCGGATCAGCCCGGCGATCGGCCACGACCGCCACTTCCGAAGGCCCAGCCGGCATATCGATCGCCACGCCCTGCGTGCTGACCATTTGTTTGGCGAGTGTGACGTACTGGTTGCCGGGGCCGAATATCTTATCGACGCGCGGAATGCTCTGCGTGCCGTAAGCCATGGCCGCAATGGCCTGCGCACCGCCAACCTTGAAAATCCGCTCGATGCCCAGAAGTTGCGCGGTATACAGGATCACCGGATTAATGCATCCGTCTTTGCCCGGCGGCGTGCATAGCACGATCTCCCGGCAACCGGCCAGCCGCGCCGGAATTCCCAGCATCAGCACTGTCGAAAACAGCGGCGCCGATCCGCCCGGAATGTACAGCCCGACGCGTTCGATCGGCAGGCTTTTCCGCCAGCAAACGACGCCCGGCATTGTTTCAATCCGTTCAATTTCTTTAATCTGAGACGCATGAAATTTAGTGATATTCGCTCGTGCTGTTTCAATGGCCTGACGGAGGTCGTCATCGATCCCGCTCAAAATCGCGGCGAATTCTTCCCGCCCGACTTCGATCTCATCTAACCGAACATTATCGTATTTGCGGGATAATTGGCGCAGGGCTGTGTCGCCATTCGTCCGGACTGCCTCCAGAATTTCCCTCACGGCGTTTTGCAGGAATTTACTATCGATGACCGGCCGTCGGATGAGTTCCGGCCATCGATCTCGGGATGGATATTTTACGATCTTCATGGTGCTCCCTACATGATCATTTTTTCAATTGGAATGACTAAGATGCCCTGTGCGCCGGCGGCTTTCAGCGCCGAAATACGTTCCCAGAACTGATCCTCTTCAATCACGGAATGCAGGGAACTCCAGCCGGTTTCGGCCAGCGGCATGACCGTCGGGCTTTTCATGCCGGGTAATATCGCGCAGATGTCGGCGATGGCTGTGTTGGGGGCATTCAGCAGAATATATTTGCGGTTTTGGGCGGCTTTAACCGACCGAATCCGTAAAAGCAATTGATCCAGCAGGTCATTTTTATCCGCACTCAGATTTTCACCGGCCACCAATACGGCTTCGCTTTGCAGGACGGTCGCGACCTCTTTCAAGCCATTGGCCAAAAGCGTACTGCCGGTGCTGACAATGTCGAAGATCGCTTTCGCCAGCCCGATTCCCGGCGCGATCTCGACCGAACCGCTGATCTCGTGAATCTCGGCGTTCAGGTCATTCTCGTCCAGAAAGCCCCGCAGGATGTTCGGGTAGGAAGTGGCGATGCTGAGGCCGTTCAGATCGTTCAGCCCTTTATAATTAAACTCCTTAGGCACGGCAATTGCCATCCGGCATTTGGCAAAACCGAGCCGCTCGACGATCTTCAACGGGCGCGCTTTCTCATAGTAAACATTCTCACCGACGATACCGATGTCGGCGATGCCGTCGGCGACACATTCCGGGATGTCGTCATCGCGCAGAAAAAGGATCTGCATTGGAAAATTGCGGGATTCGGCCTTCAGCCGGGCTGCGCCGCCGTTTCCGAAGACAATACCGCATTCGCTCAACAATTTGGTCGTCTTCTCGCTCAACCGGCCTGACTTTTGAACTGCTAACGTGATCATTCTTGCTCCTATAAAATAAAAAACCCGGCTCACTGTTCGAACCGGGTTGATTTACACTTTTAGTAAATTGCCTACGTCATCCCGGTTCCAGTTCTGGAA
>Ga0074199_1002410_pt1 | contig 11358 bp, 8 predicted proteins | sample EPASupsiteSAE347_FD_64528 | JGI IMG/M metagenome (GOLD analysis project Ga0074199, IMG submission 64528) | Bioremediated contaminated groundwater from EPA Superfund site, New Mexico - Sample SAE3-47 | ecosystem: Environmental > Aquatic > Deep subsurface > Groundwater > Contaminated ...
ACGACAAGATTTATCACGGGGATAGAAAAGAAAACAAGCCACCAACCCGGTTTCCCGGCGATTTTAAGCATTAAATAAACATTATAAAACGGGATCAGACAACCCCAGCCCGGCTGACCCGCCTTGGTGAACACGCGCCACATGGCGGCGACCATGAATACGCAGATGACCAAAGCGATCAAAAACGCAAAACTGCCGCCACAGCCGTTGCCGCATTGCGCCGCGATTAACATTAAATTTTTCATAAAACCGCACCTCCCGTCAAGTATTTGATTATTTTGCAACCATCATCGCGTTGTGGTTTTATTTGACCAAAAACCACGGTCCAAAGCAAAAGAAATATTATTGTCCATCATTCCGTTTGCCCGGACTTGAAGTCATGCGCCATGAATTCGCGCCGGTATTTTCCCGGCGCCATGAAATAATGCCGGCGGAACAATTTCGAGAAATAATAGACGTCATAAAATCCGGTCTTTTCAGCTATGGTTTTGACGGGCAGGTTCGTGCTGCGCAACAATTCCGCGCCGCGGGCCAGGCGGACCTGATTCAGGAAGCGCGCCGGCGAGCAGGAATTGACCGCCCGGAAAATCCTCCGGAAATGAGCCTCTGACAGGTTGCATTTGTGAGCTTCTGCCTTGAAATTCCATGCGTCTTCCGGCTTGTTGCGGATGGCCCCGGCCAAACCGCGGAAATCCCCGACATGCGGCGCATATTTAACATCCGGCGTTTTGTTTTCATGCAGATAAAGCAGGAGTCCTTCCAGCATATGGACCGCCCGGGATGTCCGCGCGCCGCCATTGTCCAGAAGCGTAATGAGTTGGTCAAAATACGCGTGGAATATTTCCGGCTCTGAAATTGCCGCGAAAGGCGGACGCCGGTCAATGGGAAACAGCCCTCCCTCCAGGAGCTTTTTCATCCTCGGACCGCGAAAAGCGCAATAATGATGGTGCCACGCCCGGCCGTCGCGCGTGCCGAATTGAAAACGCGGTCCGGGAAAGGCCAGCCAGTAAGCCGGGCCTTGAATGACATGGGATTTACCTTCAAAAATAAAGTCAATCCTGCCGGAATGAATATATTGCAGGGTGTAATACCCGTCCAAATGCTTGTCAACCCAATGGGAAGGACATTGCTCACGGCCGATCCAATGTAAAAAGGTCAAGCCTTCGAAGTAATCCATGCTCAGAATCTACAAAAACACGCTCAAAATGTCCATTGCGGAAATCCGCCGTCCGACTTAGAGTATAGACCGAAAACATGAGTTGAGCATGATCATGATTTTTCATGCCAAAGGCAGATCCGCCTCTGGCGGAATAGTAATTATCCGGAAAAAAGGCGTGACGGGCGATCGCGTCACGGAATCAGACGGTACTCATGAACATTGACAAAACAAATGTTATTGCTGGATACTTATACAGGACAACAGGGCTCAGTTATCCTTGGTTTAAAGTAGTAAAACTTTCAGAGACTAAAGCGGCAACAAAATTCAGGATTTTTTACAATTTAAGCTTTTTACCGATAGATGAATACGGGACATGTCTGGCGCGGATGACTGGTTTTCTCGACCAATACAAAGACACGCCATTACATTCTTCCCTTCACACCGGCTACCAGGTCGGCGACCTGTCGTTTTCCCGCACCGGGAAGTTACTGCGTGGGTTATCGCAGCGGCAGTGTGCGTTAATCCATTTTCTAAAAAATCAATTTACCGGAGCGATCCGATTGCGTTTTTTGGCGGAAGAAAGCTTTGATTTGATTTTTCCGCACGATTTCGGAGGGAAACTTCTCCGGAGGCTCTGCCGGATTGAAAAGGCATTGCCTGAATTTTCCACCTCAAAAAACGGCTGGAATATCACAATCGGATCCAGCCGGGTAACCATTGATCCATATGAATATGTATACCGATTTGAAATGAAGCCGATCAAAGCGCGCAAGTTGTTGGGGCTGTCGGAACCTGCCTGGCTGCTGGCAAAACAAATGCACGAACCTTGTTTGTTTTATGCCTTTGATCATTATCACGGCATTTTCCGCCACTATGGCAGCCGGCCCGGGGCGCTTGATTTCATCCCCGACCGGCTTTTTATGGATCTTTTTGAAGATTATGAAAAAATCAGGACAATGTTTATGTCCGGACGCCGGCTCAAAAGTCTGCCCGCGCTCCAATTGCCGACGATTTCCACCGAACATGCGCTGGTTGATTTCTCCAGCATAGACGGCCGGAATCCGGTGTCCAACCGGAAAGCGGCGGCGGACATGATTGACTTTCAGCATAAAATTCTGCGCAGTTGCGTCACGCCGGAACCGATCACGATTCAGGTTGATCGGCGTGTATTTCAAGGCATTATCTCCGCCCCGGATCCTTATGTCTATTCACCTATGTATTCGGATGATCATTTTGCCAATGCCATGGCGATTTCATACTTTGACGGCAAGCATGCGAAGCAAATGATTAAAACAGGTTTTGATATGTTTTTGAAACATGATGGAGACGACAAAGGCACAATGGTTAAATCGTTGCTGCCAATCGGAGGGCAATTTCCCTATCACGACGTCTCGAAACTGTATTTTAATTTTCCCGGGAACTCGGAACATTCGCGCCCACAACTCGCTTCGGAGCCCTATATTGCGGCTTCCAGTGCAGCCGAAAATTCACAGCCGATGTGGGCATTATTTACCGCTATGGTTTATCACCACACGCAGGACCGTGAATTTTTGAAAATCTGTTATCCGTTCCTATTGCGTAACTATCGCGCCATTCGGCGCCAATATTTCAGGGATAAACCATGGGCCGAAGTGGTAAAATATTACTGGAATGATTATGCGCATTCCTTGCCCGGGGAAACCCGGATTTCAATCGGATACAATGCCGCCGTGCTTTTAAACACAAAAGTGCTGGCTTGGATTGCCGGCATCGCCGGTGATGTTAAAATTCAGCAGGAACTTTTGGCTGCAGCCGCTGAGCATTCGCAGGCGCTTGACGAGATGTGCTGGGATGAAAAGCCGGGATTTTATTTTGACGGCGATTCCCTTAATGGAAATGCTTCGGTTTACGGCCGGCATGCGTTCTATCATATCAATAATCTCCTCCCGCTGGCCGCCGGCATTCCGGACGAGCGGAAGGCGCGGCGCATGTTTGATTTCATCTGCAGCAGCGCCGGTTATGGCAAATACCCGCTCTATACCAGCGATTTATCAGGTCACATGATGGATCGGCGCGGTCTTATGGCGTGGTCGCATACCAACTGGCTGGTGCTTATCGGCCTGAGAAGCTACGGTTTTCATAAACTTGCCCGCAAACTCAGCGGCAATTATACCTTGGCGCTATTACGTCTTTATCAACAACGACGCAGCATGCCGGAAGCCTTGGATGTGTTGCATGCCTTGGATATCGCCGAAAACACGGTCATGGCCGGAATAGGCTGCGGGGCCTTTGCCGAACTGTTTGCCCGTGATTATTTGCGCGATGAATATATCTGTTTGGAAAATAAGGAGGTTAAATTTAATTATCCGGCTGTAAGCTGATGCGTGCGGACAATTCGCGAATCCATCACGCCGTGGATATTCATGGCCGGTGCGGCGAGTTCCTGCTCGAGGCCTGCCGTTATCTGCCGGGGCTTGTGCCGGATCCCCGCGGATCCGACGCTTGAAGAAATGGAAAGCAGGTGGATATGAATATAAAGAGGATAATAGGATGATCCATACGATTGATTTTAAAAAACACAATGACGAAGTAAAGGCCGTTTGGGACGCGTTCAATAAACGCAGACCTTTCCGGGTTCCGGTTGTTGTGGGCGGCAGTATCCGGAATTTGTTTAACAACCCGGAAGTCAATAAAACCGGATATACCTTCGAAGATTTTTTCAAGAATCCCCAGGCTCAGATTGAATGCCAGTTGGCTTATCGGAAATGGGTAAGATTTAACTGGATGTGCGATCAGGAAATGGGACTTCCTGAAAAGGGATGGCAGATCGGCATAGACTTTCAGAATTCTTGTGAGGCCGGGTGGTTCGGATGTCCGATCCAATATTTCGGCAATGATGTCCCCGATACCGTTGAAATTCTGAAGGACGATAAAAACAAGCTGTATGAATTGGAGGATCCGGATCCATTACGCGGCAATCTCCTTGGCCGGGCCATGGATTTCTTTGAATATATGCGCGAAAAATGTCCCAAAATGGAATATGAAGGTCGGCCGGTTCTGCCTCCAAAAGTGATGCCGGGGGAGGGCACGGACGGTCCTTTTGACGTGGCTTATAAACTGCGGGGCGCTGAAAATGTGTGCGTGGATATGTATGAAGATCCGAAATATTTTCATGACTTGATGACGTATATCACCGAAAACACCATTCGTCGCATTAAAGCCCTGCAAGAATGGCGCTGGTCGCTGTTTCCCGATGAGCCGGATCACGGAAAGATGCAGTCGCCGAACTTTGGGTTTGCCGACGACGCCATCGCCATGATCTCCACGGAGGATTACAAAGAATTTGTCTTTCCTTATCATCAACGTCTGGTCGCTGAATTTAGTGATGGCGGACCGGTCAGCATTCATCTCTGCGGGGACGCCACCCGCCATTTCAAATTTCTACGCGATCATCTGCATGTTCAGTCGTTTGATACCGGCTTCCCGGTGGATTTTGGAAAAATCCGGCGCGAACTGGGTCCGGATGTGTTGATCTATGGCGGTCCGACCATCATGTTGTTGAAAGACGGAAGGCCGGAAGAAATCCGCCGCGAGGTGAAACGGATTTGTGAATCGGGGATCATGGAGGGGGGCCGCTTTGTCCTGCGTGAGGCGAACAATCTTGCGCCATGCACGCCGCTTGAAAACATCGAGGCAATGTATGAAGCCGGCAAGTTTTATGGTAGAAACAGGGCAAGGGAGGATATTGCGGATGAAAAATGATTCTTTGCTGGCAGGAGCCTGTTGGATATGGCCGGGAGCATTTCACGAGGACAGGCGGAATGTGTATGCCGATTTCCGGCACGATTTCCGGATTGGGCGCAAGAACGGTCCGGCCCGGATTGCCGTCACGGCTGATCAGTGTTACATGCTGTATCTTAACGGCGAATATATCGGCCGCGGCCCGGCGCGCGGTTATCAATGGAGCTGGCCGTATGACGAGTATGATTTAAGCGGCAAGGTGCGCCCCGGGCATAATTGGATCAGTGTGCGGGTTTACAATGCCGGCCGCAGTACGTTTCAGTATATTCATCAGGCGGCTTATGGAATGATTTGCGCCGGCGGGATATGCGGAAAACGTATCCTGAGCGGTGAAGCGTGGAAGGGAAGAGTATCATCGGCCAATTATCGGGACACCGCCAAATATAGCGTGACGTTGAATTACCAGGAATGGATTGATGCGCGCCTTGACGACCAGGAGTGGATTACGTCGGCACGATGTCCGCCTGGCTGGAAACCTCCGGCAGTAAAATTACCGTTTGGATGTATGCCATGGCATTCTCTGGAACCGCGGCGCATCCCGAACTTGGGCAACGAAATATTGGAGTATCGGCAAGTTGCGGGGCGCGGCCGGGGCGCGTCTGAGGCCGGATATGAAAAGGACGCCAATTTGACGCTGCCCTGGTTCAGGGAACTTGAACATTTACGGTGGGAACGAATAAATACAGGCGGCAGTTCGGCCGCAATTAAGGCAACCGGGCATGGTAAACTGGAAGCGGTTGTCTTTGATATGGGGCGTCCGGCCGTCGGGACATTGATCGTTGAAACAGCGGGCGCAAAAGGCGGCGAGATCCTTGATTTTTTCTTTTGCGAGGTTGTTTCCGACGCCGGGCGTCCGGTGTTGCACGATCCTGAAAAGGACTGCATCGTGGCAATGTCCAACAGGCTTGTTTTGCGCAAGGGAAGGACGAGATATGAATTTTTCCAGATGATCGGGCATCGGTATGTGACTGTCATTGCGCGGAATACCGAGGCGCCGTTAACGGTCAGCCTCCGGCTGCGAGAGACAATTTATCCCATGGAGATCAAAGGCGCTTTCATGTCAGGCGATGAGAAGTTGAACCAGATTTACAAGATATGCGTGCAGACACAACGGGTATGCTCGCTGGACAGCTATGTTGACACCCCTTGGCGTGAACAGTGCCAATGGTGGGGCGACGCCCGGGTGCAGGCGCAAAACACGTTTCATTTAAGCGCTGATCCGCGTCTGCTTTTGCGGGGCATCCGCTCCATTGCCCGGCAGGAAGCGCCGAACGGCCTGACCTACGGCCATGCGCCGACCGTCATGCATGACGCCATCCTGCCGGATTTTTCGCTGACCTGGCTCCTGACGATCTGGGATTATTATTTTCAGACCGGAGACGTTGAATTGTTCAGGGAACAATATGCGCGGATCAAAAGATTGTTGGGTTATTTTCGCGGCGAGGGACGTTCAAGGAACGGATTGTTACGGTTTGACCGGCGGTATTGGCTGTTTCTGGACTGGAGCGATTTGTACCGGGAAGGCAATCCGGCTCTGTTGAATTTGTGGTATATTCTGGCGCTCGAAAGGCTGGCCAAATTGGCCGGCTTGGCCGGGATGTCCCGGGAACAGAAAGAATTGACGCATGAATATCGGGCATTTCGCCAAAAGGTTATTGCAGCGTTCTGGGACAAAACGAAAGGAATGTTTTGCGACGGATTGACCGACAAAGGCAAAAAGGTGGAAAAATATTCGATTCATACGCAGACCCTGGCCGTCTTGTGCGGCCTTCAGGCGACGCAACATAAAGCGATGCTTGAAAAACTGCTATTACCTTATGCGCGCGGGAATGAGATTTCCGGCGCAATGCCTTCCAGTTACTGGTTAACTTATGTGTATGAAGCGTTGAAGCGTTCCGGTTATGGCAAGGAAGTTGTTCGGCATATTCGAGAAAAGTGGGAACCGATGATAAAGTATGGCGGAACGCGGGAAACGTTTCATAGACAAATTGGTTTGGACTCGGTTACGCACGCCTGGTCGGCGCATCCGTTATATCATCTGGCGGGGACGCTGGGCGGCATTTTGCAAAAAAGCGCCGGCTGGAAGGAAATAATTTTCCGGCCGATCATCATGCCGGAATATAAATTTGTCGAGACGGTTGTGCCGACGCCGCAGGGAAATATCCATTCGGCTTGGAAGGTTAATGGCGGCAAGGCGGAGGTAAAACTTGATCTGCCCTTCGGCGTCAAAGCCGATATTTTCCTGCCGGACGTGAAGGAGCGGATAACAGGAAGGAACAAATGGCTGGTCGCTTTTGGGCAATAAAAAGGAGATATAACACATGACTGCCAGGGAAAGATTTTCAGCTGTAATGAATTTCCGTCCGTTTGATCGTCTTCCCATTCTGGAGTGGGCAATATGGTGGGAGGATAAAACTATTGAGCGCTGGCGCTCCGAGGGGTTTCCGAAAAACGTGACCGACCGGTATGAAATTTGCCGTCATTTTGGCCAGGACGTTTACAAGCAGGATTGGTTTGGCATCTATCAGCCTGGTTGTCCCGTTCCCAAGACCCATGGTGGCAGTAGAATTGAAACTGAATCCGACTATGATGCCGTCAGAAAATATTTATATCCATCCCGGCCGGTGGATCGTGAACGTTGGGAACAATGGGCCAAAGAACAGCAACGCGGCGATGTTGTCCTGTGGTTTTCCGTTGACGGTTTTTTTTGGTTCGCGCGGAGTCTTCTCGGGATTGAGCGGCACTTGTATTCCTTCTATGACCAGCCGGAGCTTATTCACCGCATCAACGCCGATTTGACCGAATGGATTCTGCTTGTCATTGACCAAGTCGGCGCGATTTGTTCTCCGGACTTCATGACTTTTGGCGAAGATATGAGCTATAATCATGGCTCCATGATATCAAAAGAAATTTTTGATGAATTCATGCGGCCCTATTACTTGCGGGTCATTCCCCGCCTCAAAAAGCATGGGATCATTCCGATAGTTGATTCTGACGGCGACGTGACCGTGCTGGCCGGCTGGCTTGAGGAAGCAGGGCTGGAAGGTATTCTGCCTTTGGAGCGGCAGGCCGGCGTGGATATTTCCAAATTAAGGAAGGAACATCCGAAGATGCGGTTCATAGGTCATTTCGATAAAATGACCATGGACAAAGGCGAGGCGGCCATGCGCGCCGAGTTTGAACGGTTGTTGCCCACGGCGGCCAAGGGCGGCTTTCTCATCAGTTGCGACCATCAAACCCCGCCCGGCGTTTCGTATAAAGATTATCAACTCTATATTTCACTTTTTAACGAGTATGCAAGAGAGGCCGGGCGCATGTCGCAAAAATGCGGGCCAATCTGAAATAGTCATGTTTGACAAGGCTTATATGGACTTTAACCATTTGCGTGAATTGACGGAACGCGGAATATATTGGGTTAGTCGCGCTAAGGATAATCTGCGCTATAAAGTGCTTGAGCGCCTGCAAAGCACAGATATCTCTATCTGGACAATCTGCTGAATTCCTATGGGACAGGCACATGTTGGAAGGAGGTGTTCGGCATATAATAATTCGAAAAAATCGGAACTGAATTTTTCGAGGAAACAATGTTTTCCCTCGATATTACGTGTTCGTTTTTCTAAAAATTAACCTTGTGGGATGACACTGTGAAAAAATTAAAAATGAAATTATATTTGGCGGCGGTTATAATAGCGGCGGCGGCGGTACAGGCTGGCCCGGATTATGGTCCGAAATACTGGTCGCCCACGGAGGAGGTTGTAACGCCGCATATCAGATGGAGCAAGCCGGATGCGCAGGGGCCGCTGAAAGTCCTCTTTATCGTGAGCAAAGCGGGGATGCGCGAAGTGGTGGAACTGGCCCAGCGGATGGAAATGCAATATGCCGTCATTCCCGTCGGCAACGAATATGGGGTCAACGATTTTTGCGCGGCATCTGAGTACAGTCCTGATCGCGCGCGCAACCGCCAGGCGCTCACGGATGACCTGAAGGCGAAGCTGGAGGCATCCTATGATGTAATCATGCTGGGGAATGTCAACTGGAGTTCATTCCCCTTGATTATCAGGTATAATTTATTAAAGAAAGTGAAAGACGGGACCGCCTTGATGGGGGTTGTCACCAATCCGGATGAATATTTCAAACAGGCCACGGCCCGGAAAGATAAATTGGATTTACCGGCCCTGATTCCCGGCAAAGGCCTTCCCGCTTTTGCGGGATACAAGGATGCGTCCGCCTGTCTTGACGCCACGGTGGACTATGCCGTATTCGGCAAAGGGAAAATAATGACCTTGAAAGGATTCAAAGTCCCGAAATTGCAGGCATTAACCCCCGGGCCGGCGGGTAATCCCCTGGAGCCGAAATTTGTGGAATATGACTATTATCTGGCCTGGATTGGTCATTTAATGCGGTTTGCGGCGGGCAGGACGACCGTGCGCGTGGCGGGGAATGATTATGTGTCAACCGACCGCTGTGTTCTGACCAATATGGAATATCTGGTTTCAGGACCGGACGGGAAGGCGTTGACCTGCGAATTTACTTTCCGGAATAATGAAAATCAAGTGGTGGTCAGGCATGAGAAGGAAATCAAACTCTCTTCCGGCGGGACGGCGGTAAGCTTTGATGTGCCGCGGGCGCCGGCCGGCCGGTATTTTGCGGATATATGGGTGAAAGAAGGCGGAAAAGTCTGGGCGTTCGGATCTTCATTTGTGGAATTAACCGGCGATCCGGTGATGGAGACGGTTGAATTAAAGACGGATTACCGGCGGGAAGAGAAGGTGACGGGGAAAGTCAGGATCGCCGCCCGTAAGGCGGCGATGGAAGGACTTGTTCCCGCCAGGAACGGGATGAATCTTGTTTTCCGGCAGAAGGATACGTATGGCCGGGTGACGGCGGAATCGCGCATGGATATTCCGGCGTTGCAGACCAACGCGGCGCAGGAAGCAAGTTTTGAGCTTTTGGGCAGTCTGCCTCTGAGCATTGTGCAATATCTTGAGATAGAATTGCGGCAAGGTGATGAAATCCTGGATTGGAAAACAAAGGCATTTTCAATCTCAAACCTGCCTGCCAGGGACGATATCCGGGTCATAGGCTGGTGCAACGGCTATCCGTCATATCCCGGTTATTATATGTTTGCGGAATTGGCCAAAGCGGGATTTGACTCGGAGCTTCCATTTCGGGATCATTTTTTAGAAGCATCGTTTCTGTATAACATCCGGCATATTCCTTATGCGACCCGGTTGATTGATGAAACCCAGCAGGGTTACGGGAAGGATAAACCACGCTCAAAAGATGACCACGCGCGCCGGCCGTGCCTGACGGATTCCAAGTATCGGAAAGAGTTGGCCGGTGTTTTAACGAAAGTCGCGGAAAAGGAAAAGCCGTTTTCAACGACGGAATTTTCCCTTGGCGATGAATGCGCTTTTTCCTGGGGATACGAATTTTGTTTTTCACCCACCTGCGTGGCCGCATTTCATAAGTTTCTGGCATCCGAATATAAGACGGTGGAAGCCATGAACCGCGAATATGGGGCGCAATATAAATCCTTTGACGAGGTGCAACCGGTTGCCGTAAATGAGGCAAGGAAAAATCACAACCTCCAGCCGCTCTGGGTGGATTTTCGGCGGCATATGGAAAATACGTGGGCGGGGATTTTTTCATATAGCGCGGAAGCGGCTCGGAAAATTGTGCCGGAAGCCAAAGTCGGCTATGAAGGGAGTGATACGCAGATCAGTAGTTATGGCGCCGCCGATTATTATAAACTCATGAAGGTAATACGGGTGAACAACACCTATGACTACCCGTTTGTGCCGTATGCATTGATGAGTTTTGCCCAGCCGGGGACGCTTTTGGGTCTGGGCTGGTACGGCGGATATAATTCCACGCGTTGTGCGGAGTTTCTGCGTTACATCGCCTGGCGGCACCTGTTCCGGGGAGCGAATTCCTATTGGGTTTTCGATTCCGATCCATGTGCCTTTCTAAGCGTCATGGCGCCGGATTTATCTTTGTATGATTATTTTAAGCCGCATGTGGCGGAATTGAAGGAAATTAAAAGCGGAATTGGCCGGCTTTTAATGTCGGCCAAAAGAGACGATGACGGGATTGCCATCCTGTATTCGGCGTCCAGCCTGCATGTCTCAACCGTGACGGAAGGATTGCCGGCGATGGAAAAGGTGTTAAACGCCCTGCCGTCGCTGTTTGAGGATACGGGTCATCAATTCCAGCTTGTTTCCTATGAACAGGTGGCGAACGGGGAGCTTAAGAAAGGCGGATATCGCCTGCTGTGGATGCCGTATGTCCAGGCGCTGTCGCGGAAGGAGGCGGCGGCAGTGGAAGCCTTTGTGCGCGCAGGCGGAACCGTGGCCGCGGATCTGCGTCCCGGCGTGCGCGCTGAGCACGGCAAGCCGTATGAAGGGGGCGGGTTATTG
>Ga0074199_1002411_pt1 | contig 11355 bp, 6 predicted proteins | sample EPASupsiteSAE347_FD_64528 | JGI IMG/M metagenome (GOLD analysis project Ga0074199, IMG submission 64528) | Bioremediated contaminated groundwater from EPA Superfund site, New Mexico - Sample SAE3-47 | ecosystem: Environmental > Aquatic > Deep subsurface > Groundwater > Contaminated ...
GTCCATTATTAGCTCAAGTATCGGAAGGGGTGTGCGAGAGATCCTGCCGGATGAGGCCCGGCGACTGTTGGATTGTTGCCGAGAGGAACTTGAGTGGCTTGGGTATGGCGAAATTTCACCGCAAACGGTTGCCTGTGTGAGGAGTTGAAATGAGCGTTGAATCCGTCAGGCGGCGCCTCATTGTTGTTCTTGGCATGCACCGCAGTGGCACCAGCGCAGTTACGCGCGGGCTTGAGGTTCTGGGAGTAGATCTAGGAAACCGACTATTGCCCCCTGTTGTCGGCGATAACGACAAGGGGTACTGGGAAGATCAGGATATTCTGGCCCTTAATGAGGAGATCCTCGCTCATTTTGGGAAGAGGTGGGATTCGCTTCTGCCCATTTCTGCTCGGGAACTTGTCGATGGACTGCCGGATTTTTTTAGGCAGCGGGCCTTGACAATATTACGGCAACGATTTGAAAATCAAGCTGTTTTTGGGATCAAGGATCCGCGTTTGTGTTTGCTGCTGCCTTTTTGGCAGAAAATTTTTGCTGAGTTGAAACTTGATGTGGGCTATATCATAGCCGTCCGTCATCCTTTCAGTGTTGCTAGGTCCATTGCCTGTAGTGGACTGCGTGGGGATATCCCGCCGGAGAAAAGTCACTATCTCTGGTTGAATCATCTGGTGCATGGCATGGAGCAGACCGCGGGCTGCCGACGGGTGGTGATTGATTATGACCGGTTGCTGGCCGATCCGGAAAAACAGCTGCTCCGGATGTCGGACGGACTGTCTTTGCCGATCCAACGTCCGCTGCAGGAATATACGCAAGGTTTTCTTGATAATCGTCTGCGTCATTGTGTTAGTAAGGAGGATATGCAAGGGAGCGACACCCTGCCGGCGGAGATCATTACTGCCTATGAGCAGTTGACAGCATTGGCCGCCGATGATTCCGCCTCGACGATGCAGGAAGTGGATGCGGTTTTTGCCCAGACCGGCATGGTGTTGTCGACGCTACGCCCTGCCTTCGGCTACATGGATAGCCGTGAGGCGCGGGTTGCCAACCTTGCTGGTCAGCTGACTGAGCGCGACGGTCATATTGCCGGCCTCAATCAGGCGATGGCTGAGCGCGACGGTCATATTGCCGCCCTCAATCAGGCGATGGCTGAGCGCGACGGTCATATTGCCGGCCTCAATCAGGCGATGGCTGAGCGCGATGGCGTGATCAACGCGTTGCTTTCTTCAACAAGTTGGCGAGTGACCAAGTCATTGAGATTCTGTGGCTCGCAGGTTCTACGTGTAAAATTGTTTTATAGGGCGTTTACTCTGGCATCTCACCACACTGGTAACCATAAAAAAACCTTTATCAAAGCGATGGAGATTTTGAAGAAGGAGGGGGTCCGCGGCGTCCGGTCGCGAATCAGGTGTTTGCTGGAGTGTGATTTATTTCAGCCTTTGTCGAAAAATTCTTTGAATTTAAGCTGTAAGCAGACAAGCAAAGAGGTTTTCCGCCACCTTCAATCGGTGGATATAATTGTCTGCGTTCATAATGCGTTAGATGATGTAACACGTTGCCTTGAATCAATTATCCGCAATACATACCCACCGTACCACATCATCATAGTGGATGACGGCAGCGACCAGGAGACAAAGGAATATCTCGAAAGATTTGTGATAGGCCAACCTGCAACGTTGATTCGCAATACTGCGGCAACCGGCTATACAAAGGCTGCCAACATGGGAATGCGCGCCTCGCATGGCGATTTTGTCCTATTACTGAATAGCGACACGATCGTTCCGCCTCGCTGGCTGGACCGACTGATCCAGTGTGCGAATACGTCTGAACAGATTGGCATTGTTGGGCCGCTGAGTAATACTGCTTCTTGGCAGTCTGTCCCGCTGATCATGGGCGCCAATGGTGATTGGGCCGATAATCCTCTCCCTTTAGGGTGGTCGGTGTATGATTACGCGAATGAAGTAGCGCGACTGTCACCGAGGATTTATCCCCGGGTTGGTTTTTTGAATGGGTTTTGTCTGCTCATTAAACGAAAGTTGATTAACGATCTTGGCGTGTTCGATGAGAAAATATTTGGCCGTGGCTACGGCGAGGAAAATGATTACTGCCTGCGTGCCATTGAAAAAAGATGGCAGCTTGCAGTAGCCGACGACTGTTACATATATCATGCTCAGTCGAAAAGCTATTCGCACGAAAAACGTACCGAGCTGGCCAAATTGGCGGGTGACGCCCTGGCCATTAAGCACGGATGCAGCCGGATTGCTCACCATCTCGCCATGACCCAGCCCCATCCAGCCCTTCATTACATGCGACAGCGCTGCACTGACATTGAAAAATTATCTTCTCTTCGAGCAGAGGCGCAGCGACGCTTTGAGGGTCGCAGGGTGCTTTTTCTGTTGCCAGCGAAGAGTGCAGGGGGGGGCGGCAATATCGTTTTGCTCGAGGCGGCATGTATGCGAGCATTTGGCGTGGATGCCTGGGTTGCCAACCTAGAAATGCACCGTCCGCTGTTTGAGCATAGCTATCCGGAACAGCAAGTTCCGGTGTTGTACCTCCACAGGCCTGAAGATTTGCCCAAGGTGGCGCTGGATTTTGATGCGGTGATTGCAACGTTATATCTGACCGTTTTTTGGATGGAACCCTTGGCAGCATTAACTAGGGGCCCTACCCTGGGTTATTACATCCAAGACTATGAACCAGATTTTTTTGCAGAAGGGAGCTCCAATTATCAAACTGCCCTGGCAAGTTACACCGCCATCCCTGATTTGCGTTTATTTACCAAAACAAATTGGAATCAACAGACATTGCACAACAAACTGGAGCTGATGGCATCCGTCATCGGCCCTTCGCTGGATATCGACAGGTTTCATCCTGCACCGATTATTCGTTCTGCCGGCGGTGCCATTAAAATTTTGGCTATGGTCCGTCCCGGCACGCCGCGCCGAGCGCCGGAGGCAACCATGCGTGTCCTCGAGCGCCTGGCGCAGCATTTTGGTGACCGCATTCAAATCACGATTTTTGGGGTCGACCCGGGGAGTTTGGAACTTTCGACCGACTCGGACAATTTTGTATACGGGAATTTGGGTGAGATCAATGCGCGCGGTGTGGCGGCGGCCCTTGCGGCGGCCGATGTTTTTGTTGATTGTTCTGTCTTTCAAGCAATGGGGTTAACGGCAATGGAGGCTATGGCCTCAGGTGTTGCAGTGGTTGGGCCGGTCAACGGGGGATTGCAGGAAATTATCGTGGATGGGCACAACGGCATACTGGTGGACACCAACCATGAGGAAAACATCGTTGATGCGGTGAGCCGATTAATAACCGATAATGAATTGCGGGCGCGGATTCAAAGGAATGCTTTGGAGGTGTTAAGGTATTCTCCGGTTGTGTCCTCTTGTAAAATATTGGATTGCCTTTTTCTTCAGGATTTCAAAGTGATGGATAAACCAATCGCCTCGGGAGAACAAGGATGAGGACTGAGGGGCAGTTTCGCGCCCATGTGCTCTATGAGAGTTCTGCGGGGGGGGTGCCGCATGGCTGTAGCGCCATCCGTCTGCTCCGCCCTTTGTCGCATCCCCTGCTATGCCCGGACCTATCATTGACCCACAGTCTGAATCTGCCAGGTCAGTCGGTAGAGGTGTTGATTGTTGAGCGGCTATGGGATCACGTCTGCGACTGGCCGGTTCATCTTGCCATGTTGCAGGCCCTCCGTGCCCAGGGAACAAAGATTATTTATGAAATTGATGATGATTTACTCAATGTCAATCTTGGAGATGGAGAGGATGATTGGCCAACCGGAAGTCAAAAGATGTGGTTGCGCCAGATGGTCAGATTTGCGGATGGTGTTATTGTTTCTACTCAAAGATTGGCGGACAGATTAGCGGCCTTAAATCCTCACATTGAAGTTGTAGAAAACGCGCTTGATGAAAGGCTGTTCGAGCAAGTAAGGGAAATTAACCCAAGAAAGACAGATGGCGATATTGTCTTCGGCTACATGGGGACATTCAGTCATCTGGATGATTTGATGTCCATTATTCACCCACTGCGGCGAGTGCTGACGCGCTATCGTGGTCGTGTACGCTTTGAGATAGTCGGGATTGGCGATAGTGGAGTTTTGAAGGCGGTGTTTGCCGGACTCCCCGTCAACTTTTTATCCGTGCCGCCTCAGGCGGTTTTGTATGAGAACTTTACTGCTTGGATGCAGAAAAACATGCGGTGGGATTTCGGTATTGCCCCGCTGATTGATACGCCGTTTACCCGGTGCAAGTCGGACATGAAGTTTCTCGATTATGGGGTGCAAGGGATTCCAGGGATTTTTTCCGACGTTCCAGCTTATAACAAGACCGTGCGACATTTAACAAATGGTATTTTGGCAACCGACAATCATTCATGGGAGACTTGGCTTGATAAGCTGATAGAGGACGATCAGTTTCGTACTGGATTGGCGGAAAATGCACACAGAGATATTTGGGGAGAACGTATGCTGAAGACAGCAGCGATTAACTGGTTGAGGGCAATAAACAAGATTGCATCAAGGCCTCAGTTGCGAGATTTTAAAAATACGGCCAGATCCCTTTTGCAGGGTATCAATATAACGCTTCCATTGTCACGCAATGAGAAATTGTTGTATGGATGTAATTTGCAGGGTATAGGTCTGGAAATTGGGGCGTCCTATTGTCCGGTCGTTTCGAGAAAGGCCGGATATCGGGTAGAGGTGCTGGATCATGCCGATGCCGCTACGCTCAAAGATAAATACCAAGGGCATAATGTTGAGGTCTCGAATATCGAGGAAGTTGATTACGTGTGGTCGGGCCAGCCGCTCCATGAGCTCACCGGCAAGGAGAATTTTTACGACTGGATAGTGGCATCTCACGTAATTGAACACACCCCGGACTTGGTCTCTTTTTTTCAGCAATGCGAGATCATGCTGAAACCTGGAGGGTTGTTGTGTCTTGCCGTGCCTGACCATCGATACTGTTTTGATGTGTTCCGGCCAGCCAACACTCCTGGCGATGTAATTCAGGCCTATTTGGAGAAACGCCGCCGGCACAGTTTCGGTGCGATTTGGGATCACTTTTCAATGATTGCCAAAAAAGGAGATTCTGCCGCTTGGCACAAGGGGCATTACGGCGAATATCAATTGGTCCATCCAAAACTGGATGAAGCGCAAGCAATGCTTAAGCGCGCCCAAGAATCTGGGGATTACCTCGACGTCCACAACTGGCGGTTTACGCCAGCGTCGTTTAAACTGATCGTGAGTGACATTGGCGTGCTTGGCTATACCTCTTTGTCTGCAAAGAGTTTTTTTGATACAGAAGGGTGCGAGTTTATTGTGCAATTAGAAAAGGGACCCAATCTGAATCGTTCGCAAGGCGAGCGAGAGGAGTTGGTGAAAGATATGTTGAAGGAAGCTTGTTGGGATCATGGATGATCCCTTGGCGGAAGCGACCAGGATCATCGCTGTTGTCGTGACCTATCAGCCCGAGCTGTCCGCGCTGGCCTGCCTGCTGGACGCAGTGTTGCCCCAAGTGGAGGCGGTGGTGGTGGTTGATAATGGATCGGAGACGGATGTCGCTGCCTGGTTGGCTGGCAGGGGAGCAGCAGCGGTGCATGGCATCAATCTCGGAGAGAACCGGGGTATTGCCGTTGCTCAAAATATAGGGATCGCTTGGGCAGGCAAGGAGGGGGCGGAGTATGTCCTGCTATTTGACCAGGACAGCGAGCCAGCCCCGGATATGGTGGCGCGGTTATTGGCGGCGGCAAAAAAACTCATCGCCGCCGGCCATCGAGTTGCCGCTGTTGGCCCCCGGCACGGTGATCCCCGGCGGGACCGGCCGTGGCCTTTCATCCGTTTGCAGGGCCTGCGCCTGAAGCGGTGCGCCTGTGAACAGCCCCAAGCGGTGATCCCGGCGGGCCATTTGATCTCTTCCGGCTCTCTGATTCCGATGCGTACTCTGGCGGCGGTCGGCGGGATGACTGAAAGTCTTTTCATCGACTATGTGGATATCGAGTGGTGTCTGCGCGCCCAACATCAAGGCTACCAGTCCTTCGGGGTGTGCGACGCGGTGATGACCCACGCCCTCGGCGAGGAGCCGGTTCGCTTCCTTGGCCGGACCTTTTCCATGCACAGTCCGCTCAGATATTATTACCAGTTTCGCAATGCCGTCTGGCTGTGCAGGCGCCCCTGGCTGTCCGTCGGCTGGAAATATACCTTTGGCTGGCGCTTGCTTTACAAGTATGGGGTCTATGGCTTGATCGGGAGGCCGCGGCTTGCTTCCCTGCGGATGATGACCAAGGGGTTCTGGCACGGGATGCGCGGGTATTCCGGCCGGTGTCCGGAGAAAAGAGAGCAGATGTACTTTTAAGCCGAACCGGGGATGAACAGGTGGCGTTCATAAAGAAAAATAGATCGATCCCCTTTTTTCTTCTGTTTTTCAGCTTGGCATGCACTGGGCCGGCGCGGGGCGGGGAGAAGAATGTCGGCGTTCTGCTGTCCCAGGAAATTGCTCCGTATGTTGCCATGGTGGAGGGTCTTGAGTCCCGGCTCACTGTGCCCATTCAGCGTTTTTTTCTTGATGCGAACGGAAGGCCTTACAGTCTCGACGGTCGCGGCGCAACTCTGAATTCGCAGATGTATGACGTGCTGGTGGCCGTTGGCCCCGAGGCCCTGCAGTATCTCAATTCCCGGCCCAACGTCCGTGCGTTGGTGCATGGCATGGTGCTGAACCCGGACAAGGTGGTCAGCGATCCGAAGTTGCCCTTGTGCGGGGTAAGGCTCAATATCCCGGCAGACGCCCAGTTTGCCTCCATTCTGCGATATCTTCCTTCCTTGAAGCGGCTGGGGGTTCTCTTTGACCCGGACAATAATCAGGCCTGGTTCAATGGCGCCGGTGCTGTTGCCGCGGCCAGAGGCTTTCAGCTTGTTCCCCTTCAGGTAAGGAGGCAGGCGGGCAAGCTGGAGATGATCGGCGATTTTTCCCGGTTGGACGCGATTCTCTTTATCCCGGACAAGTCGATTATTTCCAAGGCTGTTATTCAGTATGTCATCAAGCAGGGTATCCTCAGCAATACGCCGGTGATCGGTTACAATCAATTCTTCCATGATTCCGGGGCAGCGCTTAGCTTTCTGATCGATTACCGCGGAGTCGGGCAGCAGACGGCCCGGCAGGTTGAACAGCTCCTTGCCGGGGAGAAATGCCAGGGGGAGATCGCCCCGATGTATGAGGCGGTGGTGAACGAAGAGGTCTGGCGGGCCTTGAGGAAGGGCGTGGAGTCAGGAGTCAGGAGGCAGAAGTCAGGGGTTTTGGAATGAATAAGGAAAAGTACCACTATTCTGAATTCTGTCGTCTGACTCCTGAATTCCTAGGCCTCAACCAAAGGTTGTTCCCATGCGTTTGAACTCCATCCAGGGGCGCCTCACCGCCATCGCCTTCTTTTTTATTATTGGGACTGCGGTTACCATGGGGGTGGCCGGTTTTCGCCTGACGGTGAATTTTGAAAACGAGAGGTTCCGTGATCATTTCAGTCTGCTCGCCTCCTACCTGGCCAGCAATGCCGAGCTTGGCGTTCTGCTGGGCAACCAGAAGATACTGGAGGGATTGACGGAAAACATGCTGGCGGTCAGTGATGTGCAGGCGGTCAAGATCCTCGGCAAGAACGGAGAGGTTATCCTGCGGAGGGAGCATGAAAATTTCCCCCCGGAGCTGGATGCCATTTCCGCGCCCGTGGTCTCCCAGGCCATGGAGATGGGGGATTCCCCATTTCTCGCGCCGGGAGGGCAGAAAGAGGTGGTGGGGCAGGTGGTTATCTCCTATTCGCACACCGGGCTTGCCCAGCTCAAAAGGTTGCTCGCCTTCCGTTTTCTGGTGGTATCCCTGCTTTTGGCGGTGGTGCCGGTTGTCTTGTACTGGATGCTGTCCCGGGCGATCAGCGCTCCGCTCCTTGGGTTGCTGGCCGTTGCCGGGCAAGTGTCCCGTGGGCGGATGGATGTGCGGGCCCGTGGCGGTTCGCTCCATGAGACCAATACCCTGGCCGGGGCCATCAACGAAATGCTCGACGCCCTGGAGGCACAGCGGCGCAAGCTCGACGAGGCCAATGCCGCCATGGCCAGACAGCAGGTGCTGGCCGAAGTCGGCAAGTTTTCCATGATCGTGGCCCATGAAATCAAAAATCCCCTGGCGATCATCAAGGGAAGCCTGGACCTCCTGAAAAAGGAAGGCCCGGTGGCGCCGGAACTGAAGGAACAGATGATGGGTTTTCTCGATGGGGAGATAGAGCGGATCAACAGACTCATCGAGGATTTTTTGCTCTTTGCCAGACCGCAGAATCCGGCCCTGCGCCTGGTTGCCATTGAGGATCTGGTGGGTGATTTGGCGCAACGTATGCGTTTCATGTCCGGAAATATTCAGGTGGCGATGGATATTCCCTGTGGGCAGGGCGGCAGGGAGCTGCGCTGCGACCATGGGCTTCTGGAAAGGGCGCTGCTGAACATCGTCCGCAACGGTCTTGAGGCGTCGAGGGCTGAAGATGCGGTACAGGTGGCAGTTACCTGTACGGACCGGCATTTGGTCTTCACCGTGCGGGATTGTGGCCCCGGCGTGCTGGCGGAGGATCTGCGCCGGATTTTCGAACCATTTTACAGCACCAAGGCAAAGGGTACCGGCTTGGGACTTGCCATTGCCAAGGATGTCGTCAGGGCACACGGCGGTACGATCTCGGTGGTGAATCCCAAGGACGGCGGAGCCTGTTTTACGGTGTCGCTGCCGGTGGAGATGGAAGAAAGAGGCTGAAGGTAGAAGGCCGAAGGCTAACGGTTCAAGGCAGGGGAAATTTTTTTTACCTTCAGCCTTCAGTCTAAATTTACGGAGTAAATAACGTGGCCCGCATACTGGTTGTTGACGATGAAGAAAAAATCAGGGTGATCCTCAAGATCATGCTCACTGCGGCTGGACATCAGGTCGGCGAGGCGCCAAGCGGCGAAGCCGCCCTTGCCGTGCTCGAACGCGAGCCGGTGGATATGGTGATCTCGGATATGCGCATGGATGGGATGAGCGGTCTGGATTTGCTGGCCACTATTCGCGAGCGGGAGCTGGGTTGTCCGGTGGTGTTCGTCACCGCCTTCGCCAATCTGGATTCGGCGGTGGAGGCGCTGCGCCTCGGAGCCTCGGATTATCTGGTCAAGCCCTTTGCTGAAAAGGATGTCCTTCTTGCCGTGGAGCGGGCCCTTGGCGTCCGCAAGATTTTGGCGGAAAATATTCGCCTGAAGAAGGAGGGCGCGACCGGCGGCCAGTCCGGGCCGGTGATCTGTGTCTCGCCAGCCATGGAGAAGGTGCATGGCCTGGCGCTCAAGGTGGCGGCAAGCGAGGCCACGGTTCTGCTCACCGGCGAATCCGGCACCGGCAAGGAGGTGGTGGCGCGGCTCATTCATCAGGCCGGCCCCCGGGTCCATGAGCGTTTTGTTGCGGTGAACTGCGCGGCTATTTCCCCGGCTCTGCTGGAGGCCGAGCTGTTCGGGCACGAAAAAGGCGCCTTTACCGGAGCGGACAAGGCCAGACCCGGCAAGTTCGAGTTTGCCGGACCAGGCACCCTGTTTCTCGATGAGATCGGGGAGCTGCCTCTGGAGGCCCAGGCCAAATTGCTGCGGACCATCCAGGAAAAAAGCGTGCAGCGGGTAGGGGGAAACCAGGAGATTCCGGTGCGCTGCCGGCTGATCTGCGCCACCAATCGGGATCTTGCCCGGCTGGTGAGCGAGGGCGGTTTTCGGGAGGATCTTTTCTATAGGCTGGCCGTGTTTCCCATCCATTTGCCGCCCTTGCGGGAACGCAGGCAGGACATCGTGCCCTTGGTCCGGCACTGTCTGGAGAAACTCGGCAACCGCCAGGTGGAGGGAGAGCTTCTCACCCCGGCGGCGCAGCGGCTCCTGCAGGAATATGCTTGGCCGGGTAATGTTCGCGAGCTGTTCAATGTGGTGGAGCGGGCGAGGATCATGAAAGGCGGGGCTACCCCCTTTACCTCCGATGATTTTCCCTATCTCGGGGGCAGGGAGGTGGCACCCCTGACCGGAGAGGAGATCTTTCGGCTTCCGGCCACCGGCCTTGACTATGAGGAGCTCCAGCGCAGTCTCGTGCGCCAGGCTCTGGAGTTGACCGCCGGCAATCAGAGTTCCGCTGCCCGGCTGTTGCGGGTCAGCCGGCAGCGGTTCCGTACCCTGCTTGGCCTCTTGGAGCCGCAGGGAGCGCCGCGGCAGGTGGGGGCATTCGTGCGTATCCAGATCCGACGCGGAAAGGGGAGGGATGAGGGGTGAAAATGTGGAAGTCAGCAGTCGGAAGGCAGAAGGTAAAAGAGAGGAGCCAGAATTCTGAAGCCAGGAGTCAGGAGTCAGAGGCATGTGCTGTGCGGTCTTTGTCGTCTTCCAGATTCTGTTTTCTGAATTCTGGCTTCTCTTTTTTGTCTTCTCCATTAATCCTTGCCGTCACTCTCCTGCTGGCGGTTCTTCCTCCCGTTCCCCGCCTGGTCGCGGCGGAAACGGAAGAGCCGCTCCACCTGGAGGAGGAGACCATGCTGATGTTCGTGGGAGAGGCCCTGCCTGTGGTGACCGTGGCCTCCCGGCAGCCGGAATCCCCGGCCGCGGCGCCGGCCATGGTCACGGTCATCGGCCGCGAGGAGATCGAGGCCCACGGCTATCAGACCTTGGCCGATCTGCTGGCCATGCAGCCTGGTTTCTTCACCGCTGCCCGGGGCAGGGGCACGGCCTCTTATCTGCGCGGCTTGCCGGATGCGGTGCTTTTTCTCTATGATGGGGTGCCCATCACCACCGATGTCACCAAGAGCTTGGCGCCGCTGGATCAGGAGATCTCCCTGGTCCCCGTGGACCGGGTGGAGATCGTCCGTGGCCCGGGCTCGGTTCTCTGGGGGCCGGACGCCTTTGCCGGAGTGGTCAATATTGTGCCCCTGCGTGGCCGGCAGCGTCAGGGTCTTGAAGCCGGCCTGGCCGTTGGCACCGATCGGCAGAAGGGTGGCACAGTCACCTGGGGCCGGAGCCACCAGGAATGGGAGACTTTTCTGTCCATGGCTGGGGGGGGCGAGCGGTTCCATGCCGCGGATTTTACGGCTTGGCAGGATGCGGACCAGCTTGCCAGCGACACCATCGGCTCTTCGAAGCACCGCGAACTCGTGGGCACGGCCCGCTACGGAGACTGGCTGCAACTCACCGGTCGCTGGTCGGATTTCACCCGGCGCTACACCATGGGCAGCACCGGCAGCCTGCTCTGGCCCGGGGAAAAGGAGGCGCCGGTCAACCTGCTCAAGGCCACGCTCGGCAAGGTTGCCGGGCCTTCCCATTACAGCCTCAGCGGATTTGTGCAG
>Ga0074199_1002412_pt1 | contig 11343 bp, 9 predicted proteins | sample EPASupsiteSAE347_FD_64528 | JGI IMG/M metagenome (GOLD analysis project Ga0074199, IMG submission 64528) | Bioremediated contaminated groundwater from EPA Superfund site, New Mexico - Sample SAE3-47 | ecosystem: Environmental > Aquatic > Deep subsurface > Groundwater > Contaminated ...
AACAATCGTCACTTCGGCGGTTGCGGAACGGATCAAACTCTCCTCGTTCATCATGTTCAGCCTGGTCTGGCTGACCGTGGTCTACTGCCCGATCGCGCACTGGGCCTGGGGCGGCGGGTGGGCCCAGCAGCTGGGCCTGATCGATTTTGCCGGGGGAACCGTGGTGGAGATCTGTTCCGGTTTTTCCGCTCTTGCCCTTGCTCTCGTGATCCGGCAGCGGGCCGGCTTTGGGGAGTACGCGCTCGAACCCCATAATATCCCGATCGCGCTTCTCGGGGCAGCCCTCCTCTGGTTCGGCTGGTTCGGGTTCAATGCGGGAAGTGCACTTGCCCTCAACAGCAGTGCCGTGGTCGCGTTCGTCAACACCAATACGGCGGCTGCCACGGGTGCCCTCGCGTGGATGTTCGCGAGCTGGTACCGGGGCAAGCCCAGTTCACTGGGGATGGTGAGCGGGGCGATTGCGGGCATGGTGGCGATCACACCGGCGGCGGGCTTTGTCTCTCCCCTGGTTGCGGTGCTGATCGGTGCCGTTGCCGGCGTGCTGTGCTATTCCATGATGCTTGTCCGGATCAACCGGAAGCTGGACGAGAGTCTCGATGCATGGGCGATCCACGGCATGGGGGGCCTGTGGGGGACCCTGGCCACCGGGATATTTGCAGCCGCAGCCATCGGTGGCGTAGGCGGGCTGATCGAAGGGCATACTTCGCAGTTCATCGTCAATACCCTCGCTGCAGGTGCAGCTCTTGTCTATTCCTTCGGGATGACATTCGTCATCGGGTGGATCATCGACCGTACCATGGGGCTGCGGGTCACCGAAAGCGAAGAATATGTGGGGCTCGATATCTGCCAGTTCGGGGAACGGGCATAACGTTCCCGGCCCGGATACCCGCGTAACCCGTCCGGAGCAGTCTTGCCCGGGCGGGGGTATAAAAGACACAAAATGAATATGCCCCAAAAAACATACTCCTCACCGGAGTATCCGGAGCAGTATCTGCAAGGGAGCACGTATCATGAAACTGATCAAGGCAATCGTCCGGCCCGAGCGTTTTGAATTCGTCAAAAAGGCGCTGGAAGACAAAGGATTCAACGGCATGACCATAACGGAGGTCAACGGCCGCGGGGAACAGAAAGGGATATCGTTGGAGTACCGCGGGGGACTGATGAATGTGGATCTCCTCCCGAAGATCCAGATCGAGCTGGTTGTCCGGGACACGGACGTGGATACCCTCATTGACACGATCTCGGGTTCTGCACGGACCGGGAAGATCGGTGACGGGCGGATCTTTGTCCTTCCGGTGGAACGGACGCTCAGGATCCGGACTGGTGAGACGGACGTCTGACCGGCATCCCCTTTTTTTCGGGGACTCCGGAATTTTCATGCACTCATTTTTTTTATCCGTTTTGCAGGATTGAATAACAATTTTTTAGAAAAACCGGGTGGAAATCTTCTTCCAGCGCGAGTTTAAACCGTAACGGTTATATAATGGTGGAAAGCAAGCGCTTATTAGCGAACAGGTTTTAAACAAATTTTGTTTGAGATCAGTATTCGCTCAAACCATCCTTCGTGTTTTTCACCAAGGAATTTTCAGGAACTCTTTAGGAGTGTTATTGTGAATCTTCGACAACCCAATGCCAATGAAGCAACCGGGACAGTGAACCGCTCACGGGACGTGGCTCCGTGCTCCGGTATCTGTACCCGCTGCATGGACGGCTGCAAGGGCAGCTGCGAGATCTGGCTCTCATCTTTCAGAGGACGGGAGGTTTTATACCCCGGCCCGTTCGGCGAGATCACCGCAGGTGCTGACAAGAACTACCCCATCGATTACTCGCACCTGAACATCCAGGGATATGCAGTAGGCGCCCGCGGGCTTCCCAAGGGAACCAAGGCCGACCCGGACTCAGCGGTTTTCTCCTCCGTTGATACCGAGACCGAGTACGGCTGGTCCAAGAAAGTCCAGATGAAGGTCCCGATCTTCACCGGTGCCCTCGGTTCGACCGAGATCGCCCGGGCAAACTGGGAACACTTCGCGGTCGGCGCGGCAATCGCCGGCATCACCCTTGTCTGCGGTGAAAACGTCTGCGGTATCGACCCGGGCCTCAAGCTCGACGCCAAGAAGAAGGTCAAGGAATCCCCCGAGATGGACCGCCGGATCAACACCTACAAGAAATTCCATGACAAGTACGGCGAGATCCTCGTCCAGATGAACGTCGAGGACACCCGCCTCGGCGTTGCCGAGTACGTGGCAAGCAAGCACAACCTCGACACCATCGAACTGAAGTGGGGCCAGGGCGCCAAGTGCATCGGCGGCGAGATCAAGGTCAAGACCCTCGAGCGCGCCATCGAGCTCAAGAAGCGCGGCTACATCGTCCTCCCCGACCCGACGGTCAAGGAGAACCAGGCAGCCTTCAAGGCCGGCGCCATCAAGGAGTTCGAGCGCCACTCCCGCCTCGGGTTTGTCACCAAGGAAGGATTCCTCGAAGAGATCGACCGGCTCCGCGACATCGGTTTCAAGCGTGTAACCCTGAAGACCGGCGCGTACTCCATGGTCGAGCTCGCGATGGCACTCCGCTACTGTTCGGAAGCCAAGATCGACCTCCTGACCATCGACGGCGCCCCCGGCGGCACCGGCATGAGCCCGTGGCCGATGATGAACGAATGGGGTATCCCGACCTTCTACCTGCAGGCGCTCACCTACGAGTTCGCCACCAAGCTCGAGAAGAAGGGCTACCGCGTGCCCGACCTCGCCATGGCCGGCGGGTTCTCGGACGAGCCCGGCGTCTTCAAGGCGCTCGCCATGGGCAGCCCGTACTTCAAGGCGGTCTGCATGGGCCGCGCCCTCATGATCCCCGGATTCGTGGGCAAGAACATCGAGAAGTGGATCAAGAACGGCGAACTCCCCAAGACCGTCTCCAAGTACGGCAACAGCATCCAGGAGATCTTTGTCTGTTACGAGGAACTCAGGGAGAAGTACGGTAACAAGATGAAGGACATCCCGCTCGGTGCCGTGGGTATCTACACGCACGCGAGCAAGTTCCGCACCGGCCTCCAGCAGCTCATGGCAGGCAGCAGGAACTTCAACCTCTCCACCATCAGCCGCGACGACCTGATGGCACTGACCGAGGAAGCGGCCGGCGTCTCGGGCATCGAGTACGTCATGACCGCCCGGTACGACGAGGCGATGGGCGCCCTGCTCGACTGATCGCTGACAGAAACGTTACGTCTGCGCCGGGAAAACCCCGGCACCCTTTTTTTCACCGGATACGGTCAAAGCCCCCCGCAGTGGATCCCAGCGAGTGCATTATTCGGGCGTCAGTCCTGCCGCAACCGACCGGAAGTGCTCGCGCGGGACCCGGATGACGAACCGTGCCCCGTTCCCTGATGTCCCCGTCTCCAGGATGGTGAGATTGGTGATGGCCAGGATCTCCCGGGAGAGGAAGAGGCCAAAACCGGTGTTCTTGTAATACTCCCGCCGGAAGATCCGTTCCTTCTCCTCATCCGGGATCCCGATGCCGTTGTCCTCGATGATGATATCCAGGCTGTCGCTGCGTTCCACGCTCCTGATATCGATCTCGGACACGTGCTCCCCGTGCCGGATCGAGTTCTCGATTAAGTTGTAGAACACCTTTTCGAGAAGGGGATCCGCATAGATCTCCATGCGGGGGATATTCACGCGGACCTGGACTGACCGGAGGTCGAGGCTGGCCATGGCAAGCGAGATGGTCTCGTCCACCCGGTGCCACAGGGGGGAGTGGATGCCGATATTCTGGTAGTCGCGGGTGAAGAGGATCTGGTGCCGGATCGCGGTCGCGGCCTGCTCTTCCTTGTTGAGGAACTCCCGCTGGCGGGGATCGGTGACATCCTGTTTTGCGAGTTCGATATAGCCGAGGAGGGCGGTGAGCTGGTTGAGGATATCGTGCCGCGTCACGTTATTCAAAAGGTTCAGTTTCTTGTTGGCCTGCGTGAGTGCCTCGCGGGAGAGCTTGTTGTCCGTGATGTCGACCACCGTGCAGATGACCCCGGGTTCCCCGGTCTCCGCGGCCGAGACAAGGCCCCAGCGCATGCTCCCGTCCCAGGCCCGCAGCCTGACCTCGATATCGCCGACCCGGCGCTGGTCACGGACGCTGGCAATGAACTGGCCGCGTTCCCCGGGATCGGGGATGATGTCGGGCAGCGACTTCTTCATCAGTTCGTCGCACTCGTACCGGATCATGTGGGCGAACTTCCGGTTCGCGTCCCGGATCTTCAGGGTGGCCCGGTCGTAACTGAAGACGCCGGCCTGGGAATTGTAGTATGCCCCGCAGCTCTTCTCCCCCTCCTTCCGGTAGACCTGCGAGTAGGTCGAGATGAGGACGCCCAGCGAGACGAAGATATAGAACCAGACCGTTGCCATCGCATACAACCGCAAATCCGGCAACCCGTGCAGGAAGACGAGGGCGAGATACAGCCATCCGATGGCGACCGTTCCATAGATGCTCAGTTTCGGGCGGGAGAACGCAATCAGGACGATGGGGATAAGATAGAAGTACGGGAAGACCTCGTAGATGCCCCGGCTGATGCTGAAGTAGGTGACGACGATGGCCGCACACACGCTCACGGCGATGCAGAGATCATAGAGCATCTGCTTCTGTCTCGTCATCGGCCGCATGGTCATGAGGAAAAGTGGGGATCCATCCTATATAGTTGTTTTCCGCCCCCGATCCGCAATAGAAGAATGATTTGATGAGATTTTACCGTTTTTCCCCAATATGTCCCATGAGGAGATCCAGCGCTGCCAGTTCCTGTTTCCCGCCGCACTTGCGGATGATCCCGGCATGGTACTCGATCAGGCGCTGTACGTCGGCGTCCCGCGTCTTCACGTACCGCGTTGCGTGGACGGTGGCGTCGATGACGCTGGCGAACCCCCGGTTGACCGGGTGGACCACCGGCTCCCGGATCAGTTCCTTTCTGAGCGTCAGCACGGCAACAACAGAATCGGGGGACTCGTGCTCTATCGTTGCCGTAAAGGCCGCCCAGGCATCAGCGGAGGCGAGCCGCTGCATTGCGATCCCGCCCACTATTTCATCGGTAAACATCTCTTCCGGGAGATCGCCGAACGCCGTCCGGACATACAGCACCGGGTCATGGGTGAAGTTGGCCACGACCCACCCCTCCTTCCGGACATTTTCGAGCGTGTGGCTGCCAGTAAAGAGCACGAGCGTGGTCTTCCCGTTCCGGCGGTGGATCCCCATCGGGGCCGCGTTGTGCCGGGTGGTGGCGATCACCTCGTTGATGCCGCCCCTTAAGATTCCCATGACCATCCTTCTCCCATGGCGATGTACAGCGCCGCGATCAGGATATCGGCTATCGATCCGGGGTTGATGCCGCGGCAGATGCACTCCCCGTCCAGGTCTTCCACCGTCCGCCGGCCGTCGAGGACATCGCGGGCCGCCATCATGGTCTCCTGGGCAACGCCAAGGCCGTGTTTCTTGATGATGAAGGTGTCCGGCTCGGTGGCAAGGAGCGTTAAGAACGTCCGGACAATGGAAGCCCGGCCCGGTCCCAGCTCCTTTAAGAGGTCGGCCCCCCGCCGGGTCAGGGAGAAGCCGTTCACCCATTCGCGGGCAACCATGTCGTTTGCCGCCGAATGCTGCATGATGTCCAGGAGGTTCATGTCGCGCTCGCGGATGAGCGTGAGGGTATGGGGATCGTTCACGTCGAGATCGTCGCCGGCCGGCATCCGCACGGCGGTCATGGCGAAGGCCTTGTAGAAGGCTACCGCATCGGAGGATTCCGTATGCGTGATGGCTTCAAGGGCACCGGCAATATCCTTCCCATACACGAGCGGGATTAAGAGGATGAACGCCCCGAAATGGGTGTTGCCCCCGCCATGGGTGTTGGTGTCCCGGACCGCGTGCTTGATGATCTCCCCGATCCGCCCTTTGCCGGCTGCGGCCTCCTCAAGGGCCGGCCGTGCGAGGATCGCCGATGCGAGGAAGTGCTCGATCGTGGTGTCCGGGTAATCGTGGCAGCGGTCCACGTTTCCCGGCTTGGGAAAGGCCGCAACCTCCAGCATCATCGCGAGCTGGGCCCGTTCAACAACCTGTATCCGGAGATCGGTCATGGAATATCTGCCCCGTGATCGTATCAGAGAGGTCGCGTTTCAGACGCATATATTCTTTCTTCGACAGGCCGAGCTGCTTGATCGTCATGTCCCGGAACATGCAGGGGGAGGATGTCTTGCAGCACCATGCCAGGCTCCCGAAACAGGTCTGCTTCCCCTGGTCGAGCGGGGTGCCGACCACGCTCTTCTTCTTTAAGGCAATATAGGTCTCGTGGGAGATCCCGAGGCGCGAGAGCGTCGGGATGAGCGGGCACTCCTTGACGGGCATACAGCAGAACGCGAGCGACCTGACATCCCCGCCGCGGCAGAGCTGCTTGGGGGCATTGTACCATCCTTCTTCATCGGCGAACCGGGTGATGGCGGCATCGAGCCCCGAGAGGGTCCGCACATCGGACTGCCGGGCAAGGGAGACCATGTCCGCCCCGTGCGAGAGCATGTCCTTCATCCGGTCGAACGTGGTGATGGAGTTGTTTGCGATCAGGACGAGTGGGCAGCTGTTCCGGATCTGCCGGAGTTTCGCGGTCCCGTAATCCATGAGATCGACATGGAGGATGTCGGCGCCGGCCTTCCAGAGCAGCTCGGAGAGGATCCGGTCATCGCCCGCCACGCCGGCCCGGATCTTGACCGAGACCGTGGCGCCCTCCTCCTTGAGGGCCCGCACGATGGCGGCGAGCCTGTCGGTGTTCTTCAGGAACGCCTCCCCGCATCCGGTCTCGATCATAGCCGGCTGGCGGCAGTGGGCATCGATCTCGTACACGACCGCGGTGCCCAGTGCCCGGACCACGGCCCGGAAGGCTTCGGGCGTGGTTCCCCGGAGGCTGAGACCGGGGACTACGGGAGAGGCAGCCAGTTTTTCGATCTGGGCCTTCAGTTCCGGAACGGGATCGTCGCAGATGAACTCCTTACGGTCCCCGGCTGCGGCAACCTTCCTGGCAGCTTCGATGGTCGGGAGATCGATGGAATACCCGCCCATGAACGCGAGGCCGATATGGTCCGCCCGTTCGAGCACGTACGCGGCATCCACGATGCCGGCCATGGATGCGATCGCTACGGGGGTTTTAACGACACGGTCGTTGATAATCAGGCCGAAGCGATCGAATGCATCCATCATAAGTTCATATACGTTCACGATGCACAGTCAAATTACTTTCGGGTTGTCCCGGTTCGTGCACACGATGTATCCCATGCGAACCAAGTGAGCATGGGATTGATTGAGGAGTGGCATGGACCGGGACTGGAGAATGCGGAAGGGTCATCAGACCTGAAGGTCGGCTCTCGCCTCCCTTCAGCTTGTCGAGGTCTGCGACCTCTCCATCCCGAGGCAGGAGAATCGAACAAGTCATCAGACTTGTGAGATGAGAAGAACGTAGTTCTTCGATGAACGAAGTTCTTCGACCGCCGCACGCGAAGCGATCGGTCTTCGACCAAAACGTCCTTATTTGCAATTTAAAATCTGTGCGATCCAGCAGGATTCCGGAACTCACAGGTTTTCGAGCACGTACCCGTCTTTCGACCGGGCGAGCGCGATGCCGGCAGCGCGGGCGTCCTCGATGGTGATGCCCCGGTTCTCGCTGAAATGGCCGACTACGACCGCCCACGGGATCAGGAACGCTTCGCTCGCCTTCCCCGGCCCCTGCCGGAACTCCACGGCGAGGAACCCCCTGCGGCCGGTCTTTTTATTGAAGTCCGAGATGGCGTCGACCTGGTGGACGTTCTTCTTGTCGGCATGGAAGTGCTGCGAGAAGTAGAGTTTCTTGTCGATGATGGACTTGCACTCGATGGAGAGGTAATACGAGGGGTTGAGCGAGTCGACCAGCACGTCCACGTACTGGCTCGTGAACTTGTGCTGCTTGAGCCGGTACGCGAAGCCCTGGATGTGGCGGGCAATAAAGAACCGGTTCAGGCAGTGGACGATCTCCCGCTCGAAGTCGCTCATCGCGTACCTGTTGGGCGTTGTTCCATATATTATGTGGACAGTTCCGGGCCCCGGTGGATCGCCCGCCGGAATTTTCCCGGGAGAGGAATTTCCGGAATTGTTCCGGGACTTCCGGAACATTTTTCGGAATTTTTTTCCGGTTTTTTTCGTGGAATCAGTTTCCGCAGAAATTTTTTACAACCGGTAAATTTTCCCGGAACTAGGCCGGCCCCGGGTACCGGTGAACTGCCCGGCAGCTGACCTTTCAGGACCCCCCGCCTGGCAGATCTCCCTTCCTCGTGGACGTGGTCCAAAAACCCCCTTTTTTTGGGATGCGGGAATCCGGGCCCGCTGCGGGCTCCGATTGACGGTTTTTCCGGACCGGGAGGGAATAAATCCGGAACATGCGGGAATAAATCCGGCCCGGAGCCGCATTTCACGCCGGAATGAGGAGGTCACGTACCGACACATTCTGTGGGCTTATCGGACAATAGATCGGGTTTCAGGTTCTGGCAGGGGCCCGGGCCGGGGGCGGTACAGCCGCTCCGACGAAAGGAGAGATCCCTCATTCGAAGAATCCTTAGGATTCAGTCGAAGAACTTCGTTCATCGAAGAACTACGTTCTTCTCATCTCACAAGTCTGATGACTTGTTCGATTCTCCTGCCTTGGGATTGGAGAGGTCGCAGACCTCGACAAGCTGAAGGGAGGCGAAAGCCGACCTTCAGGTCTATTGACCCCCGGCATTCTCCTGCTCCAGGTGGGTTGACCTGTCGCACGTCGGAGAACACCCTCCACCAGGGGATGCACCAATCCGGGTCCGCAGAGGGCTCCGATTACCCCCTTTTTCCGGTCCGGACCCCCAAACTAAGGGAAAAAGGTGCCGAATTCGCATATTTTTCGCATGTTTTACGTCGGAGAAAAAGGTGTCAAATTAGCCGCGCCCGGTGGGCGGATCGGGTGCCCAAAAGGGGTTTTGGACATTCCTTAGTGGGTTCATGGGGCCGGAGGGGCGCTGTGACCCTGCAAACGGGCATTGGGGTTTTACGTCGTAGAATAGGAGGGGTTTGGGGTGAAAATGTGATGAATAGGCGTGGGCGGGATTGCGGAGCGGGAGGTGGCGAGCCGGAAAAATTTTTTCGAAAGGATTGCTGAAAGGCCGGAATTTTTTTTTATCGCAAACGCTTTGTGAAAAAAATTTTCAAAGTTGGACAAAAAAAAATTTTCGGATGTTCGTAAATCACAAAAAAATTTGATCAAAAGATCAATCGCGATTGAAAACTTTTTAGCAGGAAAAAATTGCGATGCCTGACGCGCAAAAGGTCTGTCGACTTTTGCGCTACACACTTACCGTGATCAGAATCGCTGTGGTAATTCAGTCCCTCGCCCAGCGAGGGGTCGGCGAGACCCCCGAGCGACCCCCGCAGGGGTGGGCTGGCTCATAGTGTGAAGGGAGTATGAAATACTGGTGATAAATATGGGGTATCGTACGACATATGTACCATCATTCATGGTGAATACTAAATGGTTTGATGCTAAAGGAAAGTGGAACTTCACTAAAAATTCTGAACGCGCAATGTGAGAATAACTTGTCTGGTAACTTGAAGATCCCATATTTGAAAAATCATACATGGTCATATCGGAAGATTATACCCGGTGTTAATCGAGTTTAAAACTCGGGCTCTAATGTGTGAGTGCGTTCAAATAGAAATTGATCAAACGGTTTTAATTTGAAATATTTATCATGCCATATTAGTGTATATGATGTATGGATCCCAATGTTAATGCACTTAATCAGTTACTTGAAAAAGGGTATGTGATTACATCTCACACACTCAGTGTCGTTAACAAAAAGGAGTGTCAAGTTATAGAACACATTGTTGAATTAAGATTAAAAGAGAAAAAACACGTAATAAAATCAAGTAACTCAAAAGAATTTGATCAATACATCAACCATTTTGTAAAATGTATAGATAAATTTGATAATGCAGAGTTTGTTTTTATCAAGGATTTAGAGTCTTTTAACCAGATTAGAGGTAATACTCTTCCAAATGCACCGCCTCTTTTGAAAGACCGCCACCAAATCAAAATTAGTGGACGTCTTTTTTCTAAAGGTATATTATCCTCTCTTCAAGAAATAAAGCAAAATTCATCAATTAAAACAGTGGGTATATTCTGGGTAGACTTAGAACTTAATGATACTTTTAGAGATGTCGATTTTAAGGATAGAGTTGAGATACTTGATGATAAAAATCAACCAATCTTCATAGGATTTGTAAAAAAATATCAATACAGTGAAAAAACAGGGTTCCTAGAATTACAAGATTTTTCATTGATTTTAGAGAACCAAAAATTTACCGGCGAATTTTTAAACATGACTCCTTTAGATTCACTTGGACTTATTACACAATCCTCTGGGATGGAATTCAATCCCCCATCTGGTGTGGGATATACCCAAACTCCGAGACAATTTGTAATAATTTTGCCAATTATTAATCTGATAATCGATACAAATTTTAAAATCGGGAGTGTAGAATTTTACCAAGTCTTTGATAGTTTAGATGATTCGATAATTCGAAAAAGTGAAACTGGAAGAAAAAATACATTCTGGAATGGCAATTTCCCACGAGCAAAAACAATCGTCGTTGCTAAGGATTTTTTTGAAGCTCTAATTAAGGGATATACAACAATATCAAAAATTATCGATGTAATCGCTTTTCGTACAGATATTTCATTTCCTACATTGTCGATTCAAAATTGTCAATATAACTTCCAATTTAGTTATTACAAATTTTTATCAAAAGTAAAAATTCCCACAATAATATATTGTCGTGAAATGAATTCGCGAGCAACCACATTTTTTGATATTCAAACAATAAAGGAGAGTATTTTATCCCTTAATGTGGACTCTCAAAAATATTTTGAAGAAGTGAATGTGTTATGCAACGATTTAGCTCTCAAAGAAAAAGTAACTCAAGAAGAAGAAAATTTACTTCTTACATTACATTGGCTTCGAAAAGCGATCCAAGATGGGGATAATACAGATAAATTTCTTGATCTTTGGATAGCGTTTGAATTTTTAATCTCCGGTGAAAGAACAACAGATTTATTCTCAAAAGACGATAAAGAGAAAATTCTTGAAATATTATTAAAAGAAAATTTTTCGGAACAACAGCAGAAAGCACTCTCGTCAAAAATTAATATGATTAATGATAGTCCATTGATGGAAAAGTTCAATCAATTAACAAAAAAAATGGGGGTCTACTTCTCTGATGAGGAACTTGTAATGTTAAAGAAAATGAGGCAAAAAAGGACAAATATCATTCATG
>Ga0074199_1002413_pt1 | contig 11340 bp, 6 predicted proteins | sample EPASupsiteSAE347_FD_64528 | JGI IMG/M metagenome (GOLD analysis project Ga0074199, IMG submission 64528) | Bioremediated contaminated groundwater from EPA Superfund site, New Mexico - Sample SAE3-47 | ecosystem: Environmental > Aquatic > Deep subsurface > Groundwater > Contaminated ...
TGGGAAATTGCATTGCTCGTCAAAGCGGTGGTACACTATTTGACTTGCCGGCAATTTCTTACCCGGATGTAGTACTGGCGAATTATGCGATATGTCTACAGCTTTTTTTATGAGAAAGCCGTGAGGAGGAGTGGGAAGCTACTCCGACTTTGTCCATTTGGATGTCGGCCTTGTGCGCACTTGGTGACCGAAGCCTGCGAAAGGGTGCAGTTAACGGCGCAGACGAGCGCAATGAAGCTAACAAGAGGCTCATGATCCCGTTTCTCCTTCAATCCTCTTGCCCTGACGGGCACGGCCAACGAGTTGGCCGTGCCACCCACGGATACTCCCAATTGGCTACCACTATACATCTTACGAGATCTGTGCCTGGAGTGAGGTCCTCACAGGGGTAGGCCATTATTCTGTGTGGCCAGAGGAAGGGCTTCCTTCTCGCGCTTCCCGAACCATTTGAAATTCTCACCCTTTTCAGTAGGCTCCGCCTCAAGACGGGGGTAATGAATCGGCAAAGGGGAGGACTGCACCCCCAGTATTCCCTTGAGCTCTGCAATCAGCAAACGGAAAGACTCACCGTAGTGCGCTTCCATTGCCTTCAGGAATTTATCTTTCAGGCTCTTGACGCGCTCTGTGCAGCACTCTTTGTCGATCTTCCGCCATCCGGCTTCTTCATCCATCGATGCCAGCCGCACGGACCAGTCGATCACCCCCAGTTCGGTGACAATTATTTGGACAGAGCCGAAGCCGAGAGGTTTGGCATACCCCAACCGATGGTGCATTCCTTCTTCCATTTCCAGTGACCAGAGGAGTGCCCCCAGTTCAAGCTCGCTCATATTCTCAAAATCCAGAGTGAATGAAAATTCGGCCCCTGAAGCCAGGGCTTGCCGCACCGTACGGTTCTGATCGTTGCTGTGCCTGGTGGGGTTACTCAAGGGAGCGCGAACGTATTCACGTGAATTCGGGGAGGTGTGGTGCAGGTAGAATTTCCGCCCACGCAGTCGAGCGCCGGAAGTGCTGTAGTCAACCGAAGCACTCGGCCGGCCTTCGCTATCCAGAAGATAGAATGCCTTCTTGGTAGGTTTGGGGCTGGAAAGGATGGCGAGAGGAATGTCCTGAAAGCGCTGAAGACCGTCCGGCGCGGTCGATAGGGCATGGCTGAAGCGTACACGCCCTGCATAGGCAACCTGCTTTTCACCCTCCGCTTCGCTATTTTCCTTCTCCTTATTCCGCTCCGTCTCTTTGGCGACCCAGCCAAAGACGCGACAGGCGGGGCAGAGGGTATCGTAATCGTTACATGTGCAAAGGTGGTCCCAAATGAAATCTTTGAGGCGATATCGGTAGGATGTGCGTGGAATCTGAACTCTCACCAAGCGCTCAATCTTCCCCTTTCTTCCGCTTCCCACTATCTTCAGCCAGACCAAGTCTCCTACCTCCAGTTGTTTGGACTGAGGCTCCACAGGAAGCTGGCCTTGCTCGATCTGACTTGTCAGAATCTTGTTATATTCCATTTGTTGCTCATAATCGAAAAACAGGTACCGACGAGGATCAGGAGAAAGAGGACACTCGGGATCAAGAAACAAGACCTCGCTTCTCTTCATGGTTTCTTCGCCCCTGCCTGTGATCTTGAGCCAACCTTCAAGAAGAACCTGCCCGTTTTCGAGGGATTGCAGCTTGTCCTCGCTTTCCGCGAATTCCCTGACGAATCTGCACCTCTTTGTCTGGTGGGCACGAGCGACAACTCTTTCCCCCGGTTTCCACGATGCAATGCTGTCTCTTGAATGGCTTGCATTCTGCCTCCTTTTGCCTTCCCCGTAGTAACAGCCAATGGCAGCCTGCAAGCATGATTCGATTTCGCCGGGCTCGAGCTCCGTTGCAAGCTTCCGGACGATGCCGGGGTTCTCCTTGACATCGTTTCCGTACCTTGTCCCTTCTCTGAATTCCAGTGTGCGATCCCCATCGAAGATCGAGTAGCAGGAATTGGTGATTGACTCGAAAACGGATCGTATCATCCCCCGCAGGCTACTTGCGGGCAGGGCAGGCTCGGAGCGGCCGTTCTTGCCCGGGACCGTAAAGAAGCGGTATGAGGGATGGGCTTTCTTCTCAGGCTCCCCTTCCCCGGCATTTCCCTTGCCCACCCCCACATCGTGAGAATCGGATATAAAGAGTGGCGTAACGGTTTTGACCGTGCAGGTGATCCGTCCCGTCAGCCCGATGTACCGGTCGTGGGGCGGCGGGGGGCAGTTGCCCAGCAAGCTCCCTGACGACCGTGCTTCCTTCAGGTTGCGGACAAAGTTATAAGGATTGTGGAATCGTCCGGGATGTTCTTGATCTGAGGGATCGGGGATGGGAGACAATTCTCCCGGAGTCACTTCCGGGCCGATGGTTTTTTGGGACCGGAATGCTCCTTCACCCAATGTTACGGTGGTCACCTTGTTATTTTCATCGACTTCGAAGGAGACCTTCATCCCTACCCTGATCTCCTGTGGGTCTATGCTGGTATTGACAAGATGCCTAAACTGGAAGTGAAGCTCACGGCCGTCGTCATTGGCGTGAATCCGGCCGTGCTTCGCTCTTTTTGTCCAACTCGATATAATCCCCTCAGGCATCATGCTTCTCCTTTCATCCGAGCCAATCCGGTCAGCCAGATGAATTCCACGCAGCCGGCACGACTGTAAGCTCGGTAGGTGAGCTGCACTCGGCCCGGAAAGCTGACGGGGTAGCTCAAGTCAGCCCGGGCGACCCGATCTTCAAACCAGGAGCTGTGCTCCTTCTGTCGCTCTCCCCACAATAGGACTGTCTCCTCATCTTCATTCGCATGAAAGCGAGCATCCGGTTCTCCATCCTTCCAGAAATCCTTCCCATTTCCAATCTGAGGGACCGGTGTATTCGGAGGACCGACATAGCGCCAAAGAAAACGATGCCCATCTCGTCTCAGGATCAAGTCACCCCCCTTTTCTCCGAAGAGACGTCCACGCTCCAGAAACATGACCTGGTCTTCCGTGGGAAGGTCCTCCGGATCGCCCAGCTTTCCAAAGGCGATTCTGTCGGTATATTCCCAAATGCGATAAGTCATTTGAGGGAGTGTCGGCCAATTCCCGGCCATTTTAAGCACTTGCCCTTCGTCGCATTCGCCTCCCCAAACGCTCAACGACTCCGGCCCCACCTTTCCGGCACAAGCACGGCGAGCCAGTTGTACAAAATCGACGGCTTCGGTCTTGCTCATAATGTCGCCTTTCTGGAATACAAGTGGTCGATTCGATTAAAATAAGTATCACTTCCGCCTTCCAGCGAGATCCCCGTGGGGCGCTTAAAGCCCGTGACTTTGCCGCGAAAAGCTTCCGCCCAGTCTTTCATGTCGGACAGGCTGCCGATGGGGGCTTCATGAAAAATGCACTTTCGCTTCGTAGAGCCGGTCTCCGGTTTCAGGCCAAAGGCTTGTGCATCCTCTCCGGTCAGATATCCCAGGCGCAACCGGAGATCTTTCAACGTGATCCGGCCAAAGCCCTTTGCGGCTCCCATTCCCACCGTCAGCCAGCCTGCCTGCAGCTCCCTCAAGACGAGTCCAAGCCACCCGAGCTCCCAAGGCTCGGGGTTGTCCACATGAAGCTTGAGGTTGAACGACGGCCGCCACAAGCACAAAGCATCGAACTTTGCTCCGTGGGAGCCGCCGCCCGTAAAGCGATCCACGGCCAGGAAATCGAAGATTTTGAACAATGGCTGAGGTGAGCCGACGCAAGATGCATCTTCCACCAAAAAACGACTGCCCCACCGCGAGCTTCCGAAAAAGCGACAGGCCAGACAGAGCTGCTCTCCGGCAACTTCACGATCTCCGGCCACCTTATCCCCGAGCAGGCTGTCGCAACTGGGTAGAGCCCGCTCTGTATTGGCTTCTACAGGGTTGCAGGCTGGACAGCCTTCAAGAAACGCGCGTCCATCGGCCGCGGAGAGTGTCGCCAAGGTTCGCGCCAGCCTCTCCGCATGGCTGCGAATGACACCCCGCAGACTTGACCCGGACAGAACAGGTTGTTTCCAGTCGTTGTATTTCATCAGAAGGGGAGCATGATCGAAGCCATTGAGGCTGGAGGTGGTTGTGTCGTTGGTAAGAAAGGGGCCGTCGGCCTGCAGAATACCTTCCACACTGAACCAGCACCGGGCGATAAAGCTCGCGGCCTCCTTGTGATCCTCTTTCGGCGGAATGCACCTGATTCCACCAACGTTCTCCGACAGCCAGCCTTTGACCGGAATGGTGATTTTTCGGGGCTCGTCCGACTTCAGGAACTCCAGAAGATTTTTCGGGTCATTCAGATCCAGCCGGCAAAGCTCCAGCCCCTTCAAATCGAATGCCCCCAACCCTCGAGCCACTCGCCCCCCCAGCCACGCCCTCCCGGCCTGCCACTCGGCCAGAGCCGCTGCCAGAAGTGGCTCGTCCCGCTCCGCGTCATGGTTGCGGAGCTCCATCAATAATTCGAATCCCGTTCCGCGAGGCAGAACCTCCAGATCAAACTTCACCGCCCCCGCACGAGCCGCCGCTCCTGTTCCACGGTCGATTCCCACCCCATCGCGGATCGTTGTCCCAGGCGAGGGCGCAAGCAGTTTGCCATTGAACACCAGCAGACGCGAAGCCATCGAGACGCCGCCTTCTTCATCCGCTGGATTGATGTCGCCGAACAGGCGACACACGGCGCAGTTGCAAGGCTTTGTGGCTTCGGGGCTGCCGGGTGAGCGGAGAGCGGCGCAAACTCCCGCACCCATCCTCGGTCCCAGTCGGGTAGCCAGGGCGCGCAGTGCCCCGGCGATTGCCGTGCCCGGAATGAGCGGCATGCCCGCGCCGTCCCGCCGGATCAAGGCATCCGTTGTCTCATCGGCCCTTCCGCTTCCGATGTGGATTGCCGTGCGAGCAACGAGCTTACCCTTGATGACAATGTAGCTCATGGGTTCCTCCCCTTCCTGTCCGTCGATCCAGCCAGACGCTCCGCAAGCATTCTGATTCCTTGAGACCAGAAGGCTTCCGGCTCCCTGGAAAGCTTGCCCAACAACTCCCCGATAAGCCGCACCGCGCCGGCTTGAGCCTGTATTTTGTTCTCCCTACCGGGTTTTGCTTCACGGTCGCCATAGTCCTTTATGATTGTCTTGAGGGTCTTATCGGGTTGACCCAGCTCCGACATCTGCCCGGCAAGCTCCTGGGGCGGCGTATGGGAGTGCTCGTGCAGCCATCGGGCAACGGCGGTGAAGCGCTCATCCAACTGATGGCCAGGTACTGCTCCACTCTCCTGTCGCCACCTGCTTTCCGCCCCGTCCAGAGTTTCCCGCCACCTCCTTTCATGCCCAAAGGAGGTCTGGCCGGACGAATCAGTGCCACCAAGCCTCATTTTCGGATCGAGCTCGTATTGTGTGCTCTCGATATTTGAGCACCTCAAGTAGACGGGATGATTGAAAGCCACCTGCCCAAATCCCTCGTTGCGGCGTAATCCGATTCCTTCACTTTCAACCGCGGCAAGTCTATTTCTCCAATCACCAGGTGGGTCGATCAGCCTTACGCGCACCGCGGAGCCGGCCGCAATGGCTATATCACGCCAGCGCGGCAGGCCCAGGTGAGCATTGAAGCCGTCCACGATGCGTGTGCGCACGTAGATGCTGTTTGGGATGATTTCGACGGACAGGCTCAGCGCTTTGGAGAGCCATCGAGAGTCAAAGGTATTGGCCGGACGACCCCACGTGTCGATGATGATCGTATCGGTCAGCAGGGTGATTGTAATGTTGCCGGCGTCGCTCACCCGATTTGCATCCTTTGTATCCAAGGTTTGCTGGATCCAGGTGAGAGGGACGGAAGCATTCAGCTTTTCCAGCCAGAGAGTGGCCTGACCGTAACCGCGCCGACAAGCTTTGCCCAAGCGGACCACGGAAGGTGTCTTTTCTTTCAAGGCGGTCAGATCTTGCAGGGCGGCCCAGGCGGCCTCACCGGCACATTTCAGCTCGCCCACAAAGTATTGGCCCGCTTCCAGGGCCACATAGCCGTACAGCTTGCCTTCAGATGACCGACCGGTTTCGGGGTCCAGACATACATGCAGCTCGCTGCGACGCTCGGAAGGGATGAGGAAGTGCCTGTCGCTCCAGACACTCTTATCGATGACCATGAACCCATCCAGAGACTGCAACGGCGATTCGCATCCCGCCTTGGTGCAGTATTGCGGAGGATCTTCCAGACCTCCGTGCAGGCCATGCCCCTGGTTGGGAAGTCCCGGCATGGTTTTGCAGCTCAACAGATTCCGGGGGGCGGGAATCGTGGCCGAGTAAGCGTGGCCACTGACAAGAACCGCCGGATAGAGGACGGGAAAAGTGACCTCACCATGGACAAAGGTCCGGACAAACTGAGCATAAACCTCGCTTTTGCTATCGCTCAGGTCAAACCTGGAAGAGGCCAGCCAAGCTAGAGCACCCCTCAAAGTCTGGCCGGTAATGAACGGCAGTGTCTCATATTGATGGCCTACCTCCGCACGGTTGGCGATGATGACAGGCTCATCGAGGCGAGCAATGAGACGCATGCGAACTGAAGACCTGTCTTCAGCTTTGATTCCCTTGCTTGCGGCCGGCAGCTTTCGCCCCGGTAAGGACGCGCCCTTCGCTTTGCCGCCAAGCCATGTGAGCTTTAAGCGGTCCAGCAGCCATTCCTGATGTTTCCGGCTATCCGCCGGTAAACCCCCGTCGGCCCCACGGATCTCCTTCAATGTGAACAGGCATTCTCCCTGTCCACGACGGCGAGATCGGCCCATCTGCCGCACGTTGCGGGCCGCAGCCATCCACAAGGCGGCCTCGTCCAGAGTCTCTGCCCTAATGTCGCCTCCGCGGATCGTAAAGGTGAACACCAGCCTTGCGTCGCCCTCTTCCTGGGAAAAAAGGTGGCGTGGCTGCGCTCGACGTGTGCGCGGACTGATCCGCGCCCGCTGGACAACCTGGGTCGGAGTCCGCCCCGTCAGCCGACTTATTCCTCCGGCAGCCCCGACTTGTGGCGCAAGAAGAGGACGGGCGGAAGAAACCTGCCACTGCTTTGGCGAGCGAGGCGTGCCGAAGAGCCTGCACAAAGGGCACACCTCTTCATCCGAACCGAACTGCCCGCAATATTTCTTGCCGACCTGGAGGCCGGAAGCCTCACAGCATCTGTAAGAAGACAAGGGAGCCAGTTGCATCAATCGCCACAGACCATCACGCAACAAGCCGACTAACGTTGTGCCTCGTAGGACGGGAGCCCCATCTCCTTCACGCAGCAACGACGAGTCGATTCCCGCTCCCGAGCCATGCCCTGCACTGATATGGTAATCGCTTCCGAGCTCAACATGAAAGGTAAGTTCGATACCCATTTCTCAGACCTCCTCGTAGCATCGGCGAGGCTTGTCCACTTTGAGAGTAAAATCCCAGGCATCCAGTACATCCGGGAGACCATGGCCCGACCATCGTCTGCCGCCACCGGTGGAAGCTTCCATGCGACGTAGTCTCCCTTCCTTCTTGTCACCCAGGAGCTTCAAAGCTTCCTTCACCTTCACTCCGTGGCTTTTGTCGCGCTCGATGCGCGATTGGAGCCACCGAAGCCCAGAGCGGAGTGTTTCTTCCTCGGTGAGCTTCGTCCCCCTCAGCTCGTCAAAGTAATTTCGAAGCTGTACCCGGCGCTTTCTTGGCACTCCGGTCAGCTCTTCTCGTTGCCCCAGCAGAGTATGCATGGATTCTCCCCATCCAGGCGGCACTCCCTCGCTGATCCAATATGGGCGCAGTGTATCCCGTACACTTTCTGCCTTATCTCCGGGGATCGCCAACTGGCTGCCCGTAATGATTTCGAAGTTTACGACGGAGCTGTGGATGTCCTTTTGAAGAGCCAGGGCTTTGGCGACGTGCTTGGCCTGCGCCAGTCGCTCTTCCCCAACCCCATGGGCCAGGTGATAGGGATAGCTGCACTTGCAGATCACCACGGCCACGCTGATGGTCGGCGGAGAAAGATCGGCCAGCCCAAGCTGCTCCAGCACGTGCTTCATTATTTCATCGTATGTGCGGCAAAATCGATGAGCGAAGTCAAAAGCCCAGGGAGCGGGGATGAGTGCAAAGAGATCATCACCGCCGAGAATGAGGGGCAACACGGGAATGAAGGGGGCGATGCGCTCTTGATGTTGCATCAACAGTCGAGCCGGTTCAGCCAGACTTTGCTGCAAGGTATCGGTCAATTTCTTTGAAAGCCGGCGTGCCTGTTCCTTTTCACATTTCCCGAAGACCTTGCCCATGCTGTTGGCGTCAGCAAGCAAATAGCCCACATAGCGCCTGGAATCGAATGGGGCCATATCTTCCGTGGGATCATCGGACTGTCCGGAGCCACCTGTGCCGTCACCCGGCCAGTGGCACAGGTCCAGGGAAAGATCTCCAACCACCTTCCGAAAGAAGGGCTCCAGGAAGTCACCCATCTCGTTTGTCCATCGCTCCCTCCCTTTTGCCCGGCAAACCCCGCACAGGTACTGCCCCTCCCGGTCACCGGGATGGCGCTTACCGTGCTCACAGGCGAGCCCCACACCACAGGAAGCGCAAAAGGCAGTGTAGGGCAACTGAGCTGTTACACCACCGAAGCCCCTGGATCTCTTCGCCCGTCGAAGGTTTAGCTCGGCACTTTCGGCGGCCTTCCGATAATCTCCTTCAAAGAGAGCGGGCTCAGCCACACTCAATGTGCCACCCGTGGTCAAACGATAGACTTCCGACAGGGCTTTTCCGAACTCCACGGCATGTTCCGAGGTATCGAACAGAAGCCGGAAACTGCCTCCGCCCGCACTCACGACTTCACATTTGCAGGCAGGGATTTGACTGAACAACTGGAGGATAGCGCTCTCTTCCTTCGTCTCGTCGCCGAATCGAGTCAGGAGCTGGCTGCCTCCTACCACCTCGCGCAAATGCGAGGCACGAAAAATAAAATCCTGGATCTGATCCGCCTCTGCGGCCAGAAGGTGCTGGCTCATGGCGTGCTCCTTTCAGTCACGTTGGAGGTTTGGAGGTAAGAAATCGAGCCGGCACAGCTCACAGACCTCTGACCACGGCAATTGACTCACGTTGACGGAGGGCGATGAATAGTCACTATAAATTTTGGGGATCCATACCTCTTCGTAGTCGTCAAGATTCTTCCTGGCGATCCCGATGGTCTCCTGAGCGATGCCCTTGGGCACGGACAGGTAGGTGTGAATCGCTTTGTCGCGCAATTCCGTGTGGCTCACCACAACCTCTTCTTTCAGTCTTGGGGCTGAAAGACTCCGCCGAAGATAAAATGTCGGAAGTTCTTTCGATGATTTCTTTACCTCGGAAGGCCACTTAAGATTGTGGCGTTTTCTCCGGTACTTCTGCTCATTGTCATACCGTAGGCCTTGAATGATCACATTTCCGCTCATCGTCTGAATCAGCGCACGGTAGATTTCTTTTTCCCATTGTTTGACAATTGGAGGAGCATCTTTTCTATTCGGATAGGATCCGTTCGGATCCGTATCAATGTCCATCAAATTCGCCTCCCAAAGACCAACCACTCTGGCCCGCATCAGGACTTCCCAGAGCCCCACCGCCCTGAGAAGCGCTGAACGGAAATCCTCATTGAATTCGATGAGTCGCTCCACTTTTGCCGCTTCATCCCTGGCATAGATCATCAACAGCTCCGGCTGCAGGTAGAGCGACCTGGCCCCCTCGGACTCGCCATCGCCAAATTCTATCCGCTCCAACCCGTCCTTCAATTGCTTGAATGTGTCTCCACACGGCCAGAAGCCCTTCACACCGAGTCTGTCAACGGCTGTAGGCTGCCTGAAGCCCGGCATAGCCCGGGATCTTTCATTTGCAGTGCAAAAATCGCCATTGTCCCATAACTCATAGCAGCGCAGGACTTCGATAAGGGATCCGGCGTTGTCTATTTCACTGTCGGAGAAGGAATCCCGCATTGCGGGGAGAATGACTTCTTCAAGACCCCGGCGTGCCCCTCGAAAGTTGTATCGTTCATAGAGCGTTTTCACCCGCTCCCAGTCGCGGAGTGCAAAGAGCCGGTAGGGATTCTTTACTTCAGCTATGCGGCAGGCATAGCCAAAGGGACGGCCTGCCTTTGGATCGTAGGCATCATTGTCGAAGTCCACATAGGAAACCGGCACGTTCGTATACGCGGCGAATGTAAAGGCTCCAGCCACCATGCTCTTTTTGGCGCCCGTGATGTCGATAACAACCGGGAGAGTGCCATCGTCTCTTACCTGTGTCGCATCCTCCCGAACTTCCTGTCTGAGACAACGAAAGATATCCTCGGAAGTGTCATTAACGACCCGACAGTCAACATGAATTCCCGTTCCGGGCAGAAGAGTCCCTTCGATCAGGCGTTTCACTTCCCTGCCTCGAATGCTTCCTTCTTCGATTCTTTCGTTCTCGCCTGCATAATGAGAGCTCAAGATGAGCAACACTCGTTTCGGTTTGTATGCCCACACGGATTGAAATAACGGCTCGAGGGAATGCCCTACCAGAAAGACCAGCCTTTCGCACGAGTGCTCCGGCAAACGTTCTTTCGCTTCCAACGCGGCGCACTCCATTTCTCTGGGCAACAATTCCTTGATATAGTACTCCCAGCCATTTCGACACTCCCAGTATTCCTCTGTATCCTGCCTGAGCTTTTCTTTGTCGCACATGTTCTTCTTTCTCTCTTTCCGGTCTTGTAGCCTGAACCAAAGTTATAGATGACTCTCATGGATTCATTGGCGGTGGAGGAATAGAAACCTGACGTCTCTTTTAGCCTCTAGAATCATTCACCTACTTTAACAAGCAACATTTATGCCACAAGATAATAGTGAGAAATTGAATTGTAATTCAAATCAATAACGCATAGTTACAAATATCAGGATACAAGGCGGATGAGTGGATGTATATAGAAAGGTTACGGTTGATGGTTTAATATGTATATAGATTACACGGCATAGACTGAGTGCTTGGAAGGGCCAGTTGAAGTCAACGGCCTCTCCATGTGCTAAGAAGTCAGGCAAGAGGCGCAATTCCATATTGAAAGGAGTCTTCGATACCGGTTTGTTGTGATACGTTGCGGCCGCCTGTTTGTAGCGACAGTCTCCACAAGCGTTCGTCTAATGAGACAAAGGATTCCGGGTGGTCGTTGGTGGGGGCGGGCACATACAAGAAAGCGCCCTGCAAACGAGATTGAAATACGCTCATATCGGTAAACGGATGAACGCTCCGAAGAGGGGATGCGAGCAGAAGATTGTTATGGCATAATGCTCCGACCCAAAGGAGGCTATCATGATACGTTTTCCGATCACCGATCTGCTCAATGAACAAGAGTGCTACGATTTTCTGCTC
>Ga0074199_1002414_pt1 | contig 11337 bp, 18 predicted proteins | sample EPASupsiteSAE347_FD_64528 | JGI IMG/M metagenome (GOLD analysis project Ga0074199, IMG submission 64528) | Bioremediated contaminated groundwater from EPA Superfund site, New Mexico - Sample SAE3-47 | ecosystem: Environmental > Aquatic > Deep subsurface > Groundwater > Contaminated ...
ACGCATTGCCGTTGCCTTAAATCTCGCGCCTCTGGATCGTTCCCAGGTTGCCGACTACATTACCCATGCCCTTTGCCAGGTCGGCATTGACCGCCCTTGCATCGAACCGGCGGCGCTTGACCTCATCGCCGCAGCCAGCGATGGCCTGCCCAGAACGATCAATCTCCTGGCTCGCATGGCCTGGATTGAGGCCGCCCAAGACAAGGCCAATTCAATTACTCCCGCTCATCTCCAGAGCGCTCTACGCCTTGTCCCTTCCGCCCATGACAAAATAACATCACCGGCTTGAACTATTATGCAACCAGTGCCGTCATGCCGGATCTCTTGCCACCGGACATCCTCACGCAACCACCACGCCGCAACTTGTCCCCGGCCCTTTTTTCCCACGATACAATTTGGCGAGATCACCACGGCATAATTTGGCGCGTAACACAAAGCTGGCAATCAGCGGATTATCGGCTAGGGATCGGCAAGTCTTATTGCGTGAATTGACCGCCCAGCCGGCGGATTTACAGCCGGATAGAATTCTCAGGCGCGCCCAGGTTGCAAAACAATTTAATGTTTCACTCGGGGCAGTTGACCTTTGGGGGAAACAAGGAATTTTGAAGCGGATAAAGTTGCCGGGGCGCACTAGGGCTGCGGGTTTTCGGGAAAGTGACGTCGCCGCGCTTGTAGCGGGGGGCGGGAAATGAACGGATTTTTATTACTGGTTATTGTTCTGAGTGTGTTGCTTTGGTTTTTTCTGACAAATGACTTTTGGAATGGAGGCAAAAAGACATGAATGAAATAAACAGAATAATTAAACGTCGCACATGCAAGATTGCCGGATCTCCTATCAATCGCAAGCTGGTTGTTATGCTTGAGCCGGGTGATGTCTTGGCGATTCGGGAAGCTGGCCGCCGAAAAGTTTATCGCGGATCCATTGAGAAGATTTATTGGCTGTTGGTTAAGCTGCAAGTTGAATTTGAACGTCGGGAAAAACAAAAGGTTAAGGAGAAACATGGCTGAGATTGTCTGGCTGAAAAGGCAAGGGGTCAATATTCAAATTTTGAAAATTGACGAATCATTGTCCGGGTTTGTTTTTGTGAATGGCAAAGCGTCTGAATTCATAAAATTTAATTGGGAATAATTGAAATATGAAAGATTGCTCAAGTTGTAAAAATAGTCCGTTAAATAATTCAAAATTAGCCGGGAAAGCTTTTGAAAAAACGCCTTGCTATTTATGCGTGTTGGAAGATCAAAAGAAAAATAGAGAAGGCGGGGGATTTCTTAGATCGTGCGGAGATGTTGAATACGATGAGATTCTGCATGGTTGTCTTTCGCAGATTGATGAAAGTGTAATGCGTGATGCTTTTGCTCGTCGTGCCGAAAAATTGAAAGCGTCAATATATGATCTTACTGATGCCGGTAAATTTCATAAATATGAACGTCGTATCATTGAAATGTTGTCCAGGTATCCAAAACCTTCCTTTCGTGCGATCGCCAGGAGTTTGCAAATAGATGAAAAATGGGTTCGCGTTTTAGTCCGCAGGTTAAGGTCTTTGTTATCAGATGGTTATGAAGAAAAGAGTCAAAAATAGTCCGCATTTTGGTGTTATTATTAGAGGGAGATGATGTCCGCAAGCGATAGCCCGTTAGTCTGAAAATTAAAATAGGCGTGGTTCGTTCCCTCTATTTTCCCGGTGGTAAATATGAAAGACGAATTATTGGTTCAAGTAATAAAGAACATGAAAAAGGAAGGGTATTACTGTCTTGTTACGGAGCTTGACGAGCTGGACCAGATTATCATGAAAACTCCGGTATTTGAGCATTTTGAGACGGCGGTCTGTGATTGCCTGTACCGGATAAAATTCATGTTCGGTGATAAAAATATAACAATAAGAACGGGAGACAAGAAAAATGAAAGTTAAGGCATTGATTATAGCGGAAGAAATTCATTCGTTCAAAACACGCAAAGGCGAAGAAATCAGGCAGGTCTTATTGACCGCGTTGGATAAATCGGAATTAACGGAACATCGTTTCAAGAACACGTTTGACGTGGCCCTGGATACGCCTGTTGAAGAGTACAAGAATTCCGTTGTTGATAAACTCGTTGAATTAGCTCTGACAGATTTGAGCCAGATATTCGGTGGTCGCGCCCGTTTTCGCGGCAGGCTGATTGATAAAGTAGTCAAGGTTTAATGATTGAAGCCGGGTCGGTGATTTTGGGAGCTGGCCTTACCAGGATATGGGGATTGGCCGATCCGGCTTCCTTCTGAAAGTTAACATTCACGTATTTATCATGTTGAAATCATGATTTTAGAAAATCCAGAGACATTTTTTTTGAGTTCTATTATGTGGCAATTATTCGGCGGCCTGACTTTTCGGCAAGCTAAATTGTCTGAACGTGCCCGGTTGTCAATGTGGTTTGCTTTTTTCAGGCAAATAGCGGCTCATAACAAGGTTCATAGGAAAGATTTACTCTGGTGCTTACGCTTAGAGCGCGGCGATTCGTTCGGGCGTTTGCATTTTCATTTTTTAATCGCCGGCCTGCCGGAACAGGGTGTCACTATGGGAAATAGATTTGCGATGCGCGCGCTGTGGAAACGCATCGGCGGCGGTATTTCCCGGATTGATCTGTATGACAATCGGTTGCATGGGTTGCCATATATTGCGGGGCTCTTGGGTTGCTCTGCCTCTGATATAGGCTCTGGATCTATGGCGTATGAGTCGGCCAAGTTCGGGGCGGCCAGGTCGGTTCTGATGCTGTCCAAGTCGGTTGAGAAAGTAATTCTGATGAATCATTATCGGGATTCTTTGATGCTGGCAAAGTTACAGACAGACGGAAACGTGCAACACGTCGTCGGGTAATCACCCGAACGTGACATACAAAGGTTCCGGGCGGCCTGCCGCCGCGAAGCGGCGGCGGGCTGGCCGGATGGCTTGAATATAGGTCTATCAAAATTCAGTCCTTCGGGGTTGGGGTTTAAGGTCGGCAGGGGAAAAGGGCTTCGTAATTCAAAGCGGTTTTTGCGGTTTGATTTTTTCGCGCTTTTGGGTGGTCGGAATCAATGCCTGGGGATGGAAGGGAAGATTTGAAAAATGGAAATCAATGTATTGACTGAACTGCTTTTCGGTTTCGGGATCGGGCTAAGCCTTGCCTTTCTCGCAACCGGCTTCCGGTATGTTTTGAAATCGTTTTCAACGGTCGGGGACTCCGGCTGATGGGCTTATGACAAAAAGTGAAGCGTATAGACTAGCGAAATCATTCTGGGCTTTGGGTTTGGGCGCTTTGATTGTTGAAAGGCGTTTAGATATCCGGCGTCGGCCTTACCGTCATGATTGGCTGGTTTATGCCTGCGGTGAACAATCGCCGTCTGGTTTATCTACCGCTTTACAGTGGGCGAACAGGCTTTGGAAAGAAAATTATATCAATGCAAAGACATGAAGCGAACATTCTGAAGGAATACGCCTGGTCTAATGGCGCGGAAGCCTGTCTTTTCTGTGTGCATGATGAAGTAATTAAAACCGTGGAAGATATGGAAACTATGATTCTTCCGGATGGCACAAGCACTTTTGACGGTCGCTGGTTTGTCTGTGTTGACGGTCGCCGGAGTCCTGAAAATTATCAGGAAGCGGAAGACTGGCTGGACCGTCTTCTTGCCGCTGTTTGATTTGAAAATAAATAAATAATCGAGAGGGGGTGTTTCAAAGATGTTCAAGAAAATCAGAAAGTATATCAAGATCGGTTTGCCGGTCGCTCTTGCGGTCGGTTTGCCTGTCTTGGGTTTTGCAGAGGACACCCCTCCGCTTGACCTGACCGCGGCTGGCGTGACGCTGGCCGGATATATCGCCGTGGCCGCCGGTGCGGCTTTGGCCATATTCCTTGGTCTGTATGGTATCCGGATAATTGTCCGCGCTTTCAAAGGCGTGAAATAATCCGTCCGGGTTATGGGACAGCCCTGCATAGGTGGGGCTGTCCTTACTCGGTTCTGTTCTGTGTAAAAGTTGGGTCTGGTTACGGAGCAATGATTACGAAAGTTTTATGAAGTAATGATTGCGGAGTATGAGCAAAAACTAAAAACAGTTTCATTTGGTGAATCTGTTTGAAAGTGTTGCGAATCTTTGGGCGGTCTTTTTCCGGTGCTGTGTAAAAGTCGGGTCTTACGGAGTAATGATTGTGAAAGTTTTATGAAGCAATGATTACGGAGTTATGAGCAAAAGCTGAAAACAGATTCATTCTATGAATCTGTTTGAAAAGCGTTGCGAATGGAAGGCAATTTCCAATGACGAATAATATTATAGAAGTTTCCGGCGCGGCGATCTATGCGGGATTGTATGAGCTTTTCATTCAGTTTCTTTTGCCGGTCGTCGTTATATGGGGAGGGTGTTATGGGGTTAAGGTTATTATTCGCGCTTTTAAGCGTGTTTCTGGCGGCTGATGTTTTTGCCGCGCCTTTTCAGGGAATACCTGTTTTTGACGAGCAGGTTTATTCCGCTGTTACAAATCTTTCCTCCCAGGTTTCATATCTTTCGGTCCAAGTTGCAGGTCTGACAAACCTGGTCTTTCAGGGGTCGTCTCTGGCTTTGAATCAAGCCTTAATGTTTTTGTTGAAAGTTAATTTATGGATTTGGGGGACAATATGCGCGCTTATCTGTGCGGTCTGCTTCTTTGCTCGGTCATAATGGCCGTGCTTGTTCGTCCTGTGGCGGCTGAAGAACGTCCCTGGAGTCGGAATCCGTTTAGCCAGGGCCAGGGAAACGGTTTAGGGGCCGTCATTCAAGTTGATCAATATTATAATGTTGTTTGGTCAAACTGGCCTGTTGGAATAACGAAACCATCTATTGGCCCGTTTTGGTCCAGGACGTTTAAGAATTTTGAAGGTGTTTCAATATGGGATTTTCACTATATCCCGCCTCCAGGGGATGCAAATTCTATGCAACCTCCCGGGAATCTGGTGAATGGATCAAATTATTATTTTCAGTGCGATGTCCCTGTTTTGAATAATTCTTATCCTATTGTGGATTATCAGTGGGCGAATTGGCATTTTTATAGTGATGTCGGATGGATTTATTGCGTTTATTCTACTAATGGCCCTCCGCCTCCGCCGGATTATTATTGCTATTTTGATTTAGAGGGCGTGGCCTTTTTTGACGGGCAGACGAATAAATCTTTTCAAGCCGAGCTTTTTGTAGCGTCTGCAATAGACAATACTTATCCGGGCCCCTGGTCGTCCAAAGGTGTTTTTACTCATACGACTTCAGGCGCGTATTTGGACAGTGTCCATTACAAATTAGGGACAGTAGAACAAGCATATAATGTTTTTTATGAGTGGATTATTTATGTTCCTGGTCAATTGCCGGAGCAGCTGCCGATGGCGATGACATCTCTTTCTAATCCGAATGATTTTCATTATGTGACGAAGTTAGATTTTACTGATTACAACACTAATTCGCCTTATGTGCCGCCTGCTCCGACAAACTCTCCGCCTGACCCTTATATTCCTTATCCAGGCGATGATGCTTATGACCCGGAAACACCGCCTGGCCCCTGGCCGCCTTACTATTCGCCCTGGCCGCCAAATTATTATCCGCCGCCGCCTTTGACGGAGTGGCCGCAATATCCGCCGCCTAACTGGCCTTACAATACCAATTCGCCATATAATCCGCCCGGGCCGGATGATCCTACCCCGGACCCGAATAATCCGACAAACTATGTGCCGCCAGATCCCGGCAACACAAACGGGGGTGGCGGTTACACGCTGGCGCAATGGTATGACATGCTTCGTTCTGCGTTAAGTGATGAAGCAAATTCTTATATTCCTTCTGACCCGGCGCAATACGGCTTGACGTATTCAAATGATCTGCTCCGCGCGGCCAGTGATTATACGGAAAAATATTTTGCTGAATCCGATAAATTCCAAGCTGAATCTGACGCTTTTCTGGTCAAGGCAAAGGGAATTCTTGACGTGGTTTCTTTGCCGTTGCCGAGTGTTGGCATTAAAGAATCATTCAGTTTTACGTTTCCATATCTTGATCAAGTTGTAGAAATACGGACCTCTGACTGGCCGATAATCGGCGTTTTCCGCACGTTTATGAAATGGATCATGGCTCTGCTTTCGTTCTGGATTGCTTTCGTAATGATTAAAAGAACATTCGGGAGGGTATAAAATATGTTGAGATTATTATTTTTATTTGCCGGAAAGTGGCTTGACGCGATTATTCGCTTTCTTCAAATATCCGGCGGCTTTCTTTCTTACCTGATTTCGTCCGGCTTTGCGATTGTTCTTGCGTTTATGATGTCGCTGACCAGCGCGATCCGTTTTGCCTCGCGTTTGCTCGGCTATATCGCGCTCTGGATTGACAAGTTGAGAATTCCCGACTCTGTGACCGGGGGCTTGTCTGACACGGTCAATGTCTTGTCCGTCCTGGAGATTACCAACACGTTTTTCCCTTTGACGGAAACTTTCCTGATGATGATTGCGCTTGTTTCGCTCGGGATAGCTTGCGCGGTCTATGGCCTGGTCAAGTCATGGATTCCTACCGTTTCCGGTTAAGGCGTATCGCCCAAAAAGAGGGGGTGCTGGGATAAGGACTGACTCTGGATCGCCTGACGTGGAGTGTTTTAAGGGGTGTTTTTTTTCCGGCAAGGGTGGGAAATGATAGAAGTTTATGAAGGACGTTTGGGCGGTGGGAAAACTTATCATGCTGTCCGGCGTATGTGCGAATACATCGCCGCCGGTGGTTGTGTCTGTTCAAATATCATGTTGAACATGGAGCCGGTTAAGGCGTTTTTGCGGAGCCGGTATGATTGGGAATATCAAAAAGGACAATTCATTTATTTGGAAGATGAGCAGATCAATCAATTTTACAAGCATACTCCTCCAGGTATTGACGGGACTCCGTCGCTCGTGGTCATTGACGAAGCTCATATCTGGCTTAATGCCAGGGATTGGGCGAACGTCCTGCGCGAAATGCTTATTTTCCTTTCTCAATCCCGGAAGTGTTTCACGGATATTATTTTCATCTCCCAGTCCGCGCTTAATTTGGACAAGCAAATTATGCGGCTGGTTCAATATATCTGGCGTTTCCGGGACCTTAAAAAGCTCAAGATTTCCGCGCTTGGGATTGGCTGGCCGCTCAATCAGTTTCTTATGGTTCAATATGATTATGACGGCAAGACAATTTTGGATAAGCGGTTTGAATTCAAGGACGTTGGCATTTATGCGCTTTATAATACCTACACTTTGCTTCGGACTTTTACCCGCCTCAAGGGGCATGGCGCGAAGTTTGACGGCAAGATTAAACGGAAGGGGCGGCGCATTATGAGATTAATTTTCTTTATTCTTTTGATTATTGGGCTTGGCTGGCTGGCGTGGTCCCGGCTTGGCTCCAGGTTTGGATTTGTAAAAGACAAACCGGTCCAGTCTGCGTTTGTGCCGTCTGCCGGTTCAGTTCGGCCTGTGGCTGGTCCGGCAATCGCGCCAGGCGTTTATGCCAAGCCGCCTGTAGATGTCGTCCTGCATGAAGCGTTTCTTGGCGTTGTGGAAGATGAACGGGGCCGGGTTGTAACAACTGAAAATGACCGTTATATTCAGGGACAATATTGTCGGCTCGGCAAGGTCCTCTTTTGTTATGAAGATAAGGTTTTGATTTCCGGTTTTGACAAAAAGCCGCATATGGTTCTGGCCGATATGGCCGCCATGCAAAGAATCCGGGACAGGATTGCGGAAGACCAAGCGGCAAAAGAACGGGCGGCTTTGGCGCAAAGCGAAAACGTGCAAAAGCCTGTTTCTGGTTCAGAAGAAAAAGTTGGCCTTTCTCAAGCTGTCGCAAATAAAATGCTTATGCCGTAGAGGTTTCCGTTCCTAATAATTATAAGTTCTGGGTGACCCGTACTGCTGAGGATAATGTTCATTTCAATCTTTCGTGTGGAAACCGATTTGCTTCCGTGGCGGTTCCGGTGGACGCATGAGTTCCCGGATTGCGTCGAACACAACCTTGAATTGCGCGTCATATTTCTTCTCAAGCTCGGCCAGCTTGCGCGCCAGTTCAGTGTTTGAAGCCAGCCATTGACGGATACGGACAAAGGCGCGCATGATTTCAATATTGACCTTCACTGCACGCGGACTCCGTAACACGCTTGACAGCATAGCAACGCCCTGCTCGGTGAAGGCATAAGCCGGTTTCCGTCTGCCGCCCCGGCCTTCTTTTGATATTCCATTTTGGAATATCAAGTTTGCAACCTCTTGCCGTGTAAGCTGAAACATGAAGTCATCAGGGAAGCGGTCAAGGTTGCGTTTCACCGCCTTGTTGAGATTGAACGTTGTTACGCCATACAGCACGGCAAGGTCGCTATCAAGCATGACCTTCTGGCCGTGAACAAGCATGATTTTCTTTTCAATATTACTGGACGGAATAATATCTTTATTTAGCATATTTTTATCCTTTCGTTTTAAACGTTATTGCAAGTGATTTTGGTGTTGTCAAGGTTAGTAATTCATCCCGGACAATTCGCCATGTTTTACTATTCAATCGCTCTGCCAATGCCTGAACTTTATCGGCTTTAATCATTTGCTCTGTTGCCGCTGGCAGGGCTGGCAAGGTTTTGGGAATCAGCTCCCCCATGACAGATGGGAGCGAAGCAACAGCCTGTTTAAGCGCGGTCTCTCCGGCGTGAGAATAGGTGTCATGGATTGCCAGCGTGGAATGGCCGACAATGGCCATTGTTACGGATAAAGGCGCTCCAGCTTCGCGCAAGAGAGATACAGCGGAATGTCTTAGCGAATGAAAACTTGCGCTTGCCACTTTGCGAACACCGTTTCCTTTGCGATTGGTTGTAATCCCGCATTTTTTGAAATGCGCCTGAATTATGTTTGTTACAGCACACGCGCCCCGGCGTCTGTATAGATCGGCCATGTTCGGGTGGATACAGCCTTTGCGATTGGCCGGGGGAATTTCATTAAAAATGTTCAGTAAAACCGGATGTAGCGGCACGGTCAATATCCTGCCAGATCGCCGGGCGGTCTTGTGCGGCGTGTAGCGAATCAGGCGTTTAATCAGGTCAACGCATCCCCAATCCATCATTACCGCATCGCCCAAACGCGCGCCCAGGTATAGCCCCATTGCAAGCATTGAACGAAGTTCCCCGGTCGCTGATCGGCAAACTCTGATCAATTCTTCCGTGGAAAGCTCTCTATGGGATTGCGTCGTTAGATGTTTGCGCGTAATGTCGGGAAACGGATTTTCTATAATTTTCGCCTTGTCTTTCAGGATACGGAAAACCAGATCACAAACGCGCACGTGTTTATTAAAAGTATTCGGCGTTATGCCACGGCTGGTCAGGTGCGTGGAATATTCTTCGGCGGTTTCTTTTGTGACTTCGCGCAGTTGTTTCATGTCCGGATGTTCTTTTGTCATCCATCGGACAAAACTTCCCCATTGCAAAGCGTAAGCCCCCAGCGTTGCCGGTCCGCTGTCCGGCCTGTGAGATGATTTTAGAAAAGCATCCCAGGCATCAACCACGGAAAGCGGTGGGTGGGCGGTTTCCTCTGCCTTGTCGCGCTCTATGATAGCATCCCGGAGACGTTTCTCCATTATGGCGTGAGCGTCAACACGGTCGGCGGCCATGAACGGACGCATAATTTCTTTTTGTTTTTCTTCCGCTTCTTCGCGGTTGGTTGTTTCAAGACTCTGCCGAATCAGTCGGCCTTCAATCATATATTTCAGCCACCATGTTTTTCCGCGCTGATAAAGATTGCCGGTGCGTCTTTTTTTTGTCATATTCCCTTGCCTTTCGTTTTGTGCGGTTCAATTTGCTTATGGTGGTATTATTAAGCACAAAATGGGCACAGTCAAGAAAATAAATTGATAAATATGCACACCAGCCTGGGTGGCGGAATGGCAGACGCATCGGACTTAAAATCCGATGACCCTAAAGGTCGTATGGGTTCGACTCCCTTCTCAGGCATTTCTTCCGCCGATGGGCCTATCGGACTTTCCGCCAGGGGCCGGCCCTCGGTCAGGGCTAAATCAAACTTCCACGAGTTCGGCTTTAGCGATAGGACACAGAGAGCGATGGCCGGAATGGCGCATATTTTCAACATGGAAGTCTTGATGGATTGCATGGGGGACAATATAGCCTGACAAAGGCGATTTTTCAATACCCGTTTATTATCTGGTTGACAAACTGGTTTAATATGGCAGTATTTTTTTTCATGAAAACCATTAAGATAGGTTCATTTGAGGCAAAGACGCATTTCAGCCAGCTTCTGCAGGAAGTGGAAAAAGGCAAGAGTTTTGACATTTTACGTCGTGGGAAACCAGTGGCTCGGCTCGGGGGCATTGGCTTTGCGGAAAATCTTGCGAGAGGCCGCGCCGCCCTGGATTATTTTCATGATTTGCGTTCCGGAGCGGCTGTTTCAAAATCCGAGATTCTGAGTTGGATAAGGGAAGGACGGCATTGATGGTTTCCAGGTGGGTGTTGGACTGTTCCGCAATGGCCGCCGCCATTCTTTCTGAAAAGGAAGGAACTGAAACGTCCGAAATACTGGAGCAGGCTCTGGAAGGCCGGCTTCAGATCCTGGTTCCGGCCTTGTTCTGGTATGAAATAGTCAATGTTTTGAGGACAACCGTAAAGCATAAGCGTATTGATGCCAACCAGGCGCATGAAGTCATGGTGCGATTGGGGGAATTGCCCGTGGAAACAGATCAGCCCGATGACCTGATGGTCCGCCGCCGCATATTTGACCTGGCGGTTCTGCACAACCTGTCGGCGTATGATGCCGCCTATCTGGAGTTGGCCGAACGTTTCGACGCTTCGTTAAAAACATTTGACGAAGACTTGCTGAAACTGCGCCGGCAATATCCCTGGGTTTGCTGAATGGACAAAAAACCTGCAAGCGGCAAGATTGAAGATCATGGCTTGGTGACGGCGCTGACCGTGGCCTCCCGGCGGCTGTCGGACGCGGGGGTGGATTGCATCTATGACCTTATCCGCACCCAGGTGGAGGCGTTAAGGAAGCCATGAGTCGTTTTCCAGCAACATCAAAGCCGGTTCTTCCGCCGCGGCTTTCCATGGATGAATACGTTGATTTCGTGGAAATTTCGCTGCGTGAAGTTGCCCCAGCGCGTGCGGCGCGCCAGAAAAAGCTGGAGGAACGAATCAGGGCGCCATTCCGTCTGCTTCGGCCATATCGAAAGCGGAATATTTTTCTGTAAATGGCCGGGTTTTGTCTAATGCGGGCTATGCCCGCAACCCAAAATTAATGAAAGAACAACCACGGAGGCACCGAGGCATGGAGGGAAAACAAGAGGAGGGTTTGTCAAATTTGCGATTAGCGTTCCGCTTCTCCCAAA
>Ga0074199_1002418_pt1 | contig 11328 bp, 8 predicted proteins | sample EPASupsiteSAE347_FD_64528 | JGI IMG/M metagenome (GOLD analysis project Ga0074199, IMG submission 64528) | Bioremediated contaminated groundwater from EPA Superfund site, New Mexico - Sample SAE3-47 | ecosystem: Environmental > Aquatic > Deep subsurface > Groundwater > Contaminated ...
TAATGTTTATTTAATGCTTAAAATCGCCGGGAAACCGGGTTGGTGGCTTGTTTTCTTTTTTATCCCCGTGATAAATCTTGTCGTCCAGATTGTCATGACGATTGATATCGCCAAAAATTTCGGGCGCGGCGGGTGGTTTGCGGCGGGGTTGATTTTCCTGCCGATAATTTTTTTCCCGGTCCTTGCTTTCGGCGAGTCGGTTTATATCGGCGCAAGTCAGCCGACCGGTGGTTAATGCGGTGAAACCGGCCAGCATTTTCAGTTGTTGTGAGCGCCCGCCAACGGGCCGGGAATAAAAATTATGATTGCCTGGAAACGCAACATAGTTTTTATCATGGCCGCCCAGTTCTTTTCCATGATGGCGTTCTCTTTCGCCATGCCTTTTGTGCCGTTCTATCTTCAGGAAATGGGCGTGCGCGGTTCGCATGAGCTGAAAATCTGGATTACGCTTTTCAATTTTGCCGCGCCGCTTACCCTCGCCATATTCTCGCCAATCTGGGGCGCCGTGAGTGACCGCTATGGACGGCGATTGATGCTGCTCCGGGCGAGTTTTGGCGGCGTGATTGTTCTGTTTTCGATGGGCATGGCGACCAGCCCGACCATGCTGGTCGTCCTTCGCTTGTTTCAAGGAGTTTTGACCGGAACAATGACGGCCGCGCAAACCATGGTTTCGGTTCATGCCCCGGAAAATCGCAGCGGGTTGGCCCTCGGCATGCTCAGCGCGGCGGTTGCCTCCGGCAATATGATCGGCGCTTTTCTCGGGGGACTGTTTGCCGATCTTTTCGGGTACCGCATGGCTTTTGTCGCCGGCAGCGGGCTGATGTTGCTGGCGGGTTTGCTGGTGCTGTTCGGCACGGAAGAATATGTTCCAAAACAACGGAATGAAAACGAGCGCCCGCCAAAGTTCAGCCTGGCTCCCGGAAATCTTGGCTCAGCCGGTTTTATTCTCGCCCTGATTGCCGTCATCGGTTTTGTCATAACTTTTGACATGGGCTGGCTGCCGCTCCTGGTCCAGGAAATCCACGGCGGCCTGCGCGGCGTGTCGTTCTGGAGCGGATCGCTGGCCGCGGTCGGCGGCATTGCCGGCTTCATTGCCGGACCGATTATCGGACGGCTGGCCGACCGGATTACGCCGCCAACGATTGCGCGCGTTTCTTCCATCGGCTCCGGGTTTATGACCATCTTGGTCGCGCTTTCGCATCACTTTCCGCTTCTGTTTTGCGCCCGTTTTTGCACGTCCTTTTGCGCGGGCGGGCTTGATCCGGTGTTTCAAATCTGGCTCTCCAAGGTTACGCCGGAAAGAGAACGCGGCGTTGTGTTTGGCTGGGCATCATCCGTCAGAGCGGTCGGCTGGATGTGTTCCCCGCTGGTCAGCGGAATGGTGGCCTGGCTGGCGGGTATCCGCGCCATTTTCTTTGCGGCCGCGGCTTTTTATTTTCTGCTGGTACCCTTGATTACTTTCATCGTCCGCAGGCTGGAACAGGCCAGGCCGGAAAATTGACGCAATGTCGGGCTCCCGCAGCTTGTCGGCGAAGAAGGGTAAAAAAACCTTGTTTTGCGGGGCACATTTTGAGATATTGACATTTGTTGACCATCCTTCGCCAGAAAACCATGTGGTTTACCACAGAAAGCAATGGCGTTCTTGGCTTCGGAGGGTTCCGCAAAAATGCCCCGCGGCAAGCCGCGGGGTGCTTCACTTATTATCCATGAAACATTAGAAGGAAGGGTAAAGCGATGCAGATTAATAAATTCATCATCATTGGCGAAAACATTCACTGCACCCGTGTTTTCAAGCGGGAAGGCAATCTGGTGGGCTCCGCCCCCGATGGCCGGCCGGCGGTCATCTATAATGACGACGGCAAAAAGAAATTCCTGCCGATCCCGGAAATTATTCTCAAAGGCGGCGACTGGGAAAACGGCAAGGTCAAACATTGCGTTGCGGCAATCTGGCAGGGCATGAACGGCAAAGGGGCCGACAAGGACGCGGGCCTTGATTATCTGCGCGTCCTGGCGCTGAAGCAGGAGAAGGCCGGCGCGACCTATCTGGATATCAATGTGGATGAATTCAGCCTTGACCTTGAAGAACGCACCCGGGCGATGCGCTGGACAGCGGACATCGTGCAGAAAAATTCCGCTTTGCCGCTCAGCATTGATTCATCCAACGTGGATATCATGCGCGTTGGGTTAAAGGCCTGCGATCCGAAGCGCGGCCGGCCGGTGGTCAATTCCATTTCGCTTGAACGCCTGGCTTTGCTGGAACCGGTTGCGGAATACAAGGCGGCCGTGGTGGCTTCCGCCGCCGGAGAACAGGGGTTGCCCGGCACGGTCGAGGAGCGCATCGCTAATTTTGACAAACTTATTCCAAAACTGCTCGTGGCCGGGGTAAGTTATCCGGCCATGCATTTGGATCCGCTGGTTTATACCATTTCCACCGATCCGATGAACGGCAAGATGTTCCTGGAATCAATTGCCGCCGCCCGTAAAAAATACGATCCCGCGATTCATATCCTTGGCGGCCTGAGCAATGTTTCTTTCGGAATGCCCTGTCGCAAACTTATTAACCAGGTCTTTGCCTGGCTGGCGGTTGAGGCGGGCGGCGATGGCGGCATTGTTGACCCGCTGCAGATCAACGCCGACATTCTTCGCGCGCTTGATACGGAAGGCGAGCCTTTCCAGCTGGCCAAGGCGCTCTTGACCGGCACAGACGAGTTTGGCATGAATTTCATCACCGCGCACCGCGAAAAAAGAATTTCATAGAAATTATATCACCGCCTGCAGTACTCCGCACGGCGATGAGGATAACAATTGCGGTCAGGTCTCTGTCCGATGCAGGACGCGCGCTTGCGCGATTCCTTTCTCTTCTGGGTCAGACCTGACGGTTTTGCTTGCACAGGTCCAACGTTTATGCCGGAAGAAAAAAAAGTTAACACGGTTTTTGTGTCCGCTTGGCTTGCCTTGGCAGGAATAGCGTTTTGTTTTATGACTACCCCGGCCCCAGGGAATGATAGTAATGGTCAGGCGGTTGCCAATTCTTTTGTTCAACCCGATGTCCCCATTAAGGTTGAATCTGGGATGGGACAAACCCAGACCTCCTCGGAATCAAGAAAGATATTTCAATGGGCTACGGAGGTTTTCCTGAATCCTAATCCCATGCAGAAGAGGTCGCCTGTATCGGAGCTTGATCGCAAAATACCTTTTTCTTTCGATTATGGAGGCCAAAATTCATCGGACTTGCTTCCCAGATGGAACAGGACCATAACCAATGACGTGCCAACGAATAATGTACGTAAATATATCATCACCTATACGGATAAGAGAACGAAACTTGAGGTAAGATGCGAGCTTAAAATGTTCGATGATTTTCCGGCCGTGGAATGGGTGCTCTTCTTCAAGAATTCCGGTGCCAAGGATGCTCCCATCATTCAAAATATTCTTCCGCTGGATGTCGGCCTGTCAATACCCATATATCATGTAATAAAAAAGCATTGTGTGTCCGGACTCTCAGAAGGGATATCTATTCCTGGCGTGTGGATGGCTGGGTTTGATATACGTGAAGCGAAGTATGCAGAAAGTGAGTTCCAATTTTATAATATAGAGTGGGGTAAAACGAAGGGAGCTGTCTTTGCGGCTGGTTGGTCGGGAGCGCTGGAGATGGGATTCCAATTTAGAAATCCTTCCTTGACGGACTCCAATAGCATGTCCATGAAAATACAAGCGGGCCAGGACCCACTAAAATTAAAGCTATATCCGGGCGAGGAAATTCGCACTCCGAGAATATTGTTGATGTATTGGGAGGGACAAGACTGGCTGAGGGGAAATAATTTGTTAAGGCAATTATTGATAACGCATTATCTTCCGCGATATCCGGATGGCACACTTAAATTTCCACCCGTCGTATGCACCAGCAAGGACTTTGCCGAGACCGAACAGGGGGTGTTTAAGGCAATTGACAGAATTACCGAGGTAGGGGCCAATGCCTATTGGCTTGATGCGGCTAGAATACGTGTTGATAGAAAGAGGAATAATCCGCTTGATATGGATCGGAAACATGAGACGCTTATTCATGGGTTCACTGGCTCAAGTTGGGAATTCGCCGATAAGCTTTGGGATGTTGTCCCCGCCGGGTATCCTAACGGTTTCAAGCCGGTCAGCGATGCCTGCCATAAGAAAGGAAGGAAGCTCCTTTTATGGTATGACGAAGACGTGGTGGAGCAAGATACTGAATTATGGAAATCTCTTCCAAAGGATTGGCTTCTTGCAAGGCCTGACCAAAAAACATTCATTATCAATCTCGGCAATACCGAAGCGCGCAGATGGAGGACGGATTATGTGTCTGAACGAATAGAGAAGTGGGGCATAGACATATACCACAATCGTTTCGACGATGGAATACGCCAGGCGTTATCTTCAGACATAAAGGACAGGTCGGGGGCGATACAAAACCATTATATTAGCGGCTTTTATGATTTTTTGGATGAATTATTGAAAAGACATCCCAATCTGATGTTTGCTTATTCTGTCGGTTGGCAGGATAAGCGTGTTTGGAATATCGGTTCTCCGTTTGATTTGGAAATGATAAGCCGCGCTTATCCGGTTTGGCCGATTGCCTTTGAGCGGTCTGCGGATGCGGAGACCACGCAGGTTTTTAATGCCAAGTTAAATTATTTTATTCCGGTTTATAGCGTACTTGCCTGCTTTGATTCTAATAAGGCGGTTAAACCGGAGTTTGGCCGTTACATGTGGCGCAGTTATAGCGCTTCAGGAACTCAATTTAAAGATGATTTGTTATCGCCGTCTTTCGATGTCAATGCTGTCCAGGAAAACATATCCGAAATAAAAATGTTGCGCCCCCTGTTGCTGGGAGATTATTATCCTCTGTTAAACATTACAGGCTCGGACAACTCCTGGTGGGCATATCAATTCCACAGGAAGGACCTGGAGAAAGGATTTGTCATGGTTTTCCGAAGGTCCGAATGCAAAGGGGCGGCTGCCCACACGATTGGACTGGAGGGGTTAAACGGCAAAAAGAAGTATAAAGTGATTTTCAAAGACACTAATGAGGAAAAAATAATGTCAAGGACCAACCTTAGACATTTAAAAGTCGAGATTGATTCCGTGCCCGGCAGTTCGCTGATTCTGTACGAAGCGCAAGAAAACAATGAAAAATAATCATTCAGCTGATGAATTAATCATTGGCAATCATAAATTCACTTCCCGCCTTATCTTGGGGACGGGCAAGTTTTCCGACGCCGCAACAATGGTTGCGGCCGTCAAGGCGTCCGGCGCCGGAATTGTCACCGTGGCATTGCGCCGGATCAATCCGCAATTACCCGCCGACGATCTCCTCGCTCCCTTGCTTGGACTGAAAAACCTGACTATCATGCCGAACACCTCCGGCGCGCGCGACGCCAAAGAAGCCGTGCGGGCGGCGCACATCGCCCGCGAGTTGAGCGGAAGCAAATTCATCAAGGTTGAAATTCATCCGAATCCCATGCACCTGATGCCCGATCCCATTGAAACACTGGAGGCTTCAAAAATCCTCGCGGCCGAAGGTTTTCTGGTGATGCCTTACATGGGCGCCGATCCCGTGCTGGCGAAACGGCTGGAGGATGCCGGTTGTGTTTCGGTCATGCCGCTCGGTTCCGCCATCGGAAGCGGCCATGGCATTGCCACCAGTGAATTGCTCAAATTGATCATCCGCGACAGCCGGGTGCCGGTCATTGTTGACGCCGGACTGCGATCGCCGGCCGAAGCGGCCTCCGCCATGGAAATGGGCTGTGCCGCCGTTCTGGTCAACAGCGCCATTGCCGCCGCGCAGAATCCGGCGGCTATGGCAGCCGCGTTTGCCCAGGCTGTTGCGGCGGGGCGCGCCGCGCGTTTGGCGGGCATTATGCCGAAAAGTGATAGCGCCGTGCCGACCAGCCCGCTGACGTCGTTTTTGAATACAGAATGAAGAATGTAGAATTCAGACTTTTTCTGCCGTTCTGTTTTCTTGATTCATCAAACTTTGAGCGCTGAACCGTGAACTCTGAACCAAAAATTTAATGAACTGGAAAAAGCTGGCTGAACGCATATTGGCAGGCACGCCCGTCAAACGGGAAGAAGCGCTGAAAGCGCTGGAATCATCCGATGATGAACTGCTGGCCGTGCTTGACGGCGCATTTGCGTTGAGGAAACATTTCTTTGGCCGGGGCGTTCAACTGCATGTGATCCGCAACGCGCGCCGCGGATTATGCGGCGAGGATTGCGCCTATTGCGGTCAATCCGCCAAAGCGATCGGCGCGAAGGAAAAATATCTGATGCAATCCGCGGATGAACTGCTGGCTGGCGCGCAAAACGCGCACTCTCTGGGCGCGGCCCGCTACTGCATTGTAACCAGCGGGCGCGGCCCGCAAGAAGATGATTTGCGGATCGTGGCGGAAGCCGCAAAAAAAATAAAAGGCCGGGTTGACATCCAGATTTGCGCTTCACTTGGCAAAATTTCACCAGAACAGGCCCGGGCACTGAAGGAGGCCGGGGTTGACCGGTTCAATCATAATCTTGAAACATCGGCGCGTTTCTTTCCAAATATCTGCTCAACCCATACCTATGAAGACCGGTTGGCGACAATCAAAGCCGTGAAAGCGGCCGGACTTGAACTCTGTTGCGGCGGATTGATCGGCCTGGGCGAATCGCTTGAAGACCGGGTTGAACTCGCCTTTGCCATGCGGGAGGTTGACGCCGACTCGATTCCGGTGAACTTTCTTGACCCGCGTCCGGGAACCAGGCTGGCGCAACAGAAACGGATTGGCGCGCATGACGCCCTGCGGGCATTGGCGATGTTCCGGTTTGTTAATCCCGACCGTGAAATCCGGGTGGCGGGCGGGCGGGAAGCCTGTCTTGGGGCGTTGCAGGCGCTGGCGTTTTTCGCGGCAAATTCCATCTTCACGAACGGTTATCTGACGACCCCCGGACAAGGCTATCAAGCCGATGTTGCCATGATCGAATCGGCCGGTTTTCATGTCTCCGGCACGAGCGAATCTCCGCCGGAGGGTTGAACGGGATCTATGACAAGTTTGCGATATTCATGTTGATCTCCGAATGTAAAAGAGCCTATTATCCGCAATACGGCTGGGTTCTTGGTACCTGAAATGTTCAGAATGCTGAAAAAAAGCAAGAAAGATATTACCACGGAGGCGGAGAGAGACACAAAGTAGAGATTATTTGACATTGGAGGGATTAACAAGATGAAAACAATATTACTTTTATTTGCCGCTGTTGCACTGGCGCTGGCGGCGTCAGGCTGCGCTTCCATGTGTCCGGCAAAAAAAACGCGGAAGGCGCAAGACGTTTGGCCCGTCAATATTGAAACCAATGCCTATCATTGTCCATTCTCGGAAACTCCGATTACGGTTGACGGTGAATTGAACGAGCCGGTCTGGGCCAAGGCCAAAACAATAGGATTGATGATACCGCTATCGTTCCAGGAGCCTATTTCAAAGACCGAGGCCAAAATTGCCTATGATAAAGATTTTATCTATGTGGCCTTCAAGGCCTACGATGAGGATATCTGGGGAATGTTGACCGAACGAGACAGCCAAACCTGCAGCGAGGATGTGCTCGAAATTTTCTTCAAGACCCATCCGGATAAAGACCCGTATTTCAATTTTGAAATAAACGTTCTGGGCACGGCTTACGATGCTTATAATGTAAAAAGGAATGCGGGGAGCAACCAGCGCTGGTCGAAATGGAATTGCGCCGGCTTGAAAGTGGCTTCCAAGGTCAAAGGGACGGTCAATAATTGGACGGATAAGGATGAGTATTGGATCTTGGAAGCGGCCATACCTTTTGCGGAAATCCCCACGCTGGGCGGCAAACCTCCGGTTAAGGGCGACCAATGGCTGATCAATCTTGCGCGCTACGATTATTCAATTTACCTGCCCGAGGGCCGGGAACTTACCGCCAGCGCGCCTTTGTCAAAACTCAATTTCCATTGGCACGAAGACTGGGGTAAATTGATTTTTGATTAACCCGGCCGGGTTTAAGCAGGAAAATACCATGTTTTGGATAACTAAAACTAAACGCCTTGGACGGTTGTTGATTGATTTCCGGCTCCGGCGCAAGCAGGTGCGCGGCGCGCCGTTCCGGCTATGGATCGAAACGGCCAGCTGCTGCAATCTGCGCTGTGTGATGTGTCCGAATAAGGAGCTGGCGGCCTCACAGAAAGGGTTGATGCCCTTGGACCTGTTCCGTAAAATTATTGATGAATGCCGCTCTTTCGCAAGCGATGTCTATCTTCATCATCGCGGCGAACCCCTGCTCAACCCGGCTTTGTTTGACATGATTGCCTATGCGCGCCAGGCGGGCTTAAAAACCCGCTTTCATACCAACGGCGCCCTGTTGGATGAGGACAAGGCGCGGCGCCTGCTTATTGCCGGACCGAACCTGGTGTCCTTTTCATTTGACGGATTTTCCAAAGAAATTTATGAAAAAATACGCGTTGGCGCTGTCTTTGAAACAACGCTCTCAAATATCATCCGCCTGGCGGAACTGCGGAAAAAACAGGGGTTGCCAAAACCTTACATTGTCATCGAAAAAATACGCTTCAAAAACCTTCCAGCGCCGGCCGACCAACGGCAAATAGTTGAAACCGAGCGGCGCCTGCGCGCGGCGGGAATTGATGAGATTATTGAAAAGGAAGAATACATCTGGGCCGAAGAAAATACCCCGGAAACAATCGCGCCGCAGACCGGCGCGGTGTGCACGTTCCCATGGTATGCGGCTGTTATCTGCGCCGACGGAACGGTGACGCCCTGCCCGCAGGATTTTCATGCTCATATGCAGCTGGGCAATGTGAACAACGCGACCCTGCTGGAAATCTGGAACGGAGCGGCCTATCAGAACCTGAGAAGGCAAATGACCGCCGACCTCCAGGCGCTTGCGTTATGCCGAAAATGCGACCGCCTCTGCCGGCGCACAATCGGGGGCATACCGCTCCAGTATATGACAACTTTTCTGATTGACCATCTGGCGGGCTACGGCAAATTGCGCCGAATACTGGGAACGCAGGAACGAAACTGATCAGCCATGAATATTCTTTTACTTGCGCCGCATCCATTCTATCAGGAACGGGGTACGCCCATCGCGGTGGATCTGCTGTTACGGGTACTCTCCGGCAGGGGCGACACGGTTGATGTTGTAACTTTCCATGAAGGAACGGACAAAACATACCGCGGTGTAACTATTCACCGCCTATCCGCCTTGGCATGGGTCCGCAATATTCCGCCGGGATTTTCGTGGAAAAAGGCGGTCTGTGACATTTTTTTTATGTTTAAGGCCTTCCGCCTGGCGGCCCGCAACAAATATGACCTGATCCATGCCGTGGAAGAAGCGGCTTTCATGGCCATGTTGATCCGCGTTTTTTACCGGATACCTTATGTTTTTGACATGGATTCTTCCATACCAATGCAGTTGGTTGAAAAGACACCCGCCCTGGGAATTATCGCCCCTTTTTTAAGATTTTTTGAAACGCTGGCCGCGCGCCAAGCAACGGCGGTCGTGGCGGTCTGCGAGGCTTTGGCGGACATCGCGCGCCAAGCAGGCGCCCGCAATGTTTTTGTATTACCCGATATCTCCCTGCTCTCCATGGATTTTTCCTCCGCGGCAACCACGCCGGCCATACCGCTGGATGTTGAAAGGCCGTGCCTGATGTATATCGGTAATCTCGAGCCCTATCAGGGGATAGATCTGTTGCTTGAAAGTTTTGCCTTAGCCCTGCAATCCCTGCCCAGGGCATTCCTGGCGATCATCGGCGGCAATGACCGCGCCATTCAGCGCTACCGGGATAAATGCGCGGCGCTCGGCATCGCGGAACGGGTCCGGTTCTATGGTCCGCGGCCTCTATCCAGCATGGCCCGGCTTTTTGCGGAGGCGGATGTGCTGGTATCGCCGCGCGTCAAGGGCATCAATACTCCCATGAAGATTTATTCCTATCTGCAATCGGGAAAACCAATTTTGGCCACGGATCTGCCGACGCATACCCAGGTGCTTGACCGCGCAACAGCCCTGCTCGCGGCTCCCAATCCCGGTGAATTTTCGGCCGCCATGCTGCACCTCCTTCATAATCCCGGCGTGGGCCGTCAATTAGCCGGGCGGGCCGCCGTGTTAGCGGAAGAAAAATACGGCTTCAAGGCTTATACGGAAACGGCGGAAAAGATATACCGCCGGATAGAAGCTAATCTCAGCGGGCCATCTGCCATAAACAAGATTTAGCCCGGATCAGCCTATGCGCAGGGGCATCAGCACGTACATGAAGGGAATATTGCTCTTGATCACCGCCGGACTGAGCTCGTCCGTGCATTCAATGGCAATATCGTCGCTGCTGAGGGATTTCAACGGATCAATAAGATAATTCGGATTAAATGTCATGGTAATTGATTTGCCCGAGTATTTGACCGGGATTTGTTCGTTGGCTTCTCCGACATCCGTATTGGAAGCCACAACCTGAAGCTGATTTTTGGAAATTATAATTTTTACGGAAGGATTGCGCTCGTTTGATATGATGGCGGTCCTGCGCAAGGCGCCGAGCAGAGATTCGCGCTCCACTGTTATTCTTTCATCACACTGGCTTGGTATGACCTGTTGATAGTTGGGATAGACGCCCTCGATTAATTTTGAAATAATTGTGCAACCTTCCATCTCAAATGAAACCATATTCGGGGTCAGGGATATTTTTACGGTTCCCTCTTCCTTGAGAATTTTGATCAATTCGTTTATTGTTTTGGTTGGAATCACAAAATCTATTTTTTGATCATCCGGCAGTTCAATTTCTTTTTCAACCAGCGCCAACCTGCGGCCGTCCGTCGCCACAACAATCAGTTTCTGATTTTTGATGCTCATAAACACGCCGTTAAGTATCAGGCGGCTTTCGTCATTCGAAACGGCATAATTTGTTTTTTGCAGCGTATCTTTCAACAACGCCTGGTCTATGGTAAATGAGCGCGCTGTCTGCAAAGGCGGTAATGTCGGAAATTCATCCGCAGAAATCCCAAGCAGCTTATAAGAAGACTGGCCGCATTGAATGACCGCCCTGTTCTTATCTTCAATATGAAATTCAACACTGTCTTGCGGCAATTCGCGGACAATGCTGAAAAGCATTCTGGCGTTAAAACTGCTTGAGCCTGTTTTGGTAACCGCGGCTTGGAGGGGACATTTTATACTGATGGATAAATCCGTTGCAAAAAGGTTTATTTTATCTTTTTCTGCCGTGACCAGAACGTTATACAAGATTGGCAGGGTCGTATGGGAAACCACGATAGATTGAATTAACTGCAGGCCTTTAAGAAATTC
>Ga0074199_1002420_pt1 | contig 11320 bp, 10 predicted proteins | sample EPASupsiteSAE347_FD_64528 | JGI IMG/M metagenome (GOLD analysis project Ga0074199, IMG submission 64528) | Bioremediated contaminated groundwater from EPA Superfund site, New Mexico - Sample SAE3-47 | ecosystem: Environmental > Aquatic > Deep subsurface > Groundwater > Contaminated ...
CTGTTCCTGGGCGGAAAATTTCTGCCTGAATCTTCAGCACAAAATACCAGAAAAAGTGGATGAAGAAATTGTTTTGAAATACCTTAAGAAATACGGGCCGCACGGCGGCGAGGAGGGGTGTTGCCTGAAGTTTTGCATGGTCCCGCAAAAGCGCGTCAAGGACAGCGAATACTGCCGGGCGCCCCGCCGCAAAAAAGCGCTGTCCGGGAAGACGGGTCCACAACTCAGCGGGGAAATTAAAGGCATTTTTCAGCACAGCGCCCTTGATATCATGGTGATCGGCCGGAAAGATGATTTTATCAAATCCGACCCGGTCAATCCGGCCCTGTATTTACCGGATGTGTCCTCGCTGATTTTACTCGGCGTGAAAAAACCGTCCGGGGCCGACGAAGAATCAAAATATTGGCGTCAGTTGTCCTACGCCTGTTTTGATATGGCTCATTTTCTGGACCTGAACGGGTATTCGGCCATTACCGACACTCGTATTCCAAACAACTTGTTGGCGTGCAAGTACGGCCTGCCCGTTCAAAATATGATGTATGCGACCGTCCTGACCAGCGCAAAATTGTCCGCGGGGAAGGAAAAATATAAAGCGGCAAAACACTTGCCCAAGCCTGATGATATCCGTAACTTCTGCAAGGATAGCGGCGCCGACCTGGTGGGCTTTTTCTCGGAAGCGCGTTGCCGGCAATTTCTCGAGTCCCTGGATAAAAAAATAAATCACGCATCGCGCATGATAAAGTTTCCGGAATCGCGCCGGGCGGTGATGGATACTAATTTTGTTTACGACGACTTTATTCCTGAAATTCGGGAAGAAGCCGTCAAAATGAAAAATCCTGCGGATTGGTTCGCCGGCGCCAAATCGGTGATTGTGCTGGGGCTTCATTTTCCTCATGCCAGTCTGGATACGGCCAAAATCACGCCGTCCGAATCGGTGGGCCCGTTCACTTTTGCGCAATATAACGCGTTTTATCTTTTGTCCGATATTGCTTTCCGGACGCGTCAAATGTTCAAGGCCTCGGGGTATCAGGCAATAATCGCCGATGATTTCGACGGGCTGGCTTCAAAAATGATCAGTTGCCGCGGCTTATTGCCGGATATGCGCGCCAATTGTTTTGCCTCCATGTTAGCCGGACTGAGTTACCCGGGTTATCACGGCCATCCAATCACGCCCCAATACGGCGTGCGCCAGCGGTTTATCGCCGTGGTCACGGACTGCGATCTTCCGGATGATCCGCTGTATGCCGGGCCAAGCGCATGCCAGAAGTGTGATCACTTGTGCGCCAAAGCCTGCCCGACCTGCGCAATAGCGGATCAACCCGTGAAGTTAAAAATGGAAGGGAAGGAATTTTCCATAAACCGGATAGATACTTTTGCCTGTGATTGGGCCAAGCGTTACTCTCTTAGCGGAAAAGAGGGCGGGAAATACGTGGGGTCGAACGTTGATCTTCCCGTCCCCGCTCCAAAGAATCGCACGGCCGAAGTTCTGGCCGAGACTCTGGCCAACATAAAATGGGGGGTTTCGAAACGGTTCAGGGATGTGGTTCCGGAATGTTTGCGGGTCTGCCCGGCCCATAAGATAAACCAGGGTTAAGGATAAATCAGCCCTTCAGCATGATGATTTTGTGTCGAAATCTGGAGGATATTGAAACTATTCTGAGCACGGACAAACGCGGCAGCGCCGGTTATCATTATGAGCAGCCCGGGATAATTTTAACTGATTAAACCGGGGGTCATGACCGGCGCCCAATCCTGTTGCGGAACTTCATATCCGTTGCAGAATTTGATTGACGGCCGAATGCCAACCCATATATATTTACCCGCTGTTGCGGAATGCAACATGACAACGACGGGAGATTCCCCGCGTGTATTTCAAGAACATAAAAAAGCGGGAGGGTAAGTGGAAACGCTCAAGCAAATCATAGATTTTTTTCTGCATCTTGACAAATATCTTGGCCAGATTATCAGCGCCTGCGGGTTGTGGACATACGGGGTCCTCTTTTTAATTGTTTTTTGTGAAACCGGGTTGGTCGTGACCCCGTTCCTGCCGGGAGATTCGCTTCTTTTTACCGCCGGCGCCCTGTCGGCGACCACCTCCTTAAATATCGTGTGGCTGCTGGTCATTCTCAGCGCCGCCGCCATTATTGGCGACGCCGCCAACTACGCGGTTGGTTACTATATTGGCGAAAGGTTGATCCAAAGCAGATTGATTAAGAAGAAATACCTGGACCGGACGCATAAATTCTACGAGAGACACGGCAAGATGACGATTATTCTGGCGCGCTTCGTGCCGATTGTGCGGACATTTGCGCCCTTCGTCGCCGGACTGGGAAGAATGACATACGCGGAATTTGCGGTCTACAATATTACGGGCGGCTGTTTATGGGTCGGTTTGTTTGTGACGGCCGGCCGGTTATTCGGCAATCTGCCGATCGTAAAGCGTTACTTTACGCTTGTTATCGCGGCGATTATTGTCATCTCCGTGCTTCCAATTGCGTATGAGATATGGCGGCAGTGGTGGGATGCCCGGAAAAACAAAGCTTGATCCAGCCCCCAAAAACGCATCGCACCTTAAAGACAAATGCCCGCTTGACCGGCGAAAGTCCGGCTTCAGCCTTTACTCTCTCTGCCGGTTTGGATTAGAAATAGCACCGGACACCCATCTTCAGCCCGACGTCGTAGTTCTTGGCCTCGCTGTCATTGATATACGCGTCTTCGCTGGCCAGGTCATAATACAGTTCCGTGTAAATCGCGACAGTTTCCGACAGGAAGAATTTTGTGCCGCCAGTGAACTCGACATTGATGAAATTTTTGACGTAAAAATCGCCAAAGAAATATTGCAGTTTCAGGCCGGCGTACGGCATGATGAAAATATCCAGGTCAAGGTTAAATTCGCCGAACCCGCCGACTCCGTACCCGAATTGCGAGCCGTCATAACCCCATGTTATCAGGCCGCCGGCTTCAATGTTATCAAGCACGAAATAACCCAAGCCCGTATCGAACAGGAAATCCATCTTGCCGTTGGGGTTGTCAAAATCCATGTTTCCGCCCAGCCTGAGTTCCATTGTGTCCTGTTGAATCGGCGTGGCAAAAGCCGCCGCCGCAATAAACAGTCCCGATAATGCCGCCATAAGTCTTCTCATTGTTCTCCTCTCCTCAATATAATGATTAATAAAATTACTTTAAAAATCCAACATGCCCGCATAATTATTTCAAAAAACCTCCATCACCTCCTGTCGCCGCTTAATCTGCCGTCAAGACACGATTAAATTGTAATTTTAAAATACCGATAAGGCATTTTGCCTGAGGTGGTACTTTATTGTGATTACTTCCGGGAAATCAAGCAAAAACATGTGTTTTTTCTCATCGTTTGATGCGTACGCCCTGATTTTGCATACAGCGATGATGCCAAAAATGAAATGGTTGACAACACTTTAACCAAATTGTATTTTTGACTTGTTCTTAGTTTTTGGTGGGGTACCGAAGTGGCCAACCGGGGCAGACTGTAAATCTGTTGGCTAACGCCTTCGATGGTTCGAATCCATCCCCCACCACCCCTTTGCGAGAAGCCCTGTGAGCATTGAGCTTGCAGGGCTTTTCCCCTTTGTTTACAAGGCTTTTCCGCGTTCTCCAATCTGCTGAATATCCCTTCGCCTACCGCATCCTGTCGCTGGCAGTCATTGCCTGTCACGGCCTGTCAGAACGTTTTCGAGGGCGATAATGGGCACAATAGTGGGCACAATTTTCCCCGCCGTCTCCGGCTGCCGATGCCCCCATGATCCCCCCCCCCGCCTGCTGGAGCCTCTGACCTGCCCCCCTTGATTGGACAATATACCCGGGATTTCAAATCGGTTTATATTCTGCATGCCATCCATAATCCGCTATTCTTCTGCGGCTGGTTTTCAATGTTGACTTCTGCTGTGGCGGGTATAGCCTTGAATTCACATCAGGAATAATGCTCGCCTTTGGTGAAGCTTGGGCTGGCAAACTGCAGGTGGTGTCATTGTTTGAAAAACAAAGCGAGGTGCTAAGGGAGGTCTGAAGTGGAACAAAAGCTGATCTCTATTGTGTTGATCGGTTTGGTGTTAACAGTTGCCCAAGCCCCATTGTCAAGCCAAGCCAACAAGGTTGCGACTTCCTCATCCCAGCCTCAAGGATACAGCCCGGGTAACATACAAGTTACGCAAGATGGGCAGTACGCATATCTCGGTTTTTACCTTTCTGAAGACATTTTTAAGGTACGCCTGACCGATCTCGCCATCGTGGCGACAGCAGACTTGTCGGCCTATTTTCCAATGGGATTTGTAAGCATTGCTCTGGACGCCAGCGAAAAAAAACTATTTGTGTATGCCCAAATCTGGCGGAAACTTTTGGTGCTTGACACCGAAACCATGAGTCTTATTCACACGATTGACAACTATGATGTCACCGGCATGTTTCGATCGCAATTTGGCTCTCGCCTTATTACGTGGTATGGGAACACGGTGCATATTTTAAACACGGATACATACGAGGATACCCTGCATACGAATAGCGTCGTTACTTTCCTCAAAATGCAGGAAAGCCCTTCTGATCCAGGCAAATGGCATGTTGCTACTCAATCAGGATCAGGAGGGTCATGGAAAATCGGCCTATATGATTACGTCTCCACGTCGTGGTGCAACTCGGTAAGCTTCCCTTTACAGTCAGCTGGAGAAAGCATTGGAGATTTCCGCGTGTTGGACAACGGACAAAAGGCGTATGTTGCCACCTTTGGCGGATGGTATCCGGAGTATCACTCGTATGGATGGCTCCATGCCATTGACTTGGTAACTGAGCAAGTGAAGGTGTTATCCATAGATGGCGGCGCATCATGCCTGGAGGTAAATTCTGACGGCACACGTCTATTCGTGGGCACTGGCTGGCCTCTGCCGAACACGGACAATCTCTTGGTGGTAGATACCACATCTGACGGTATCATAGGATCAATCCCATTGGGCCAGAGTGCCTATGGTTGGAATTATACGCAAATGAACGATTTGCAAGTTGACCCAGCCCATCCTGGTTTTCTTTATGCAACCAGCACCGACGGCAACGCGTTTATCAAGGTGGATATTGACAATCTTGCTCTTGCTGGCATTCACATCCTCAACAATGAAACCTTGCGGCCACACTTTTTCGTCCGGCGGCCCACACAGGCTTTCGGCAACATTCTTGTTCAAAGCGCAATGAGTTTTGAACTCAACCTCGATAACGCATCCATCCAGAATATAGTCGCGTTTCCTTCGATTCGCCAGAATACTGGCGCATATGATATCGGAGTCTTGGACACAGGGAGGCTGATCATTCCTCAGGATGATAAAGTCCTGGAGGTTGATCCGCAAAGCATGCAAATCGTCGCGACGAACCAGCTTCCCTCAGGCATCGCCATATTGAATTTCATGCTGTCTAACGATAAGAACAAGATTTACACGGTGATAGCCGTGCCCGGATCGGATGGAACGCAGAATAACTTTGTCGCGCTTGACGCAATCACCTTCCAAGTGGAAAAACAACTCGTTCTTGCGGGTGGTGTTTTTGCATCCAGACCGTTTGTATTACCCGATGATTCCAAGATATATGCCGTTGGTGGATTGGCCAATGGCCCTGTCGTAGTCCATGTAATCAGGGCTGCCGATTATACTATTGACAAGACGATTACTTACGATCAGACCGACTGTCCCGGAATATCGGCTGGGCCTTATTATCCATACGCCTACGACCCGGTTTCGCAAACCCTGTTTGTAGGAGCAACGTATGTTATTTTAGCAATAGATACAAGAACAGACGAGATCAAAAACGTGATCTACCTGGGAGATGTGACAACAGCTATCGGTCTGCAGTCTGGGGATATGCGGTTGACTTTTCTTAATGCCGTTGGGCTGGTCTATAATCCATCGGAAAACTATCTCTACATTGCCCACCTTGATCGCAGTTTTGTCAGTATCTATGATTTGACCAATGGTCGTTTTTTGCCGAAGCTTATTTCGCTGAAAGGATATTTTCCAAAGTATATGTTTGCTAACGATGATGTCAGCAAACTCTACACACTCAATGCTCGTTCAGACAGCGTCTCGGTGATAGATGTATCTACTAAAACAGTGGAAAAGGTTATTGATCTGTTTAATCTCACCAATGCCCCGCAGAATGTCGTTGCCTCAGATGGAACTTATCTTGACAAGGTGGTCCTGGCCTGGAGCGCGGTGAGCAACGCCACAAGCTACGAGGTCTGGCGGGGAACGACAAATACCTCAACCAGCGCAACGAAAGTGACTGATGTTTCTGGAACCAGCTACGATGACACAGCCGCTGCGGCGGGCACAACTTATTATTACTGGGTGAAATCCGTGAACGACGCAGGCGCGGGCCCTTTCAGTGCGTCGGACAGCGGGTATGTCGGTGTCACCGGGCCGCTGATCATCGCCAACGGTCTGCTAGGAGACATGCAGATTGACAGTGGTGATCTGGTTTCAATCGCAGTGCAAATGATGAATATGGATTCTTGTGCCGGAATTGAAGTTGACTGGTGGGTAGTTGCCCGCGCCGGATCGTTTTGGTATTACATGAACAATCTATATCAGTGGGTACCGCTTGAGGTGAATTTTCATCCGGTATATCAGGGACCATTGTTTAATCTGCCGGAAACGACAGTATTGAACATTGAGCTAGGCGCTGGATCATACACGTTCTATTTTGCAGTTGATTATCCGATGGACGGGATTCTGAACCTGAACGGCCCGATTCTGGTTGATTCGGTAAATGTTGCCGTGCAATAAACAGACGATGCCTTACAGCGCGTCTGTCTTATCAGGACTGGATAATTAATAAAATGAGCATAATGGCAAACTATATGTTTCTGCCCCTCTTCGTTGCACACGTAGTACATGGCGGCTCGTCATTTGGCTGGTTCGTTATCATCATGGTTGGTGGCACGATTATCCTTTACGTAATTGTGGCGCTTTACGAATGGACGCAAAAACATCAGGCCATCGCCAGAATATCCCGTCTTGATCTAGACCCAATGAAGAAATACGTATATCATGAATTTAGGGCGATGGACGACGCTATTAACTCGATGGACGATCCGGCGGCTACTGCGATCGGCCATGTTATTCGGGATTATGGTTTGACTGAAAGAGAATACAATAACGGGCAGCCAACCCTGATAATAGCCGACGGACTGCCGCCTTGGGATAAATCATCCTATGCGGTTCGCATGAGTCTCTATACTCATCGCCCAGACTTTCTTCCAGCGTTCGATGAATTGAGTAGCAAGCGCAGGGCGGTGTACACGTTCTTTGGAAATCCAGTTGCTCTCTTTCCGACAATTCGGTTTCCAAGACAGTTGGGGAATAATCCCGCGGGGCGAGCAAACGCATATTGGGACCATGTTCATCGCCTTATGACTGTATCATTAGCCAGCAATGAGCTGAGCCAAATCAATGAGACGCGTCGAAAGTTGGCATCTGATTTTTCAAAGATAGTCCAAAGCTATAAGGAAGCATACTATCGCTTTATTGATGCCCATGAAAGATCAGAATCCAAACCGCAGTCTCCTCCTCCACCACTTTTAGGGCCTGGAGAGTGCATGTGTCCCACATGTCATGCAAAATACAAACCGGCAGACTACCAGCCGGATGCTCCATTGTGGTTTTGTTCATCTTGTAAACAACCTCTGTCCAGAGAAGGATAAATGATGATCGCGCGAACATCCGTATTCGGAGACTGCTTCGATGCCTCTTCTACGATGAGTTGTTGGAGCGTTCGCGAATAAAAAACAAACCGAAAAGGAGGGACGTATGGATGAACAAGAAAGAATGGCCATCAAAGCTATGACTAAATCTGAATATGAGGCGTATTTGGAAAACTACAAAGCATCCTGCAAAGCCGCGGCCGACGAACTCGCCAATGTCGATCTCAATGCTCTCGACAAGGACTACAAACTTAAATATGACACTCAACCGGCAATAACTGCTGAAGAATTATTTCGTAGAGCGGAAAATAAAATCATTAAAAAGTGCGTAGCGTGTGGAAACCCTGAGATGCTCATGCGCGGTGAAAGAAAGAGATGCTCCGAATGCTCAGGAATATTACGCGCTACACTATCTGACTACGACAACCGACGTTTAAATACAGCGCTAAAAGTTGCGGTATGCGTTTTGTCAGCGGTGATCTGGATTGTGTCGTTTGGTTTAAACATTTTTTTGAAAGTCCTGTTTACCGTACTTGTCGTGGCATTGGCGTTTGCCACACGATATGTCTATATGTTTCTCAAGAAAAGATGTGATGACAGATTGTCGGATCAAGCGCTGGAAGCGAAGCCGGATAATAAAAGCGAACAAGTTCCGCCAAAAGCGTCGTTTGGTAACTGCTCACATTGTGGCTCACCTCTGCATACACGAACCGTTAATAAGAGTGTTTGCCGCTCTCTGGACAACACACGAAGAGTCGAGCAACAGGTTGCCGTGACGCAACTTTATTGTAAAAAATGCGATCTGGTCGCAAATGACGACTACCACGGCGATCTTGCAAAAGCCAGCCAACGACTGAGCCAGCTTGGCTCCAAGCCAGAATTGGACGCGCCATCAAGAAAAATCCTCGCGCAGATGATGGCCAGCACGCGGAGCCTCGCGGAAACCTCGGACGCCGATATTGAAGCCGATTTCAATTCAGTAAGGCATTCATGGGATGCAGTAAAGATACTGACCATACCGGCTGAGGATATTGAGTCTGTCCTTGCGGCTGTAGTCCAGGGAAACTCTCGCGAAAACTATTCTCAAATCAAACTGGACGTGACGGACAATAAAGTTCTCCAAATCAATGCGCTTGGTCCAGCATTCCGTCCATACAGGATATTGAAGACAACAAAAGGAGCCTATGCCATCTATGGCCATGTAACTCTGTATCGTTTTACAGGGACCACCTAACCAAGATGACTATTCTGCCCGTCAAGCACTACCATCGGAGGAGCCGGCAATGTTTCGGATCGTAGTTATTGCGTTTGGCGTCATTGTTTTTGCGTTGCTTTCGCCAGCATGGAAAGCCTACGGCGTCACTGGCCTCGTCCTAATCAATGCACTCATCATCGGACTATGGGGCATTGTAGTCGGCCTTGCGCGCGGGAACATATCGACCTCTGCCGCTGAATGTTTCTCCCCTGAATGGGGCGAGATCGGCTTAACCGCATTCATTCAACTCTTAATAAGCGCAGTGGTTGCATCATTTTTGACATATGAGGATAGATACGGTGTGTCTCGTTTCTACGTATTCGTTCTTTCTACGCTTGTTGCGGCACTTGTCTGGTATGTTTTCAGTGTTACCGTGGCGTATCTGAAGTGGAAAACACCAAAACGGTAGCAGACTTCGGCACGCCAGTGTCAACAGAAAAGAATGCCAGTAAATTAAACACCAACAACCACAGAATGCGACCCCGATAAATCGGAGCGCCTGTTGTATACGTCAAAAAGAAAGGATATTAAGTCATGAGAAACATCCTATGTCTGCTTGGGTTTCATGAATGGTATGATGGACCTCTTTGTTCCTGCTTACGCGATGGGTGTAAGGCCACGCGGCACCAGTGGGATGGCTGTAAATGCACACGTTGCGGCAAGACTCGCGATGAAGGACATCAATGGGACGGCTGTAAATGTATTCGCTGCGACGAAAGACGCGATGAAGATCACAAAACTCATCGCTGGGACGGCTGTAAATGTGCTCACTGCGGCAGGATACGTGATGAAGGACACCACTGGGACGGCTGTAAATGCACTAGTTGCAATAAAATACGCGATGAAAGTCACCAATGGGACGGTTGTGAATGCGTTCGTTGTGGCAAGACTCGTGACGAGGGACACCAGTGGGATGGCTGTAAATGCACCCGCTGTGAAAAGACACGCGACCAGGACCACGATATGTTGAATTGTGGTTGTAAAAAATGCGGCATGATTATCCCGAATGCGACCATGCAGTCGCTGTATGATGCTTTATGCGAGTGTGGCCGTGCTAGTGGTAATGATCTCAAACCGTTATGCAGAAGTATTGGAGAAGAGCTTTATGCTCGTGGAGGTCATAGACTTATGGTTGAAGTTTGCGAAACAGTTTCAAATCGAGCAGGGAAAAGCGTGGGACGACTTGTTGAAATGTATTGGAATGGCATTGGCCAATGGAGAGGTTGAGAAGTATCTATATGCGGACGCCGAGTTATGCCTTGTAGGCTTTTGGATATGTTTTCAGGCATGAAGGCAACAGAAATATGAAAAAGATTCCATGTGAGTTTGCGGCAGGGCTGATAGCGGCTTGTATTTTGATTGATACCACCCACGCCCAGCCGAAGGTCAGCGCGGCCAACCGCGAAACAATACGGATCATGAGAACCATCAAGATACCGCCGCCTTATACTCCAGTCTATCAACCGATGACATGGCAACAGTATGTGCCGTCCGCTGACACCATGCCCGATTATTCCCCAAAGGTTGGTCCGGTTCAACCTTTTTCAATTCCCAAATCCACTACGGTTGCGCCGTCCGCCCTGCCGGTTACGGCGACGAATGCAGCAAGCGTATCAGCCACCAATGTCCCGGTTGTTGACAAAACGGTAAAAACACCGGCGTCAGCGGAAAAGAAGGAAAAGGAAAAATCATTGAATCTTGAAAAAAAATAACTAGGGAAAACCAAACTCAGACCCAAATAGAATTTTGGCGTAAAAAATATGTTTAAAAAAATAAAGCTTTGGTGGTGGTTGCGAAAACTCAATGCATGGAATGACCGCTGGGGAAGGGGCAGCTACCAAGATCTGAATCAGCGCAGGAAATCATTAGCGGCGGTGCAGGCCTTGGGGGAATTGAGGGATGTGTGCGCGGTCGAGCCGCTCATCAAGGCGCTGGGGAAATGGATGGAAAAGGATGCCGAGGCGGCAACAACAGCAAGTGGAGCATTGATGAAACTGGGCTCATGCGCGGTCGAGCCGCTCATCAAGGCGTTGTGGGACGGGAACCCTGATGTCCGTTACGCAGCTGCGATGGAGTTGAGGAAACTTGGCGATGCGCGCGCCGTTGAGCCGCTTATCAAGGCGCTGGATGATGAATACGGGGATGTCTGCCATGCGGCCGCATTGGCCTTGGGAAAATTGGGGGATAAACGTGCCGTTGAACCGCTCATCAAGGCATTAGGGTGTCGGCGGTGTCCAGCGACAATTATTCTTCCTCTTGACGACAATTAGAATTCCCCACTGACGACAATTACCCGTTAGTCATCTTGGGAGGGGATTTCTTATCCTTTCTCCCCCCGAGGGGGGAGAAAAAAG
>Ga0074199_1002421_pt1 | contig 11318 bp, 11 predicted proteins | sample EPASupsiteSAE347_FD_64528 | JGI IMG/M metagenome (GOLD analysis project Ga0074199, IMG submission 64528) | Bioremediated contaminated groundwater from EPA Superfund site, New Mexico - Sample SAE3-47 | ecosystem: Environmental > Aquatic > Deep subsurface > Groundwater > Contaminated ...
TCATCCTGCCTCCGCGGAGGTGTCGTGCGAGCTCAAGTCCCGCCGATTGGCTTGGTCAAGATGGATGTCGGCGGCGTCTCGATCTCCCTTTCCGTCTTCCCGCCAAGGCCGGTGCGGATGCTCCTGTCACCATAGCCTCTAAATAGCATGATATCCAGATAGCATGAGACACGGAAGATTGGAAGTCCCAACTCCCGGAGTGGAATTGGCCGAAACCGCTACCCGCCAGTCGATTCCCGCTGGAGGATTTTGTTATAACGGCGTGGTAATAAACCGTGAAAGCTCAAAGGGGCCTCCGGAGCACCAAGAAAACCTTGTTTGCATGGAGTAACAAGACCTGTTACTTTATCGGAATGGAAAAGCGACGCTCCCACTACCCTTTGGATCTGGTGCAAAAACTGGCCGCTGATCCCTCAACCACCAGATTCACCAGGATAGCGTTGAACGAAGCGGCGGAGCTTGGCTACAATATGGCAAACATGCGAAAGGTGATCATGAGCCTCTGGCAGGACGTCTATCGTCCTGTTTCAGGTGGTGTCCAGCTGTATGTGAAACTGACGGTCTACGCTGAAAAGAACCTGCTGGTCGTTTCCTTCAAAAGGAGATAAGCCATGAAGTGTCCTTTATGCGGAGCGGGCGACATGGTCCACGAATTTCGCAGCCTCACCTATACCTACGGCGGTCGGAGCACGGTTGTTATGCAGAGTGGCGAGTTTTGCACTGTCTGCGGCGAAGGGGTTTTCAGCGCGGAGGAATCCGAGAGATACCTGGCCGCGGTTACCGCTTTTCGTGCCGGAGTGGATGCCGAGCCCCTGGCCCCTTCGGAAATCAGGAGAATCCGGAAAAAGCTGGGGCTGACCCAGAAAGAGGCCGGAGAGATTTTCGGCGGTGGAATCCGGGCCTTTTCCCAATACGAGCGAGGTGAGACCGCGCACGGAAAAGCACTGGACAAGCTTCTGCGCCTTCTCGACAGGCATCCGGAGCTGCTGGACGAGCTGCGTGCGAAGGATGCGGCATAGGGGGCATATTTTGCTCTTGTAATTCACGCCCACTTCACTAAAATGCATCATCGTTTTGATTTTAGCTGCTTTTCATGACTCTACCGAAAGAAGCGAAAGGGCAGGGATGGCTACAATCCTTTTTGCTCCATCACGTTTTCTGTCAGAGAAAAGAATGGTGGGCATAATGTTTGCTCACTCACTCACTCACTCACTCACTCACTCACTCACCGCTCGCTGATTTATCTACTTGACGCAGCATTAATCTCAAAAATCTTAGGTTCACCTTTTCTTCTTTTGAACTTTGTTTCAATTTTCTCCTTGAACATACCTTCAATCATGTCTTTTTGTGCGTCATCGGTTGCCCCTGTTTTCACAAACTCAGCCATTTGTTCTTCCAGGTGGCTGTGCCGCGTAGTTCATTTGCCTTTTACCAATAGCCTGTCTGATAACTCTGCAACCAGTGTGATTCTTTGGTTAAACTAAGAACATAGAAGCGTTTCGTCGTTTTCTATTCGATATATGAATACCAACTTCTGAATTGTTGATTACATGTAAAAATAGATTGGTAACATTAATGCCTAGCACCATCCGTAATTATTACTGCGATACACAGATACAAGTTGTGGGCTGTATCACTTGTCTTGAAGCATTTCATCTAAACACAAACTGACGAAGGAGGACATTATGAGGTCGAAATTGATTGACATAGGCGCAATTGTTGCGCTCTTGTTAGCTCTGGCGGGTGGCTTGTATAAGCTTGGTAATTCAATTGGTAACTTAGAAACACGAATATCCAATCTTGAAAATGGAACATTGATTAAGAATCAAAAAGAAAGCGCCATGAGAGAAATCGAAAAGAAAATGTCTGACACAATCAATAACATAGATATGAGACAAAAGAACCCTAATGTGCCTTTGGGAACCGTATTGGCGTTTTATGGTACTCAGACTCAGCTCCCAAAGGGTTACTTGTTCTGCAACGGTGAGCATTTCACACGATCAAATTACCCAAAGCTGTATGAATTTGTCATTAAGGTAAATCCTGAGCTGAAGATTAATGATGACATAGCCAAGCTGCCTGATTTGAGAGGCGAATTCTTGCGTGGACTGGACGCAGGCAGAAACGTCGACCCTGGTAGGAAAGCCGGAAGTATACAAACTGATGCCTTCAAAAAGCATGCACACCCACTGAGTCAAGAGATTGGCCGTTCTAATGGTTGGTGTGGTCATAATGCCGGAAAGCAGTGTGACCAAAGGGCTATTAATGGGCCGGGTGACAGACCCATGGAGGTGGCTGGAATAGGCGATGAGCGAGAAACGCGTCCGAGGAATGTGGCAGTTGCCTTTATTATGAGAGCGGTTGAATGAGGCATCTGCGCACCTCCTCTGCTTCACATATCGAATCTGTCGCACAAAGGAGACCGGCGGGCAACGGCGTTAGCATTTTTCCAGCCTCTGAGTCGCATGCCGGTTATTGCTAAAAATACAATAAAGGGAGGCATATTCATGGAATTAGATATAGGGGGCGTCAGTGTTGTTTCTGTCCAAGGAGGAGATCAATGAAAAAATATGTTTTGGTCACGGTTCAGGTGGGGTTTCTCGTTGCCATGCTCATGGTGAGCGGTTCCTTTGCCTTCGATTGCAGCGATTGCTCGGGCAAACCCGGCGACATTTGTCGGCAAATGAATGCCCTGGATAAGAAGCTGAAATCCGGGGCCACGAAGCGCACGGAAAAGCTCAAGTCCGACCTGGACGAGCTGGTCTCGCCCATTGCAACGGAAGAGCGAGGCAAAGGGCACGGTGCTTGTGCCGATTCGCTGGAGTCGGCCTTGTCGTCGATCACCGGAAAGCCGGCTGACTCCAAGGGGGAAAAGTCTGCCACATCCAAGGGCGGAAAGGCCGGAGAGATCTGGCGGGAGCCGGTTACCGGCATGGAGATGGTGTGGGTCCCCGGCGGGTGCTACGAGATGGGGTGCGGACCGTGGTCGAGTGATTGCGGTGGCGATGAGAAGCCGGTTCACGAGGTCTGCGTGGACGGATACTGGATTGGGAAGTACGAAGTGACGCAGGGGGAATACGCAAGGGTGATGGGGAGCAATCCGTCCGAGTTCAACAAGGGCGAGGGGTATCCCGTTGAAAATGTCTCATGGGAGGATGCGATTCAGTTCATCCGCAAGCTGAGCGGCATGAACAACGGAAAATATGAATTTCGACTCCCTTCGGAGGCCGAGTGGGAATACGCGTGCCGCAGTGGAGGAAAGCCGGAGAAGTTCGCCGGTGGGAGCTACCCGGACGGTGTGGCATGGCATGGCAAGAACAGCGGAAGCTCCACTCACCTTGTCGGGACAAAAGAGCCGAACGGTCTCGGGATATATGACATGAGCGGCAACGTTTGGGAATGGTGTCAGGATATATATAGCGATAAGGCTTATAGCAGTCACCAGCATAGTAACCCTATATATAGTAGCGGCGGCTCGAATCGCGTCAGACGGGGCGGCGGTTGGGACTACGACCCGACGAGCGTGGGTTGCGCCTATCGGTACTACCGCGACCCCGCCAGTCGTTACGGCTACTTGGGCTTTCGCCTCGTGAGGAGTCGTTAGCTTTTGGCTTTTTATCTTTTTACCTTTTGCCGGGGTCCAGGGGCGGAGCCCCTGGTCGCCGTAAAATTCAAACGAGGCCTTCTCGACCATGCCGGTGCATATCCTGACCATAGCCTTCGATCCCGAGCGGGACATGTTTCATGACGACGAGCTGACGCGCTTCCTGTTGAACAAGCGCCTCAAGAATCTGCGTCCCGAGTTCTTCCAAATGAACGGGCGGCCGTACTGGAGCGTATTCATTGAATATGAGGTCGCGCTCTCCCCGTCGCCGGAGCCGGAGAGCGAGAAAGAGGGCTTCGACGAGCCTCAGAACATGCTCTACCGAAGACTGAGGGAATGGCGCAAGGAGGCGGCGGCAAAGGACGGGGTTCCCGTCTACATCATCGCCACGAACAGCCAGCTTGCCGACATTGTCAAGGCCGCTCCCGAGAGCCTGGAAGCGCTGCGCCAGATTCACGGGTTCGGGAAAAAGAAGCTCGAGCGGCACGGTAAGGACATTATCGAGATGGTCAGGGCGTTTCACGAGAAGAAGCCGGTCCGTCAAAAGGCGCAAAAAGAGCAAAAGGACGAAAATTCCGGGAAAGACGAGGTCCGGCCTGTTCCCACTGAAAAAGAGGAGCTATGAGAGAAGACTATCCCTTGTTCGTTCACTGGTATCGAACCCTCGACTGGATTCTGACGACCGTGGAGAAATTTCCCAGGAATGCCAGGTTTTCTCTTGCTTCACGCCTCGCGGACGGGGCACTCGACATCATGGAGCTGATAGTCGAGGCTATATATACGAAACAGCGCCTGCATATATTGGAGAAGGTCAACCTATATATAGAAAAGCAGCGTGTTCTGTTCCGCATCGCTCATGACAGGCGGTATCTTTCCACGAGGCAACATGAATTCATAGCCAGGGCGCTCGACGAAGCAGGGCGCATGGTTGGCGGATGGAGGAAGCAAAGCGGTGAAAAGAGTGGGAAACCTTCTTGAGCAGGTGGTCTCGTACGAAAATCTGCGCACGGCCTTCAGGCTCGCCATGCGGGGATGCGGCAGGACGGAGGCGACATGCCGCTTTTTCTTCCATCTCGAGCCGGAGCTCCTGCGCCTGCAAAAAGAGCTGGAGACGGGCGCGTACAGGCCCGGTGCGTATCGCCTGTTCATCGTCAACGATCCGAAGAAAAGAACCATCGCCGAGGCGCCCTTTCGGGACAGGATCGTCCACCACGCCGTGGTGCGCGTTCTCACCCCGGTCTACGAGCCTCTTTTCATTCATGACTCCTACGCCACAAGACCCGCGAAAGGAACCCATGCGGCCGTTCTCAGGGCGCGGGAGCTCCTTCGGAATTATCCGTGGTACTTCAAGTCCGACATCGAAAAGTACTTCGAAAGCGTGGACCACGGTGTTCTCCTGGAGATTCTCCATCGAAAGCTCAAGGACCGGCGCTTTCTCGATCTGATGGAGCGGATCATCCGCAACGCTCCTGTTCCCGGAAAGGGACTCCCCATAGGCAACCTCACCAGCCAGTTTCTTGCAAACGTTTATCTCGACCGGTTCGATCACATGCTGAGGGATGGTCTCAAGGCGCGGGGCTACATCCGGTATATGGACGATCTCGTTTTGTTCGGAGATTCGAGGCGGTATCTGGCCGAATTGAGAACACCCGTGGAGGAGTACCTCTCGGAGAAGCTTGGGCTCGAGCTCAAAGCGAGCGCCACCTGCTTGAATCGGTCCTCCCACGGGCTGAGCTTTCTGGGGATGAGGATTTTTCGTGGACTTATCCGGGTGAAGCGCGAGAACCGCCGAAGGAGCATCAGGAGATTGAAGGAAAGGATAAAGGCATGGGAGAGAGGAGATTTGGATGAGGAAAGCTTGATTCACGGCATGGTGAGCACTGTCGGACACCTGCGCTACTTTTGTCCGAAAGCGCCCATCCCCCTGGGGACCGGAGCCGAATAGCGGCGGCTCGAATCGCGTCAAACGGGGCGGCGGTTGGAACAACGACCCGACGAACGTGCGTTGCGCCAATCGGAACAACAACGACCCCGCCAATCGTAACGACAACTTGGGCTTTCGCCTCGTGAGCACGGGGGAGCCGGCAGCATCCGGCGTCACCACGGTGGCGCGGACCGTCCCATTCCCCCGTCCAGGCCCGGTTCCCCGCATCCCGTCCGCATGGCGGACGGGATCAAAGAGGACGATCGATCCCGGCTTTGGTAGGCTCGGGGCTCGGGCTTTCCGGTCCCCGTTCTCGAAGACGCCGGGACGATCCCTTTTCACCAGATGCGTTGAAACCCGAAGCCAAGGAGGGATACATGAAACGATGTAGAGGACTTTTCGCTATTGTGATCGCCGCTGCCCTTTGCCTTGCCGGAGGCATTGCGGGGGCGGACATGAGTCTCGATGCGGTGTGTGGCGAGGTGTTCGAGAGAGGGCGGTTTGCGGGAGAAGTGACCGGTCTCTACGATGATTTCAAACAACTGGCGACGAAAGGACCTCCGGGGGTGTGCTCGAAACAGTCCCTGGATGCCAAGGCCTGTTACAAGCTTTGCATGAGTAAATACCTCAAGTTGAAGAGCATCAGCGACAAGATGGAGTCGATCGGGATCAACGACGGTGATTTGAGCCTCATGGAAGGCCTGGGTTACTTGACGTGCAGCAACGCGGTTGACGATCTTGGACGCCGATGGCAGCAGGCAGCTCTCGATCTCATGACATCCGTCGAAGAGGAGCAGGCTTTTCTGGACCTTGAGATGGACGCGCTGGGCAGTTTCAAAAAGTGCGCCGAGGCGCAGACGAAGGGAGGCGATACCTTCGGCCGCATCAAAACCTGCCTGGGTGAGATCAAGAATGTCCACTCCAAGACAAACGATATGTACGACAGGGAATGGGACAAATTCATGAAGGACCTCGGAAAGATCGCTCAAGAGACCGACAACCGCATTGCAAAGAGCGAAAGGGCGGCTGACGGACAGTCGCTCGATGACCCGCTGAGTGGGATCAAGAAGAGCGCGAGAGCCTACGAGAAGCAGGGAAAGGGAGGAGGGCGATCGTCCGATGATCCGCTCGAGGACATCAGGGAAAGTGCCTCGGGATATGGCCGGACTTCTTCCGGTGAGGGCTCGCTCGACGGCATCAAGGACGCCGCGAGAGCCTACCAGGATGAAGAAAAGGACAAGAAGTTGAAGGAGGCCAATAGCCGCCGGCCTGAACCGGACACGGGACGGACAGGCTCGACATCGTCCGGAGGCGGATCGTCCTCCACCTCCGCTCCCGAGCCCCGGGAAACCGACTGGTCGCCCTTCATCAACGCCGGCGTAACTGCGTTGGGAGCCATTTTGAACAAGGGTGGAGGCGGAGCGGCCGGCGTAGCCGCGCGTGCCGAGGCCTGCCGGGCGTGTCGGAGCGCCAAGCAGAGGCTGCTGCAAAGCTCCACCAACGGCCGTATCGCCGACAATCCTCAATGCAGGGCGATAGGATGCTGGTAGACGTGCCGGAGCGGGCACTCACATAGGCGGGACACATTCCTCCCTCGACCGGATGCTCCGTGGCCAGGATCGCTCCATTCGCGTGGAAGAAGTCACCATCTGTGAGACTTCCCCCTGGGGCGGCCTGACGTTCCGTGATGCCGACATGCACAGGCAAACGGGCCTCACGGCCATCGCCATCAAAAAGCCCGGCCACGAAGAATTAATCTATAACTGTTCCAGAAAAAGATTTTGGGGTAGCGCCGAGACCGACTCGGTCTTTGAGACCGAGTCGGTCTTCTGAGGGATGCGGAGCCACTCTTTGTGGCCTCACTTTTCACTCTTCCTTCAAAGCCTCCACTTCATCGAGACTCAGCTCGGTTGCCTGGGCGATCTGCTCGACTGTCAGCACTCTCATCCTCAACAAGCTTTTTGCATTCTTCCGCCTGCCAATCCGCTCCCCTTCCTCGCGTCCTAGTTTTTCCCCTTCTTCGCGTCCGATTCTCTCCCCTTCCCGTCTTGCTGAAGCGAGGGCGGATGCTTCGTCCTTCAGCGCCTTTTCTCTCTCCTCGGCCAGGAGACGGATGTTTTCATCCGCGCTCAAGGCTTCGAGTGCGGCAAGGGCCTTACGTATTTTGGGGTTCGTGTATTGCGCTATCATGTTCTCCTCTCCTTGCTCATGCGCATGGTTGAAAAAATGGAGCCATTGGGTCAGGTCGCTCTCCGCCTCAGAGCCTGCAAGATGCTTCTCGAACTTTGGCAACTCGAAGAGGTGAATGCAAAGATCCTCCGTCAGCCTCAGATGAGAATGGCGTTCATCCCGCAGCTCAAAGTGGAAATGGAAGTCCTCGCAATCGGGGAATTGCTCGTAGTCGAGGAAATGAATGCCGATCACCGGATTGAGCTCCCCGTAGTCATCTCCCGCGCTCAACTGATCGGCCACCATCCGGCTCATGTAGTAGAGGGCGCGCTGAGGATAGGTGTCGTATTTTCTCGCCTGCATTTCGATGTCGTATTGTCGCCCGCTTTCATCCCTTGCCCGGACGTCGAGGATGATGAGCTTGCGCGGGATCGTCTCGGGATAAATCCCCGGATTGAGCACCTCAGCCGAGCGGATATGCCGATGATCATGGGGTGCTTGCACGGAATTGATCAGGTCGATCAAAATCTCCATATCTTTTGTGAACAAGAGCTTGAAGACCAGATCCAGCTTGGGGGTAAGCAGTCTTTTCATATCCCGTGATCCGTTCGCTCCATTCTTCTCTTTGTAGCGGTCCATCCCGTGATACCATGACCGTAGTATCATATAACTCTGTTTGACCACATGCACAAACCCGATTTTGAAGTGCGGTCTACCAGTCTGTTCTATATTGTTGTCAAAAGCCTACTCGAGCTTTTATCCCGACTTTGCCATAAAGGCGATTCGGGGTGAAAGCCCGTGATAGGCTTTTCGCTTTGGGGGGTTGTTTTTCCATCCGATAGGGGAAGTATGAGCGAAAGTAGGTGCCTGCGGCACAGTCTTCTTGAGTCGTTCTTGCAGATTATCCGCTGCTCGGAGCTTTGTTCGAGCAGTTGATCGTGCCGGCCCTCATGCTGCCGGCAACTTTTCTGTTCGGCATGTTCGGCTTCTTTTTCATCGGTCATGGACGATGGACCATGTTCGATTGTGCCTACATGACCAGTATCACCCTGACGACCGTCGGCTACGGCGAGAGCCTGGATCAAATGGACTCCGACGCCCGCCTGTTTGCCATGATTTTGATGTGGGCCGGCATGGGCGTGACTCTGTATGCCGTGTCGACAATTACGGCTTTCGTGGTAGAGAAGAATTTAAGTCAGATCATAAGGGAGCGACGGATGGAAAAGCGCATCGCGGCACTATTTGAACGGGATCGTTTCGGGCCTCGTGAAAATGCTGCGCCAGGTTGCGGGAGAGCGCATCGCCGTCGAATTCGTCCCGGACCCGCGCATCGAGACAGCCTGCGTGGATTCCGCGCAAATGGAGCAGGTGCTCGTCAACCTGACCGCCAACGCCCGCGATGCCATGCCGGACGGCGGCCGGATCGTTATCGAGACCAGGAGCGCTCACCTGGATGAAGAGCTCTGCAAGCATAACCCGTGGGCCACCCAGGGGCATTATGTCATGCTCTCTTTTTCCGATACCGGCACGGGAATCCCGTCCGAACTGCGGGAACGAATCTTCGAGCCCTTCTTTTCGACCAAGGAAGTGGGCAAGGGAACGGGCCTTGGGTTGTCTACCGTCCATGGCATCGTGATGCAGCACGAAGGTCTTGTTCACGTGGAGAGCAAACCCGGACACGGGACTTCCTTTTTCATCTATTTACCGGCGGTGCTCCGGGAAACCGGGCTTCATGCCGCCCCGTCGACGGGCGCTCGGGGCTCTCTTCCCGAAAAAGAGGAAAAAAGAGCAGGAGACGTCGAAGCTCTTACCATGTCAAGAGTGTAGGTGTGACCCCATCGCGCATATGCCCTTCGGCTCCCTGGTTACTCACCCGAGGGAGTCGTATCTTCGACTCATTGCACCTACCATCTCTTTCCATGGCCGCAAGCGGGAATATCTGCCAAATAGCACCCGGAGGCGGCGAAGGCGCCGCCATTTGGCTGAAGTGCCCGCCTCCCGCGGATAGCACGCTTTCAATTTTTGCTCGGAAAGGCACCCAGACAGGCGAGCCAGGACGTCCTTCAAAATCCGCAGCCCTTTGAATCTCCCTTGAGCGAGAAAGAGTGCCGCGCTAAGATGCCGCTTCGCATAACCATCAGGCATCGAGGAAAGCGGCGTTTCCACACCGAAAAGCTTGCCGGCGGCGTGCAGGTATGCACCCAGGACGCAGCCGGCACAGCGGTCTCCCCGCAAGGACGCAACACGGTCCCAGTCCACTGTGTCACGCAGACGCATGCAGAGATGGGCGAAATGGTGCAACTGCCTGAGGTCGAGCCGCCAATCACGATGGTTTCCGTGAGCCAGCTCGGAATGGATGAAGCAATGGATGACCTGGTGGGTCGGTGACATCACGGCCATGGATACGCCCGGAAAAAGGCTGCTTCCAAGAAGAGCGCTCTCCCGCCACACATCCTCGGTATCGAGCAGCGCACCCCATTCATCCGGCACCACCCGGCGATGGAGCTCCACCGAGGCTTTTGCGCCCTCCCGGTCGATGGGTGCAAAGTGATCGGCCCGGTAGAAATCTTCGCGGCTCACGGGTCCGGTCAAGTATTTTTCCGAGCCGAGCCGGCCTGCCTCCTCGATGGCGCCGACGGCACGCCTCAGCTTGCCCGCGGGCACCAGCACATCCAGGTCTCGCATGAAACGGACGGCCGGATCGGCAAAAAGACCGGTTGCAAGGGCCGCCGAACCCTTGAAGGGAAGGGGAATGATTCTTGCCCCGTTGAGCAGCCGCACGACTTCGAGGATCTGTTGCCGCAAATAGTTGTTTCGCCTCTCGTTGAATCGATAGATTTCGTCGAGGTAGGCCCTCAGCTCAACAGGCGCATAGGGCCAGAGCTTTCGGGACCTTAGACCGGCCCTCAATGCCGGGGCGAGGTTCGAGCGATTGGCCAGGACCGCCACCGCCTCCCAGCTCACCTTCCCGCACCTTGCAGCTTCCATCAGGCGGAGCGTTTCTTCCTTGCCCGTCCAGGGAGAGATGACCTTGCAAAGGAAGGACACATCGAAATGCACGTGCTCAAACATGATCGTCTCCCGTGCCAAGTATCCCCTCGATCAGCACCAGGGCCTCGCCGGTTGGTGAACAGGTGAGGTTAGACAGCGCAGGGACGGCGGGCGGCCCGGGCAACTCGTTGCCTGGGCCGCCCGTCGCTCAACCAGTCATGTCGGATACTGCGAACGGTTTGAATCTGAACTTCCGTCATCCCGAACTAATGTGAGGAATCTCAAGATTTCTCTCTTAGGTCGACTTGCTCTAGCGCTCGGGCTCACCGCCATCATTCCGTCTGTGCTGGAGGAACAAGAAGAAGCTCTCTCCCGATATGGACCGCGCTGCGTACAGCCGGCAGATCTATAGGGCAACTATCGTGCCGGGATATGAAAGGAAGGTTGGTTTGGGATAACGTATTGCATATAATGTAAAAAAGCCATCATGGGTGCAGGTGGGTATGTGTGGGGGAAGCGTGACCTGCCACGCTTGTGTGGCGCCACGCAAGCGTGGCAGGGCACGCCTTCCCTGGGCCCTCGCCCGATGGCTGCTTCCCGAGCCGGCCGGAGGACCCGGGATGGTTGGCG
>Ga0074199_1002423_pt1 | contig 11295 bp, 7 predicted proteins | sample EPASupsiteSAE347_FD_64528 | JGI IMG/M metagenome (GOLD analysis project Ga0074199, IMG submission 64528) | Bioremediated contaminated groundwater from EPA Superfund site, New Mexico - Sample SAE3-47 | ecosystem: Environmental > Aquatic > Deep subsurface > Groundwater > Contaminated ...
AGGGAGTATAGCTGAAAGACCCTGTGACGCTGGTAGTTCCTATGGAGCTGCCGTTCATAAGGATCTGGACTCCTGCGAGTGGAGTGGTGCCAAACTTGGCGCTGATGGTGACAGGAACATCGACAACTGCATCGGGTACAGTTAGAGTCAGATCCATGCCTGTGCCTTTGGTCGCCACGGGAGCCATCAGTCTATCGGCACTGTCGGCAACTACGAACTTCAGGTTATCCATTATATCAATGGTCTTGTCCCTGGATAAGCTGAAAGAGCCGTCGTTCTCCATGACGATGCCGTCTGAGCTCGCCTCTTTAACCTCCATCTTTCCGTGAACCTCGCCATCCTCTACCGACTCAGGACTGTCTGAGACCTGGAAGATTCCGTCTATCGTGGCCAGATCGGACTCAGTGCTTCTAAAGACGCTCTCGATATGAACGGCGACTATGGGCACCTCTTCCGAGCCGATGTCAACCTTGTAGAGGTAGTTAGATGATCTGTCACCAGGGTCGGATGAAGGCGTTACAACCTTGCTGTCTACCTCTTCTCCGTCCTTGCCGAGCGCCAGATAGACCTTGTTTCCGTTAAGGTCTACGGACTTGATGCGCAGCTCATATCCGTCTTCCAAAGAGAGAGCCGATCCGCTGGCGAGGGTCTGACTATCATCGTTATCAACCAGGACCTTTCGCAGCTGGCTTTCTCCGATGACGCTGAACTCATCAGTAAATTCCGTCTTGTTGTTGTATCCTGCGAAATACTTGTCTGCCATAAAGCCGATGACATCGTATTTCCCCCAGGAACTGAACTCGAAATCAACCCACTGGGGCTTAGAGGAATAAACCAGGTCTCCCTCTTCGATCTTTTTGCCGTCGGTTATCTTGGCAGTGAGCGTCTCAGTTCCCACATCCTCGTCTATGTCGTAATAGAATCCCTCGAAATTATAAACCGTCCAGGTAAATTCGTTTTCCTTTGAGGGATTGATTACAGTGCCTCGAACTTCTTGAGGGCCGATCCTATCTACTATCGGGGCGAAGCGCAGCTCATCAGCATCTGCAACTATAAAACCGACCTCGCCGAATATATTGACTGTGCTTCCTTTCTTCAGGTTGATGGAGTCTTCGTTGTTCATTTCCACGCCGTTTTCGTCAACGGATTGGACATTCATCTTGCCGTACTCGTCGCCATCTTCCACAGAGGCATAAGTATCAGACAACTGGAAGAGGCCGTCAACTGTGACCAGGTCATTCTCGGTGCTCGCAAAAACGCTCTCGATGTGGGCCATGATGATTGGCACATCCTCTCCAGAGATCTCTACTTTATATTCGTAGGTGGAGCTCTTGAGGCTGCCTTCAGGCGAAACGACCTTGCTGTCGATCTCCTCTCCGTCCTTGGAGAGTCCCAGGTAGACCTTCTCACCATCGATATCGATCTGCTTGATCTGCAGCTCGTATCCTTCCTCTAAAGTGAGCGCCGATCCGCTGGCGAGGGTCTGGCTGTCATCGCTGTCGATGAGCACCTGTCTCAACTGGCCCTCATCGAGGAAGCTCTGTCCCTCACTAAAGAGGCCGTTCTCGTCACCTATGTATCCTGCAAAGTACTTCTCGGCCATGAAGCCGATGACCTGATAATCGCCCCAATATCCGTATTCGAAATCCAGATCCTTCGGACTCGTCTTGTAGACAAGATTATCTGAATCAATGGTCCGGCTCGACCCGGCAAGGTTTACGGTTAGCTCTTCTGTTCCTACATCATTCTCCATGTCATAGAAGAAACCGGAGAAGCTCCTGTAATCCCAGGTGTATTTATCGTCGCTAGTCCCCTCTCGCCAGATGCGGTCTACTGGTTTGTCATCATCCTCTTCATCTTCTTCAGTTTCGTTTTCTGAGGTTTTATCTTTTGCAGTTTCGACATCATCTGTGGCGTTTTCCGATTCACTCACAGAAGCATTCTCGACAGAAGTCGCTGCAACCTCCGCGGCACTTTCTGTGACGTTATCTTCTTCCTGATCCTTCAGAGATTCAGTGGTTGATGCTGCGGCAGTCTCCTTTTCGATCTCGTCCGGAGTTACTGTCTCTTCTTCGACAGTTGTGCTTTCTGTCGTGGCCGTTTCTGCAGAATTCGCAGAATCCTGGACCGCATCTGAGCTGGTGGCAGTGGTCTCTGTCTCGGTGTTCGCGACCTGTGTCTTTGAGCTTGCATCCTCATTCGAGGCAGCGGACGCTTCGGAATTAGCTGATTGTCCTGAAGATCCCAGTGGCTTTAGACCTCTGTTGCTCTTAGCCATCTTTTCTGTTGAGATGGTCCCTTCTTCCGTGCTCTTAGAGAGCAGGCTCTGACTTATGGTTTTGGCTGCCCCGCTTGCTGCAGCATCGCTCCCTGATGGCGAGCTGCTTGCAGTCTCAGAGGCTTGCGCCAATACATTAATTGGCAGAGCCGCAGCTATCATTAAGACAAGCAGACAGACTCCACCGACCCTGACGTGATGCATGAATCTCCTCCAATCCTCAACTGATATAAGCCATTTACTCATATTCTAATTATTTATATTCGTCATCGCTTTTAAATTGCTTTTAATTTATCCTTATTTTTTGCGGCTATGCCTGGCATGGACGCACTTTTCATTTATAAATGTGATTACCAAAACGGATGTTTCGCCAGTTTTGCCGTTAAAATTCTGCCGGGTCCAGGCTGTTCTGATTGCGCAGCTTTTGTGGTTCCTCTGTCTGCTCTGTGACTACTGTGACTACTGTGACTACTGTGGTGGCAGTCCTTAACCGGATGCAGCCCATTCTTCCACAAAGCTCAGATTGATTTCGGGAATAGTTGGATGCAAAAGATGATAAGGGAGAACAAGAGTCATCTGCTGCGAAATGCCAAACGAGGCCGATGATGCTTAATGTTACCTTTCTCGGAACTGCCGGATCGCTTCCCACTCCGGAGAGAAATCCTTCGGCAGTCCTTGTGAACCGTGAGGGAGAGTTGATCCTGTTCGATTGCGCAGAAGGCACCCAGCGGCAGATGATGCGAGCTAGAACGGGCATGATGCGCTTAAATTACATCTTTCTGACCCATCTGCATGCTGACCACATCCTCGGCATTCCCGGACTCCTGGAAACCATGGCCTTCCAGGGAAGAGAGAATCCAATTACCATCGCCGGTCCGGTGAACACCATCCGTCTGGTGGAGTGCTTCAAGTCCGTCTGCTACTTCTCCAGGAGCTTCATCGTCCAGGCCGTCGAGCTTGAGCCGGGTGATGTGATTAAGATGAAAGGCTTTCAGGTGAGAGCCATCTCCACCAACCACAGCGTTCCAAGCATCGGCTACTCCCTAGAGGAGGATATGCGTCTAGGCCGATTCAACCGGGAGGCTGCAATCTCTCTAGGCGTTGCTCCAGGACCGCTTTTTGGAAAGCTGCAGCATGGTCAAACGATAGAAGTAGACGGGAGAAAGATAGAGCCCCATGAGGTCATGGGACTGCCCCGACCTGGCAGAAAGGTCGTCTACACAGGAGACACGAGGCCATGCAAATCGGTCCAGATAGCGAGTCAGGGTGCCGACCTGCTGATTCACGAATGCGCTTTGGCCAGTGACATGGCTCAGTGGGCCCGGGATACCAAACACAGCACAGCGGCAGAGGCCGCAGAGGTGGCAAAGGACGCCGGGGTAGGACAGCTTGTCCTGACGCATATCAGCTCTCGTTACTCTGAGGACACCTCGCAACTCCTAAAAGAGGCAAAATCAATCTTTGAGAGAACCATTGTAGCTGAGGATTTGATGTCCATGGATATCAGACTCAAAGATGAATGATCAAATACGATCGAATGAACGCGCGTCTTAAGCTTTCCGTTGATCCCCGACTATCATTTTATTCCGCTCGTCCTGCAGTGCCTTCGTGAGCTGCTGCGACATATCATCCTCTCTGCCCATGATGGACATGTCAAGCGATTGCATGGCGCAATCAATCATTTCCCTGCTGTGAGCCAGGTCAACGTCTCTGCACTCTCTGGCGACTCCACTTTGATAGAGATCCTCGATCACATCAGAAGACATGCCAAGAGCGCTGGCTGCGGAAATTGCTCTTCCAAACATCTCCATTTCAATGTAATACTTCAGTCCATCGCGATAAAGCTTATCAGAACGATCATCCTGCCCGGCGTTTTTCGCGATCAATGCTGCCCAGAGGTAGTCCCCTGCATCGACTAGGACTGCAATGGCCCGATCGATCATTCCTTTGTCTCTGGCCAAAACCACAGCATACTCCGTCTCGCCCGCTTTAGCCAGAACCTCCACACCTTCCTCAGCCAGATCGTCAGGCAATTCTCGAAGGTTTTCTATAAGATAAGATACCTTCTCCTCGAATAGCATTCTGCTGAATTCATCATTCAATTCTGGTCCCCGCGATTCATGGATCTTTCATTGCAATTAAGCCTTTGGGAAGCATTCATTATGAATAATAATTTAGTAACAGAAACGAATAACCATCATATTTCAAATAATTTTTTTTAATTGATAAATGCTCAAGATGAGCAGAATTATCTGAATCAGGCAGGATATATTGATAATTTCATAGTTATTACAATTTGAAATATAATCCTATCTGCAAAAAGATATATAGCCATACCTGCAATTCCAGAGTGGATTGCCCTTTGCCTTCAGGAGGGTCTACGTCAGAAAGATCAAATGAACTATAAAATCTCATCAATTTCCAATAAAAATTCCAAAGACGCAGGAGAGTGCAACGATGAACTCAGGCATCCGATCTAAGACGGAAGGTTCATGCATTTCATCAAAATCTCCCGAAAAGGAAGCATCTTTGACGAAAAAGATAGCTTCAATCAGGTTCGATAACTTCTTGGTTGCGGCATGCATCATTTACTTGGCTTATTTAATTGGATCTTACCTCCTGCGGGATAATCCTAACTATATCGTATATTACACCGATCTGGCAGCCATTGTCTCAGATGCGATCACGGCATCATGCTTGATTTATGCGGCTCGCGCATCCTTAAGCGTAGGCAGAAAAATATTTTTAGCCTGGATGATGATGGCAATCGGCCAGCTTTGCTTTATGCTGGGCGATTCCATCTGGGCCTATACCGAGATCATTCAGATGAATAGCCCATTTCCGTCTCTGGCCGACATACCAAATCTCATGACATTTCTGTTTTATATATTAGGCATTCTTCTTCTTCCCTCTGCAACCATCACCTTTCGCCAAAGAGTCACTATGGCCCTGGATACCGGAATTGTGATAGTCACATCGATAATCATCTTCTGGTCCTTGATTATCGAGCCCACCATCAAACAGGTCGCTGGGGCCGATCGGCTGGCGATGGCCCTATCAGTAGGATATCCGGTTTTGGATCTGATATTGCTTTTCTTCGTAGTGCAACTGCTCTTTCGCAGAGAGTATCTTCCAGCCAGAAAGGCTCTCATACTCCTGATACTGGGTTCTGGGACCTGGATTGTAACTGACGCCTTATTCATGAGCCAATCCCTCCATGATGGATATTCTGCGGGCGGAATCGTGGACAGTGGCTGGGTTGCTGGCTGCCTTTTCGTCGCGCTATCAGGAATAGCCCAGGCAGAGGCAGTAAGGAACGGAGCTTTCTCTCCGAATGCAGTACGTCATCTGAAAATTGTGAGGAGCACGTGGCCCCTATACCTGCCCTACATTTGTGCGGCTGGAGCTTTTTTCATGCTGATCTGGAGCCACAAACATGTCATGGCCCTCAGCTTTGAAGCTCTCTCCATCGGGGTAGGTGTCATTATTGGTCTCGTCATCCTCAGGCAGATTCTGGCCATAGACGAGAACGTATGGCTCTTTAGAGAGGCACAAAATGAGATAGCTGAGCGCAAGAGAGCTGAACGGGAAATTATCAGTCTCAACGAACAACTCGAGCATAGAGTCAAGGTCAGGACCTCTCAATTGGAGGCTGCCAATGCCGACCTATTGGCAGCGAAAAACCGAGCGGAGTCTGCCACAAAGGCGAAATCCGATTTTTTAGCTAATATGAGCCATGAGATCAGAACGCCGATGAATGCTGTAATTGGCATGACCGGACTGCTCCTGGAAAACGATCTCAAGCCCGAGCAGCGGGATAGCCTGATCACAATCAGAAACAGCGGCAATGCGCTTTTGGATATCATCAACGACATCCTGGACTACTCCAAGATCGATGGAGATAAATTGGATCTGGAGCGCTCCAGCTTCGACCTCAGGCTCTGTATTGAGGACGCATTTGATCTGGTCTCCTCCAGAGCCTCGGAGAAGGGCCTGGAACTTGCTTATTTCCTGGAAGATGATCTCCCTGAGAAGGTTGCCGGAGATGTCACCAGGCTGCGACAGGTTCTGGTAAATCTGCTCGGAAATGCAGTGAAGTTCACAGAGAAGGGAGAGGTCACTCTTTCAGTTGGATCATCACCTGGTCCAAATGGCATGGTGAAGATCCACTTTGCCATCAAAGATACTGGTATCGGTATATCGGAAGAAAACCAGAGCAAGCTCTTTTTATCATTCTCTCAGGTTGACTCTTCTACCACCAGGTACTATGGAGGGACTGGGCTAGGCCTGGCCATCAGCCGCAGGCTGGTGGAGATGATGGGTGGAGAAATCACGGTCAAGAGCACACCTGGAAAAGGAAGCACATTTTCTTTTTACATACTATGCACTGTATCGCAGCCAATACAGGCAAGATCACCTGAAGATGATCTTCTGGCCAGCAAGAAGATCCTGATAGTACAAGGATGCGACTCGGTGCGAAGGATGCTGGCTCATGCCCTGGTATCACCTAAGATGGATATAACTGAAGCCTCAGATGCAAAGCAGGCTTTAGAGGCTCTGAGAAAGGATCGATTCGATTTTGCCATCATTGATGCCTTCCTGCCTGATATGGATGGAGTCTCCCTTTCCAGACAGATACGAACCAAGGACCAGATTCCATTCATTTTGATGATGAGCCACATCGGAAGCAAGGTTGAGCAGGACTCATTTATTAGCGGAAGGCTTGCCAAGCCCATAAAACTCCGTCAGCTCAAACGCATGCTTATAAACCTGCTGCAGCCAGAGCGCCAGGAGGCCAGACTGGAGAGTCGCCTCCTTTCAGGCGTCCAGGTCAGCAAGAAGAACACCCTGTCCATTCTCCTTGCTGAGGACAATTTCATAAACCAGAAGGTAGCACTATCTATGCTCAAGCACCTGGGATACAGGGCTGATGTGGCGAACAACGGCCTGGAGGTCTTAAGAGCTTTGGAGGATAAACACTACGATGTGGTTCTCATGGACGTCCAGATGCCGGAGATGGATGGTCTGGAAGCAACACGCCAGATTCGCAGCAGAAAAATTGATGTTCATATCCTGGCATTGACTGCTCATGCCCTGGAGGGAGACCGTGAGCAATGCCTGATCGCCGGCATGAATGATTACATCAGCAAACCGATTAGCGTGGAACAGCTACAAAAAGCACTGGAAAAATGCAAGAAGTCCCAGATGAATGAGGGCTCTTAGATCAGATGCATTGAAACCGTCATGCCCGCTTAGGCACCCATGAGCATGAAAATTTGGCTGCAAGTTTATATTCAGGATCGTTCATTGGTTTAATCATGAGACTGGCAAACAAGGGCGAAGTGTTTCTGGAGGACTCAGAAGTCCCCGCGATTGAAACTGCCCTGAGCAACAGTTAGTACCCATGAATGTCGCCATAAAGGCACGCGTATCAAATTTACAAAATACATGTTGCTCTGCCCATCTCAAGGAGATTTATCATGGAGCCTGTTCTGGAATGTTGTGCTGGAATGGATGTTCACGAGAAGAAGGTAGACGTATGCATCGCTCATGGATCTCTTGACAAATCTCCAAAATTCGAGATCAGAACCTTCTCAACCATGACCTCAGATCTCGAAGAGCTATCGTCTTGGCTAAAGAAATATAAAGTCACAGCAATTGGTATGGAAAGCACTGGTGTCTACTGGAAACCGATCTTCAATATAATGGAAGGCGAGTTCACAATAGTTCTTGCCAATGCTCAGCACCTAAAATCCATTCCTCGAAAGAAAACCGACATTATGGACTGCATGAGAATCGCCAGATTACTGAGATATGGACTGCTTCCAAATAGCTTTATTCCTCCAAGAGAAATCAGAGAGTTGCGGGACCTCAATCGCACTCGAAGAAAACTTGTAGGAATGATGACCTCTGAGAAGAACCGACTCACAAAAGTTTTAGAGTCAGCTAATATCAAGCTCAGCTCGGTTGTCTCTAAGATCAGTGGCGTCTCATCATTGGCCATGATTCGATCTCTTCTGGAAAAGGATAAGCTTTCTAAAGAGGAAATCGCTCAGTTAGCTAAAGGTTCACTTAAGAAAAAAGTGGATCAGCTAGACAAAGCCCTTAATGGAAAGATAACTGATCATCACAGGTTCCTCTTAAAAATGCATATGGAGAACATCGACCATCTTGCCAAGCAAATAGAGAAAATCGATGAAGAGATCAAGAGGAAGATGATCCCTTTTCAAAAGGAGGCGAAGCTAATTCAGACAATTCCGGGGATCAGTGAAGTCAGTGCATCTGCCGTCCTTTCTGAAATTGGGATAGATATGTCTCAATTCCCTGATGAGGGGCATATTTCTTCTTGGGCGGGCCTTTGCCCCGGTAATAACGAGAGTGCTGGCAAGAAAAAAAGCGGAAAAACGCAAAAAGGAAATTCGTCTCTGAAAGCGACTCTAGTTGAAGCTGCATGGGCCGCCTCAAAGACCAAAGGTTCCTCATATAGCGCTTTTTATCATAATATTGTGAAACGGAGAGGCAAGAAAAGGGCTCTTGTTGCTCTAGCGCATCGTATGCTCACCGATATCTATTCTGTTTTAAAAACCAAAGAGCCTTATCAAGATACCGGAGCCGAGGCAACTAATGAAATAGCAAGAAAGAGGAAAGAGCGGTCGATGATCAGATCACTTGAGAAGGCCGGATATTCAGTAGTAAAGACATCCGTTGCAGAGATGGCGGTTGCATAGGCATGCGTGAGGACCATTTTCATATCAAACAGGTCGATTCCAGCCAGAAGCAGGACGAATACCATAAAAGCAACTTCTTCATCGTGGGAATGCCTTACTTGATGCACGACGATGTGGATGATCTGACTAATTTCGAGGTGGATTCCCACTTCGGCAAAGCCAACTGGTACGATTACAACGAACCTGATTACAACGCTCTTGCTGAAGAGCTGAGGAATACTGCAGACCGGGAGAAGAGGAAGGAGATCGGGTATCTTATGCAAAAGCTGTTGGATAAGGATGTTCCGACTGTTCCCATATGCGGTGCCGATGTGATCTTCGCCTACAGAGCTGACAGGTTTTCCGGATGGGAAGACGTGGCACCGAGAACATGGACAGTGGACACCAATATGCTGCTCAATTTGAAGAGAGCATGAATGATAGCGTGTGATAAAGATGAAAACACTTGTATGCGGCAAAGGAGGGAGCGGCAAGAGCACAGTAGCCGCTCTCCTGGCCAAGAGCATGGCTCGCAGAGGATACAGAGTACTGGTGGTGGACAGCGATGAATCCAACTACGGTTTGCATCGCCAGCTAGGGCTGGACCTGCCCGATTCTCTCATGAACTACTTTGGCGGAAAGAAGGAGATGATCGGCAAGATGATGAAGGCCTTTCCCAAAGGCGAGCCGATCAAGCTATTCGACCGCAAATGGGGCTTGGAGGATCTTCCAAAGGAGTATCTGGCAACGAAGAACGGCATCAGTCTTCTGGCCATCGGCAAGATCCAGGATTTCGGCGAAGGCTGTGCCTGCCCCATGGGAGCTTTAGCCAAGATGTTTCTGGATAATCTGGAAGTGAAGGAGAAGGAGGCTGTGATCGTGGACACCGAAGCTGGAATTGAACATTTCGGCCGGGGTGTAGAGCAGGGATGTGATGTTATACTTGCCGTTCTTGATCCCACCTACGAATCGCTCCAGCTTTCCAAGAAGATTGTCGAGATCTCAGGGAAGATTGGCAAGAACCTATATTTCGTTCTCAATAGAGTAGACAAAGACAGCAAAGAGGCCATGCTGAAATCGATTGATAAGGATATGGTGGCTGCCTTTGTTCCAGAAGATAAGAGGATATTTATGGCCGGGCTTTCCGGCGAGGATATCGATCTTCGTATTGATGAAATTGAGCGATTGGCAGATTTCCTGGAGGCAAAGGCATGACAACTGCCTCATTGAGCATCGAGAGACTGGCAGAGATGAAGCCACCTCTGGATGATCAAGGCCGTTTCCTTTGGGACCTTGTGGTCGGATATTAGAAGGGCCAAGTATTCCTGACTGCTCTGGATTTGGGCATTTTCAACATGCTCAAGGAGCCCAAGACGGTTGATCAGTTTTCATCAGAGCTGGAGTTCAATTCTCAAGTTACCGAAAAGCTTCTAGATGTCCTGGTCTCGTTAGGGGCTCTCAGCAAAGACGGCGACGACTATGTGACAGATCCAAAAATGGCTCCTTTTTTAGTGGAGGGAGAGCCTTATTTTGCCAGATATCTCAACTTTGCCAAGGAATCCAGGAGTCAGTGGCCCAATCTCAAAGAGGTCCTAAAAAACGGGCCGGTGACTGGAGGACATAAACACGAACATAATTACGACCGGGAGACGATAGACTGGATTGCCAGAGGTACAATGTTGGGACGGCTTCAATCTACCCTCAAGCTGATCCGAGAGTTTCCTGATTTTAAAGTGGCGAAGAAACTGATAGATCTGGGTGGAGGACATGGATTATTTGGCATAGGATTTGCCCAGGAGAACCCGGACCTCGAGGTGGTGATCTTCGACCAGCCTGGTGTGGCCGAGATCGCTCAGGGCTACATTGACCGATATGGAATGAGGGATCGTGTTCATGCTGTTGCGGGAGACTACACCAAGGACGATCTGGGGTCTGGCTACGATATTGCCTTTGAAGCATGTTCTTTCGGAGGCAATGTCGAGCAGGCCAAGTCTTTTTACAAGCGTGTAGCCAGTTCTCTGAAGGAGGGAGGGGTCTTCATCACTCAGACTTTCACCGTCGATGACGATAGGACCGCACCCCTCAGAACCCTGATATGGGATCTGAAAGAGCAGATCACAGGAGACGGTCACATGCATATACGCACCAACTCCGAGCTATTCGCCGTATTTGATGATTCGGGGCTGAAAGGCGATAAGGTCATAGATCTCTCGGCGAGCATGGCTATGCCTATGAGACTGGTCGTGGCCCGAAAAGCCTGAGTCTGGAACTGATTTAGACAAACGGTGGCTGGATGAGAATCGAATACCT